>ERZ767310.1341-NODE-1341-length-14038-cov-5.039405_pt1 | contig 14038 bp, 10 predicted proteins | sample MGYA00374954_ERZ767310 | MGnify/ENA primary metagenome ERZ767310 (study PRJEB28948, sample SAMN06267188) | marine metagenome | isolation source: Columbia River Estuary | place: USA:Columbia River Estuary, USA | collected 2013-07-23 ...
ATGCTGTAATGGTTCCGATATTTGCTCGAAATTTATCTTTAGATACGGGGTTGGTGGTTCATACAAATTCCGATGGAGAAGCAGCTATATTATTGCAGCCGGGTAAATATGAGTTTCAATTTGGAGGCGAACAAAATGCGGTCTATAAATTTAAAGAGGTCATTAGAGGTAGTGAGTTTATAAACTTAGATGTAGTGCTAGAGTCAGTTTCTCTGCCAATGCTTTATGAAATTCATTCAACATCAAAACTTCCCAAATCAAAACTGAAAGAAATTATTAAGTGTGTTTCAAACAACAGAAGTAGTAATATATTTTCTGAAGCCTGTTCCTTGAAGGGAGAATGGATTTTAGCTATGCAAATTTGAAAACAAAAAAACCCGCTCAACGAGCGGGTTTTTTGTTTTATAAAGTGATGTCTAATGACAAAGTTCGATGTCAAAATCTTCATCTACGCGATCGGCAGAAGTGAGATACACTTTCTTCATCACTACAAATTTCATCGTCTTAATCTCATCTCCGGGATTTAAAGACATAAAATCTTTAGGAACCATCGGTAATCTAAACTGACCATCTTCGTAAGATTCCATTTGCAATTCTGGTGTGTCACCGACATTAAAGAAGTTAGCAACTTTCACAATTGTTCCAGAAGTCAATTCAGCTTCTACATAACAATAGCAATCGTTGGGGTCCAAGTTTTTCATACTTGCCTTTTCCTCTCTATCGTTGTCGTAATACACTGTAAAAACATCATCCTGTTGTATGACAGTTGGAAAGCCATAAACGGTCTTCTTTTCGGTTACAGGTGGGTCTATCGCCACTTTTAAATCATCAGATTTACGGTCAGGATCGCCATAGCCACCGCCATCTTTTGGCTTTACCAAAAATTCGATATCATTTTGGTAAACAGTCGCTGCATCTACTTCGTAAAAATCTGTAGGTACCATTTTGTAGCTGTAAGTTGTGCCACTTACTAAGGTCATTTTTAAAATCTCATTTGAGTTTTTCCAAGGTGCTCCGCCAGTTCCATTTTCTTTCGGATGGCCAGAAGGGAACTCATAAGGATTCCATGTCCACATAAATATATCCATGCCATTGTTGTGATCGTCTATAAGATTCTGAACGTAATCTTTAGAGACGTCTAAAGCAGATAAATCAACCAAAATGACCAAAGAATCTTCTGGATTAATGTCTTCCGCGGGAAGCGTAGAAACTTGCGAAAACCCCATAAAAGGAAGGATAAAAACGGCTAATAAATTGAGTATTCTATTTTTCATCTTTCCTTTAATTTCTTGTTAATGTGTATTCGTAAGTAACATAATCTCCACCGCAGCCGTTTCTTGTAAACTCAAAACCAAATTTAAAGTCGCTTGCACGAGGCATGTTTTTAAGCGTTAAGGATGTGGTGTCTGTGCCATACATCATTACACTTTCTGGAAAAGGGTAATTTGTAAATGTCCAAGTTCCGCTGTCTCCAAAAGTATCCGGACCCGGTCCTTTTTCATCTACCGTATACGTAGAGTCAGCATTAAAAGAGAAATTCCAATGTGTTGCGTAGCTGTTGTAAAAGTCAGAGGGGTCGTCCGTTTCTGGAACAGGTAAATCTAAATCAGTCAGCGTAACCGATGTTAGCGTCCAAGAACCTATCATACCATCACCAGCAGGATAGTATTCGCCTATCGGTTTTATTTCAGGCTTACTACAGCTCATAATGATTAATGCAAGTGCCGTTATTTTTAATAATCCTTTCATCTTTTTCAATTTTAGTTGCAACCGCCTTCTGGGTTAAAAATAAAGCCTTGAACTGTACCTTCAGAATTTGGAAACTGAATGACCATACCAGCGCAATCCCATGGTGAATCTCTAATTTCTGTAACGTCTCCGTTTACGGCTTGTCTTTTTAATTGGTGAACTCTATCCCCTTCAAAAACCATTTCTAAGCGTCTCTCAAGATGTGCTGCGTCTTTCAGTTGAGTTCCTGAAATAATTGACAATGCATTTAAACCAGCTCTTGCTCTAATATCGTTAATGTCGCTTTCACCTTGGCTTAGGTTCGTATTTAATTCGCCTAATGTTTCTGCTCTAATTAATTTCATTTCTGTAAGATGCAAAACAGGAACGTTAATGTAGGAAAAGTCAAATTTAGCAACGCCAACAAATTCGTCTGGTGTATCTGCCCCAATTAGACGGTACCATTTCTGCCCTCTTAAATCGTTTGTGTCAGCAGTAGCTGCATTGTAAAGTTCTTTGCTTGCTCTTAAAGTAGGGCTAGCATTTGCACCATCACTGCGGTAGTTGTTTTTAAAACCTAAACCTCTTTCGTCTACAGAGTTTGTGCTTACAACTTCAAAAATAGCCTCTGTTGATGTGCCCGGTGAAAAACGATCTAGGCTATCTTCTAACGTGTAACGGTTTGAAGAAATAACTTCGTTTGCGTAGTCGTAAGCATTTTGCCAATCGCTCATGTCTAAATAGACTTTAGCTAAAAGTGCTTTTGCTGCAAATTGGTCTGCATAAATACCATTGTTCTCAGGGAGTTTTGCCTCTGCATTTTTTAAATCTGCAACAATCTGCTCGTAAACATCATTTACCGATTCTCTATAAACAGGATCGAAGGTTGGCTCTGTTTTTACTCCAATGCCTAATTGTGTATTGTTAGTATTGAATCCGTATGGTTGTGCAAATTGACGAACAATTACGAAATGATTTAAAGCTCTAATGAAAAGTGCTTCGCCTTCAAAGCGTTGCATTTCTTCAGCAGACATTTCTATTCTGCCCATGTCTTTAAGTACCACATTAGAACGGTAAATGGCACGATATGCATCGGCAAAGACATTCGATACGGTTCCGTTAAAGAAATTAGAACCATGTCTCCAAATTTGCTGATAGTCATCATTGTTATTTGGAAGTGATACGTTGTCGGCTAAGAGCTCAGAGAAGTTCTGATTCTGACCCCCAAGAAAGTTTGCTTCAACATCATAAACCGAGTTTAATAATTTCTGCAAGTCTTCTTTAGTCTGAAGTGCTTGTTCTTCTAGGATAATACCTTCCCCTTCTGGTTCGAAAGTCAAGATCTTTTCACAAGATGAGAATACCGCTAATCCGGCCACAACTAAAAATATGTTTTTGAATGTTTTCATCTTCGTAGTTTTTAAAATCCGATTTGGATCATTAGGTTAAACGTCTTTTCTTGCGGGGGAGTCAAATACGTAATATTCGGACTCATGTTTCTGTCCGTAGCATTCTCAAAATCACGTGCAATTTCTGGATCTAGAACTGGCGCATTTTGGAAAGTTAGAAGGTTTGTTGCAATCGCAGTAATGCGGAAAGAATTCAACTTCATTTTATCTAAGGCGTTTCCATTAATGTTATACGAGAGAGAAACGTTTCTTAACCTAACATAAGACCCATCATGCAACCATTGGTCTGTATTAATCCAGTAATCGGAGTTTCCGTGATTTTCTGGGTCTAGCGTTAATGCACCGTATTCAGTTTGGTCGCCAGGCTGTCTCCATCGATCATAAATATCTGTTCTCATGTTCCAATCAGAAACGGCTCCTAACTGACGTTTAGAAGAAGAGTCGTAAATGTTTCCACCGATAGTGTAAACAAACAAGAAGCTAAAATCCCAATTGCTGTAGTGGAAAATATTCGTGATACCACCAATTGCATCTGGCAATACACTGCCCGTTACAACACGATTGTTTGGATCCCAATCGTATGTTTCATTGCCTTCTTTATCTAAATAAACAGGTCGGCCATTTTCTGGATCAACACCTACATATTTTACAAGATAGTTTGTTCCAATGGGGCTTCCAACAACAACCCGTGTATCGTTTGTTCCTCCACCAACAGCATCTTCAGTATAGCTGCCAATGCTCGTTACTTCGTTGTAATTTCTAGAGATGTTAAAATTGGTTTCCCATTTAAAATTGCCAACCAAGTTTCTGGTGTTAATACTTAATTCTAAGCCCGTGTTGTAAACACTTCCTACGTTATCCCACCATTTATCAAAACCATTCGCTTTTTGCAGTGTCACTTCTAAAAGCATGTCGTTTGTAGTCTTATAGTAATACGCAAATTCACCAGTTATACGGTCTCCGAAAAGTCCATACTCCAAAGCAATGTCAAAAGTGTTAGAGGTTTCCCAACGTAAGTTTGGATTGTTTCTTAGATCAGGGTAGATATAAGGTTCGTTGTTATATCCTGTATTGCTTATGCGGTAAGTATTGTATGTTCTTCCGTTCGGAATATTAGAGTTACCGTTGATACCATAGCTGGCTTTCACTTTTAAGAAAGAAATTGTAGGGTTATACTTTAAGAAGTCTTCGTTAGAAACTACCCAACCCGCAGAAATGGCAGGGAAGAGACCGTACTTATAATTTTCACCAAATTTTGACGAGCCGTCTGTTCTAAACAAGGCTTCCGCGAAATATTTGCCTTTGAAATTGTAGTTCACCCTCCCAAATACACTAGCAAACGCCCACTGGTCAGGCGTGTTTAAGTCGTTTCGTTCGTAAACTCCAGATTCTGAAATGGGAGCAAAGGCCGCATTGTTGCTTTTTGTACCAAAGTTATTCACCTTGTTGTATTGGTATTCTGTACCAACCAAGAAAGTGAAATGGCTATTTTCATTCAAGTCCCATAAATGGGTAGCCGTCAAGTTAACATTGGTAGAATAGATTTCTCTTTTCGATAAAAATGCTCTACCTAATTGTCCGCCTGCGGTATCGACATTGCTCAAGTCGAAACCTGGTTTTTCGTATACATCACCAGTAAAGTCCATGTAGTCTAATCCACCAAACGCTTTAATAAATGTGTTTTTACCAGGCTTGTAGGTTACTGAGAAATTGTTGATTGTTCTTATTTCTCTATCCGTCCAATCTTTCAATTCTCTTTGCGCAACAGGGTTATTTCCTGTTCCCGCCAATTGCCAGTAATCTCCTTTTTGGTGAGGATTCCCGAATTTATCAATCGTGTCCTTATCCCAATAAATTGGATAAATAGGTAAGGCCGTACTCATGGCTGAACCTAAACCACCACTCCAGGCTGCATCTATTCTATTGTTGTTTGCAACGGCTAACGAAGTGGAAAGACTTGCTTCCCATTTTTCGTTAAAACGGTAGTCTAAATTAAAACGACCATTAATTCTGTTGTAAGAGTTTCCAGCCAAATAGGAGTTGTCATTCTGATAAGAAACACCGGTATACCAGTTGTATTTTTCTTTTCCGTTGCTTACACCAAAGTCATACTTCTGTTTAAAACCAGTTCTTATGGTTTGGTCAACCCAGTCGGTATTAATGTTTTGTGCTTCTTCCCAAGAAACATTTGTTCCTGGTAAAGTTGGTGTGCCGGTATTACCGTCATTCACCCAAGCTTCCTCGTACATTCTCAAGTACTCACTTCCAGTTAACATATTAGGTTTTGCGGTTGGGTTAGTTACACCAACTCTTGTGCTAAACTCAAATTTTAGGCCTTTTCCTTTCCCTCTTTTTGTCGAAATTAAGATGACGCCATTAGAACCACGAGAACCGTAGATCCCAGTTGCTGCGGCATCTTTTAAGATAGTTACATTTTCGATGTCATTTGGATTAATGGCAGCCAGCGGGTTGGTGTTGAAGCCACCTCCGTTTCCATTTGAGAAATAATCTTGGTTAATGATAACTCCGTCTACAACGTATAAAGGATCTCCTCCAGCAGAAATAGAAGCAACGCCTCTAATTCTTACCATAGAGCCTGAACCCGCAATACCGCTTCCAGTTATAACTTGAACTCCAGAGGCCTTACCCTGCATTCCGTTTTCGAAACTTGGAGTGGGTATGTCTGTTAAGTCTTTTGTGTCTAGAGTGACAATGGAATTCGTGACCTCTGCTTTACGTTTAACACCGTAACCAACAATTACAACTTCTTCAAGCTGTTCTTTGTCTAATTTCATATTAATATTCAAGGTGGTGTTTACACCATTTTGAATATCAACAGCGCGCTCAGCCGTTTTATAGCCCATAATAGAAAATGTAACTTTTACATTTCCTGGCGCTAAGCCCGATAAAGAAAATTTACCGTTAAAGTCCGTTAGCGTATTGGCAGAAGTGCCTTTAATGATAACCGCAACCGTAGGAAGTGGTTCACCATTTTCATCTAGTACTTCTCCGCTAATGCTCTGAGCTATGGCGGACGATGACCAAAACAACAAACCAATGAGAAGTAATTTAAAGTAGTTTTTATGCATGTATCGGGTTATTTAACTGTGTCAAATTTATAAATAAATCTAGTAAGTGTAAAAAATACACTTATATAATTTTAACTAAAAGGTCCTGAGCTTTAATGTATCGCCATTAAAGCAGTATTAATTTGTTTTAATAATCTTTCCTGTAAATGTTTTAGATGTGGTTTTTACCTCATAGATGTAAATACCAGAAGTAATATCAAGTAGCTCAATTTTAATTTTATTGTCTCTCTCAGTTTTAAAATCTTCGCTATAAACAACTCTTCCAAGATTGTCCAAAACTTTAATTTCTGTAATAGTTTCATTTGTGCTGCTTTCAAAATAAACCTCACCATTAAATGGATTTGGATAAGCAATAAGCTCACTTGAATTGTATTCAATTTCTTCAAGGTTGATAGCCGTTGCTAGTGGCTTACTTGTGTAAAGGTGCCATTCGCCTGGTTCTAAATTGATGCTTGCATTTACATCGGTCACATTAATACTGTCTCGGTTAAAATGATCGTACCACCAGCCTGTCTGATGAAAACTTGGATTAATTGAACCTGAGTTGATATCGAAATTACCGATGATCACAACTTGAAGATTGGCGTCAGAAAGTTTGATGCGCTTCTTGAAACCGTTCACGTTTAAATCGTGATTCATGTCATTGCTAAAAACCGGGTTTGTCCTTCGTAAATGATTTAGCTCACTAACAGTGGCATATAAATCTCTTCTATTTGGTTGACTGAAATAATCCCAGCGAATGGGCTTGTTGGCAAGTCTACATTCTGGTTTTACTGTTCCATCAGGGCAATGGTTAATTGAATAATCATAGCCTAACTCTCCAAATTGCCAGAGCATTTTAGGTCCTGGTATGGTGTAAAAGAAAGCCGAGACGAGCGCCATTCTTTGAAGTGACGTATCCAATGGTCTTGTGTTGTAACTCGTATTACTATTTCCGAAATTATTGGTTTTGTACATCAAACGCTCTTCATCATGGCTCTCCATATAACCAACTAAATGCATGTCTGTCCAACTTCTAGATTGATGTGAGACACCACCTAAATTGGAAGCGTAACCCATGGTAGCCTCACTGTATTGGTGGTTTGCATTGCCCCACAACATCATGTTCTTGTTACTCAATACAGTTTCCTCACTGTTGTCTGCAAAGTGCTCTAGAATAACAATCGAGGTTGAGTCAATACTCCATAAATGATTGGTGTAATCTGTCCAAATGTTAATGCGACCTTGATCATATTGGCCCCAAGCATTTACATTTCCAAGTGTGTTGTTTTGTGTAAACCCTTTGGATAGATCAAAACGATAGCCGTCAACTTTATATTCTTCAACCCAATGACCAATTACTTTCTTAGCATAATATTTCGTTGCTGCACTTTCGTGATTGTAATCGTAACCTACATTAAAATCATGCTTTGGCAATTCATTAAACCAAGGGCTTTGTGCCGTAGGCTGTCCCCATTGTCCAGCGCTTTGGTCAAAATACATTTGCACCATTGGGTTTTGCCCAAAACTGTGGTTGAGGGCAATGTCTAAGATTACGGCAATGCCCTTACTGTGGCAAGAGTCAATTAATCTTTTGAGTTCATTTTTAGGGCCGTAGTATTTATCGGGTGCCATCATAAAACTCGGGTTGTATCCCCAGCTCTCGTTTCCTTCGAACTCCATTACTGGTAGTAGTTCTATAGCATTCGTACCAAGACTTTTAAGATAGTCTAGCTTTTCTATTACCCCATTGTAGTTATGGTCTTGATGAAAATCGCGGACAAGCAATTCGTAAATAATCAATTCTTCCTTTTTCGGTTTTGTAAAACTTGGGGTATTCCAAACATAAGGTGTTTCTTCAATTTGAAAAACACCAACAATTTCTTGTGTTAGCCCGTAGGGATAGGTTTTTAAATTGGGGTAGACTGAAGCTGGAATGTAAGGGTCATCATTTGGGTTTAGCACCTTTTCGCAATACGGATCGGCCATACTTAAGTATCCATAATCTTGTTCTATTGCATATTGAAAACCATATTCGGTATTTTTATCTAACCCTGTAATTTCTAACCAAAAAAACTGGCCATTTGGCGACTTGTTCATTTGGTATTCCGGTTTAAGATACCAATCAGAAAAATCTCCTTTTATGTAAGCGAAACCTATATAGGGGGCTCGCAGTTGAAAATACATTGTGCTATCGTTTAGAGCAAAAATGCCCTCTTCTCCGTAACTCGGAATAACTCCAGTTGGCGCACCAATGTGCGATAAGTAAGTAACCGTATCGTAAAGAACTTGCATTCCGTTGTCAGCTTTCATGACAAGCTCATGAAATCCTGGGGAGTAATTTGCGGTGTGCACATCAAAGTCAAAAGAAGTGCTTGCCGTGTCACTGGCAATTAAAACGCCATCCATCAATAAGTCAATATCAGAAGGATCTGAAGCTACCATAGTCATTTGCATGGTGTCGCCTTGATTGTAAAAATATTGTGCGTTTAAGTGTGAACTGATATAGGCGGTATAACCTCCTTGAGAAATGGGAACAAAAATATCGTTTCCACTCGTGGTTTTTCCTTCTTTACTGCCATCCATATTTCTAAAAACAAATGCTAGTGCAGAAACGGTTTCATTGCTCGGTACGCTGTAAAAAGTATTGATATGAATTTTAATAGAGTGCTTATTGTTGCCTATGTCAGTCATTAATACTTTAGGGTCGTGCACACCCCAATTACCTTGAACATGTCTCCAAGCAGTAGGGCTAGAACTCAAATTGGTAATCACACCAGTGTGCATATAAACTGGAGTTATTCCAATCAGCCCAGCACTTCCTTGTGTTGCGTCATAGGTAATAGTTACGCTATCGTTTTGCGTTACAATTACAGGAGAAAGCGAAACTTGACTCCAGGCAATCTGACTGAAAACTATAAAAATGGATATAAAAAACTTCTTCATTACTTCACAAATTCATTTATGGCTAAAGGCTTATTAACGGTTACTGTTTCTGTATTTAGCTTGAAAAGTTGGGCCGGTTTGTGAAGTACGCCAATCTGCTTTTCATCTAACCCTATTACCAGTTTCTCTTTCAAAACTTTCTTTCTAAAGTTTCGCTTATCAAGCGATTTATCTAGAATAGTTTCATGCAGCATTTGCATCTGATTTAAGGTGAATTTTTCTGGAAGTAATTCAAAACCCGTATAGCTGTTCTCAAAAGAAGATCTTAAATAATTGAGTCCAATGTTCAGAATTTGATTGTGATCGAAGGCTAAATCTGGAATATTGTGAATGTCTTCCCAGAATACACGCTCAGCAAAACTGCTCGCCTCGGGTTCAAACTGATCCATGCGTATCAAGGCAAAATATCCGATTGTGATTACCCGTGCATTTGGGTCTTCTCTATACGATTGAAGCCATGCACTATCTTTTACATTTTTAACGCGATTTGGGTCGCCAAAGGCGAAAAATTGATGTAAAGGAATTCCCTTGAGTTGCGTTAATTCTTGAAGAACACGAGCTGCGGCATCATCCAAGCTTTCGTCCTGAAAAACTAAATTTCCGGGTAATGCATTTTGTATTGTTTTTTGGCCTAAATCTTTTTGTTCTATCAATAAAACATTCAATTTATTGTTGTGAAAGCCAAATATCACACAGTCTACAGAAACATTAGGGTTCGCATGTGTATTCTTCATATATTTATAGTAGTTTTCACCATTAGTATCTAGTAAGTTCGGTAAAATTATACTTTTTTTCGCAATTAGTGTAAAAATTACACTAACTTTGTTTCGGTATCAATAACGTATGATAAATAAAATTAAAACGATTGGAGTTTTAACCTCTGGAGGCGATGCTCCTGGGATGAATGCAGCTATTAGAGCTGTGGTTAGAACATCTGTTTTTTATGGTAAGCACGTCTTCGGAATTAGTCGCGGCTATGACGGATTAATTGAAAACGAGATTGAAGAATTGACTTCCCGATCTGTAAAAAACATCTTAAGTCTTGGAGGAACAATCTTAAAATCTGCAAGAAGCGAAGCTTTCAGAACTGAAGAAGGACGTAAAAAAGCTTACCAATCTTTAAAGGAAAACAATATTGATGCACTAGTTGTTATCGGTGGAAATGGTTCTTTTACAGGAGCGAATATTTTCAGCAGTGAGTTTGATGTGCCAATTATTGGTGTGCCGGGTACAATCGACAATGATTTATTTGGAACAGATAAAACAATCGGCTACGATACTGCAAACAACACTGTTTTGCAATGTGTAGATAAAATTAGAGATACAGCCTCTTCACACAATAGACTTTTTTTGGTTGAAGTGATGGGCAGAGATGCGGGTTTTATTGCTTTAAATACAGGTTTAGCGAGTGGTGCTCTGGATATTATTTTACCGGAAGAAAATAAATCTATTGATGATTTATTTGCAGAAATCGAAAAAGGAGCCAGCAATAAAAAGACGTCCAATATTATTATTGTTTCTGAAGGAAATAAGCTTGGCGGTTCTTTTGATATCGCAAAAAAGCTGAAAGAAAAATTTAATCAATTAGATATTAAAGTAACCATTTTGGGTCACCTTCAAAGGGGTGGGTCTCCGAGTTGTTCAGACCGCGTTCTATCGAGTGAATTAGGCGTAGCCGCAGTAGAAGGACTGTTGAACGGTAGATCTGGTGTTATGGCCGGAAAAATAAACAACCAAATTACATATACCTTTTTCGAGCAAGCCATTTTCAATAAGGCCCACATTGATCAAGAATTACTTAGAATTTCAAAAATATTATCAATTTAAAATACATGATGACAAAGATTGCAATTAACGGCTTTGGCCGAATAGGAAGATTAACGTTTCGTAATCTCATAGCAAGAGGAGAATACGAAGTTGCTGCTATCAATGATTTAACAGACACAAAGACTTTAGCACATTTATTAAAATACGATTCAGCACATGGCCCATTAGGCTTAGATGTAACTTATACAGAAAACAGCATTACTGTTGCAGGACACGAAATAAAAATATATGCAGAGCGCGATCCTGAGAGTTTGCCTTGGAAAGAATTAGGTGTTGAAGTGGTATTAGAATGTACAGGTTTCTTTACAGACGAAGCTGGATTGGGTAAACACATTACAGCCGGTGCTAAAAAAGTTATTCTTTCAGCTCCTGCAAAAGGCAACATTAAAACTATTGTAGTCGGAGTGAATGATGAAACTCTAAACCCTGAGGATATAATGGTGAGTAATGCATCGTGCACGACCAACTGTTTAGCGCCAATGATTAAAGTTTTAGATGAGAATTTCGGGGTTGTAAAAGGTTACATGACTACAATTCATGCCTATACGGGTGACCAAAAAATTCAAGATGCACCGCACAAAGATTTGAGAAGAGCTCGTGCAGCGGCATATTCTATTATTCCTACTACAACAGGAGCGGCAAAAGCAGTTGGCAAAGTATTGCCGAATATGGTTGGAAAATTGGACGGTTTCGCAATGCGTGTTCCTACCATTACAGGAAGTGCAACTGACGTGACTGTTGAATTAGTAAAAGAAGTTACAGCAGAAGAAATTAATGCAGCTATGAAAAAAGCGGCCCCTGCGATGAAAGGCGCAATGCGTTATACTGAAGACCCTATTGTATCGGCTGATATTATCGGAGATGAGCACGGTTGTATATTTGACGCTTTACTAACCTCTACCAATGGAAACTTGGTTAAAGTAATGGGTTGGTATGACAATGAATCTGGCTATTCTGCAAGAATGGTAGACTTATTAGATTTAATAACTAAACACTAACAAATTTCTAGCCGATGATTTTAATCGCAGAAAGTGGTTCAACAAAGTCTGACTGGGTATTGCTAGATTCCAAAGGGCGTGAGATTGACCGATGGAATACCATGGGTTTCAATCCTTATTTTCATTCAGCAGACTTGGTTTACGAGAAATTATCCTCAACAGATGGTTTACGTGTTTGGGCGGAGAAAATAGAGCAAACTTGGTTTTACGGAGCAGGTTGCAGCAGCGATCATTTAAAAGCCACTATTAAAGAAGGGCTAGATCGTGTCTTTGTTAACTCAGACAATCATGTTGGCCATGATTTAGAAGCGGCAGCTTTTGCGCTCTATGAAGGAGAAACGGAAATTGCTTGTATTCTAGGTACGGGGTCTAACAGTTGTCATTTTGATGGCCATAAGGTCTCTGAAGAAGTTCCTTCCCTTGCTTATATTTTGGGAGATGAGGGTTCGGCAAGCTTTATTGGTAAGCGAATTGTTGCAGACTTTTTATACAAAAGATTGCCAGATCCACTGCAGAAAGATTTCGGAAAAACCTACAATTTGTCTAAAGACGATATTATAACAAGCGTATATAACAAGCCTTTTGCAAATGTCTATTTAGCGGGTTTTGGTCCTTTTGCAGGAAAGCACTCCAATCATCCTTATATCAAAGCATTAGTAAAAGAGGGTTTTTCTAAATTCATAGAAATACATGTAATGTGTTTTGAAGACGCGAAATCGGCACCGGTAAGTTTTGTTGGTTCCGTGGCAAAAATCTATGAAGATATTTTGACCGAATGCTTAAATGATTTTGGTTTAAGAAAAGGAAAAGTCTTGGCGAAACCCGTTAATCATCTTATTCAATACCACATTAACTTTTTAAAAGTTTTAGAGCTTCAAAAACAGTAATGGCAAGAGCAATTAAAGGTTTAATTTTCGATTTAGACGGAGTAATTGTAGATACGGCTAAATATCATTTCCATGCATGGAAACGATTAGCAAATAGTCTCGGCATAGATTTTTCGGAGCAGGATAATGAGCAACTGAAAGGCGTTAGTAGACGCGGGTCTATTGATAAGATTCTGAACTGGGGTGGGCTTTCAATTTCTGAAACCGAAATTGAAGACCTCATGCATAAAAAGAACATCTGGTATTTAGAATTGATGGGCGAAATGGACGAATCTGAGATTCTTCCGGGAGTTGTTAGAATTTTAAAAGAAGCCCAAGATTTAGGGTTAAAAATTGCGTTGGGTTCTGCTTCTAAAAATGCGCCATTGATTTTAGATCAAGTGAGCCTTGCTTCCTTTTTTCAAATTATTGTTGACGGAAATGTGGTGACCACATCGAAGCCAGACCCCGAAGTTTTTATTAAAGGCGCAGAAGGAATTGGCCTTGCTAGCGAAGAATGCATTGTATTCGAAGATTCGATTTCTGGAATTGAAGCGGCCTTAGCTGGAGGAATGAAGGCCGTTGGTATTGGTCACCCTGACACGCTTTACAAAGCACATTTAAACCTCGATGGGTTTGCAAATGTGGAATTACAAAAAGACATATTAGATAGACTATAAACATGTTTAACGAATATCTAGAGAAGGACGAATGGAAGATTATCGAAAAAGGATTTAATCCTGATAATCACGAAAAGTCTGAAAGTATATTTAGTTTGGGCAACGGCCGGATGGGCCAGCGTGCAAACTTCGAAGAGCATTATTCTGGCTCTACTCTTCAAGGAAATTACATCGCTGGAATTTATTACCCAGACAAGACAAAAGTAGGTTGGTGGAAAAATGGATATCCAGAGTCCTTTGCTAAAGTTTTGAACTCCTGTAATTGGATAGGAATTGACGTAGAAATTGACGGTATCCAGTTAGACCTGGCTAAACTTAAAGTGATTGACTTTAAGCGTGTTCTAGACATGAAAGGAGGCTCTTTAACGCGTAGTTTTTCGGTAGAAATAGAAAAAGGAAAGATTGTAAAAGTTGAAGCTAAACGACTTTTAAGTTTGGTAGACGATGAGGTTGGAGCTATTCAATACTCCATAACGCCATTCGAATTCTCAGGCATAGCTAAAATCACCCCCTATC
>ERZ767310.1344-NODE-1344-length-14035-cov-7.489342_pt1 | contig 14035 bp, 9 predicted proteins | sample MGYA00374954_ERZ767310 | MGnify/ENA primary metagenome ERZ767310 (study PRJEB28948, sample SAMN06267188) | marine metagenome | isolation source: Columbia River Estuary | place: USA:Columbia River Estuary, USA | collected 2013-07-23 ...
AAAACAGCTAGGACAATGGGGTGGCTTTGCTTTTGACCCGAGGTCTGAAAAAGGTCCACGACAATTTAATGACTTGCACATCAATATGGTTTTCGTTGATGCTACTGGATTATATGTTAGCGGATTGAAAACAGAGGCGTTATTGCATATAAGCAATAAAAATAAGGTTACTGAAGTCTGTAGCTTACCCAAAGGAACTCATAATGCACGACCATTCAATGGTGGGGTTATCTTTAACGATACTGCCAATGATTGTTTGAGAATAATACCGCGACAAGGAAAAGGCCAAGCATTTAAGATAAGAGGATATGACCCTAAAGACGTTGAATTTACTGGTGTTGACGATTCAAATATTGCCCGTCAAGCTTTTGGTCGAGGACTTTGTGTGATTGATAATCAATTCATCGCTGGCGGGTCTTCACCATCCACAGTTACGCTTTATGATATACAAACTAGTCAATTGGTTGCTTCTGTCAATATCACTATGGATATTCGCAATGCTGTTCATGGCCTAGCTGTCTGGCCATATTAGTGGGCTACAAAGCAAAAAGGGCCGGTCATAGACCGGCCCTTTTTGTTTTGTAGGTTAGAGATTACTTTCCGCCGAAGCTTTTGACGTACCTGATACCGTACTCTCTAGGACGGTTGGTATAAATGTAATCCACATGCATTCGACCTTCGGCAAGGTTCTGTTGAGAGTATCCGCCGTAGCCTTCATGGCCATAATTAGCTCGTTCATCAGTGACGTTATTAACGAAAAACGAAAACTCCCAATCGCTACCCTGAACACCCATGTGCAGATCCCCAATATTGTAGGATGGATCATTGAACTGAGGGTATTTCGCAAACGTTCCGTCGTCATTTACTAACGGGGTCGCTTCAAGCTGAGAAAGTCTTGATCCTTCATAGGACCATTGTATGCGTGCGTAGCCGTTTGCATTCAAAGATGGTACTGGCCAATTATAAGTAGCCCAAAGACTGCCGCTCAACTCTGCACTGAGTGGGAGCCTACTACCCTCAGGGATAAAGGTGCCACCATAACTGAGATCATCGTCAGTTTGACTGTCCAGCGTATACAGGTTAAATCCTAACGAGAGATTTTCTGTTGGATTGTAATCTACATAGACGCTGACACCATCAATGTGAGCATCTCCGGCATTAAATATAGCAATCTGCCAGGGCTGACCGCAAACGCCTGCTTGCTGCTTTGCCTCTCCGTCAGGACACGGAGTGTATGAGGGGTCAACTAGTTCATATTGATAGTCTTCCCATGCCATGCGATAGGCTGACAGATAGAGATTTCCTGCCCCGTCAGCAAAAGACCCTTTATAACCGACTTCATAGTTCGACATTTTATCGGCGTCATATTGTTTGGGGAAAAACGGCTCGCCTCGCTCTCTATTTGAGCCGCCGGGCCTGTATCCAATGGTCCAAAGACCATAAACCATACTGTCTTCTGACATATCATAGGATACTGAAACTTTGGGTACAAACTCGTCGTTCTGACCGAATGTCCTTGTAATGCCATCAACTGTATTAGGGTCAGCTTCAAGATTTCCTGTTGGGTGCTCTTCAAAGTAATCTGTACTATTCTCTCTGTCGAAATAACGCAAACCCAGAGTAATGTCGATTTTATCATTCATATGCCAGGTCGCTTCACCGAAGATTGCGGTTTGTTCGGTGTCAGTTGAACTATTGGAATACCAATGTTCGGTTGCATTTGGATAAGCAACACCGTCGTTCCATTCATACCATGCGGCAGAAACGGAGTCTTGCCATACAGAGCCTTCATAATAATAAGCGTCAGTATTACGCGGGGTATTCTCATTTACTGTTGGGTACCCGAAGTGATCGGCCCAGGAGTAGTTGCTCTCTTCATAGAACGCACCAATTAACCAGTCGTAAGTGTCACCTTGGCTTGAGAGCCGAATTTCTTGGCTAAACCGATCTGATTTGTCATCTTCGTAGAACGCAGCGAGGTAATCCCCTTCGATCGTGGGAGCACTGCAATACTTGCCGTTGTAAATAAAGTTTTCTCCACCGTCAGGTGAATAGTAATAACCCCCGTAAACGCCACCGTAGGTGGACTGGGCGATGCAGTAGTAAGCTGAATAGTTTCTGTGATAGTTGGTTACGTCAGTGTTGTAGCTGGTGTTGCTCTTATAATAAGAGGTCGCTGAAATAAACTGAGCAAATTCTAGATCTCCCTCAATGACTAACGAGGAGACATCATACTCATTATCATAAAACTCTGGGTTGTATCTAATTGCCTGAAGATCGCCAACGTTTGGATCATAGGCGCTGTAGGAGCCCGACTCTGATTTCTGTGTGAGGTATGAAGCTGTGGCAGCCCAATTATCATTGATTTCCCAACGCAAGGCCGCACGCCAACCAGTTAGGTTGTAATCATTTGTATCATCAGCAACTACGTCTGCGTTGTCCAGTGTTCCCCAACCTGAGGGGGTTCCGTTCGGCGCAGCCTGGTCGTTATCGATCGTGTGACCATATACATTATCCACAAAACCGCCATCTTTAGCTTTGTAGGCAACCAGTCTAGCAGTGAGTTTGTCTTCAATTAGCGGCGTGTTGATAACAATGGAGCCATCATAGCTTCCTTCACCTTCAGATCCGTTACGAAAACTGCCATCCAGAATAACTTCGGAAACATTCATTTCAGGTTTATTAGTGATTACCTTTAACGTACCTGCCTGCGAATCGGCGCCATACAGTGTACCTTGGGGCCCTTCAAGAGCCTCCACACGGGCTATATCAACCATTCGAATTGAAGGCTGCTGACCAGATGTGCTCATTGACAGTTCATCCAAATAAACTGCGGATGTTGACTCCCCTACATATCCAGCGCTAGTTGTAGCACCCCGGAAAACCACGGTGGCGCTGCCGGCACCATAATCCAAAACCGTAACACCGGGCATAAACCTTGAGTAGTCAGAAAGTCCGCGTGCTCCCATTTCCTTGAGGTCATCTCCGGTCAATGCTTGGACGCTTGCTGGGATATCCATGATTGACTCAGACCGTTTTCGCGCAGTTACTAGAACTTCTTCAATTGCTCTTGAGGAAGTCTCTGTGTCTTCGGCAAAGGCAAAGGGCGTTATTCCTAAAGCAAAACTAATTGCCGTTGAAAGTGGTGAAATCTTCCATTTAGATTTGTGGATGCTCATTTTTTTGTTCTCCCTCGCTGATTGAACATTAGAAAGCTACGCTAATGGATTACTCATAACACCAAAGTCTCAATATGAGAGTTTTTAAACTACCTCCCCTATAGGAATGGAATATTTTATTTGGTCATGCGGGGTTGGTATTTCTCGGGCAGTTCCTCTAACAAGGGCTCTAAAATTTCTATGAGCTCGCCGATGTGAGGTTCATAATTTTTCCATAAATTTACCGAACTTGCGTAGATAGGCTTGCGAACCTGCTCTGAACTGGCGGTTTTGACCGCTCGGTCTGTTTCATGAAAGCGAAGACAAGCGTCCTCAAAGGGCAAGTCACAATAGTCAAGGATACGTCGGACTTGTGTCTCCAAATCATCTACTACATCTTCATAGTGAACATCTAAAACATAGCCGGGGAGCACACTATGCCAATAATCCATAATTCGCTGATACTCAAGGTAGTACTCTCCCAGCTCACAAAGATCATAGCTAAAGGGCTGCCCGCTAGCAAAAAGCTGTTTATAACTACCAAAGGTGCTATCTAGTGGATGACGTCGGGCGTTGATTATTTTTGCATTGGGAAGCATAAGCTTTAGCAAGCCGCAGTAGATAAAATTGTTAGGATTTTTATCAATAAAGCGCGGCTTGTCAGTACGATATTTTTTGGTTCTGTTGAGATAGTCGAGGCCGATATCAGACCAAGATTGTGAATTGTTTTCACGCATGTTTTCAGGAAAATGCGTCCCGCGAGGGCTCTTTAGTTTTTGGTCTTGAACTAACTGAGCAAGATCGCTCAGCTCATGAGTTCCCTCAACATAACTATGGCTGGCAAGAATTTGCTCTATGAGGGTTGAGCCCGATCTAGGGAGACCTATTACCAATATGGGAGAGGGATCTGCGTTTCCGTTACCCGCCTGCTCTTCTAAAAACTCTGGTGTAAAAACGTTGATAATATTGTTGATCAGCATTTCGTGACTCACTGGATCATAAGTCTCTGATTGGCGGCGAGTTTGATTGCAGCGTTCAAAATAATGAAACGCACGAGCATAATTTTTTCGCCCTTCATACTCTAACCCCAGAGCATTGCAAAGTTGAACGATTGATAGATCTTTCAAATTACTATCTAGCAATAGCTTCTCCATTTTGGAGACCTCAATATCCTCGAAACGGAAGGTTTTGAGGTTTGCTAGATTCCAATAAGGCTCTGTATTTTGGGGGTTTTCTTCAATGTTTTTCCGATGCACAGCGATCGCCTCCTGCTGCCGGCCCAGGGTTTTAAGCTGATGAGCTAAACCAGAAAATGCACCCTGATGAGAGGAGGAGTATTCAAGGGCTTTAGAATAGGTCTCAATTGCTAATTCGGGGAAATTGCACTGGGCTTGAGTGTTACCTAAAGCGACCATTGATTCGGCGATATCAGGCGTTAACTCTACAAGTTTTTGGGCGCTCTCCAGAGCCTGGGGGTACTTGCCAAGCTCCAATTGCATTTTCGACAGATCAAGCCACGCTCTAGAAAAATTAGGCGATTTTTGAACGGATCTAAGAAGAAGCATTTCAGCATCATCGTACCGACTATGCTTTGCGGCAACACCTGCAAGTAAACGCATCGCCTCCGAGTGGTTAGGATTTTTTCTCAACACGTTACGATAAATATCTTCTGCTTTTTCTGGTTCACCATTTTCCACTAGCTGCAGAGCTTGGTTGAGCTCGTCGGTATAGGAAATGTCTTGTTGTTCGGATGACTCCCCAGATATAAGTGACTTAGTCAAATCATTGGCACGTTCGATTTTGGCAATTAAGTGCTGGCGGTTTGGTGCCAACTTTTGGAGGGATTCGTACACCTGAACTGATTTTTCAAATTGCCCTTCCAGCAATAATAGGTCCCCATGTAATTCTTGAGCATTGGCAAACTTAGGAAATTTTTTGAGTATGGAATTAATGAGGGTTCTAGCATCTTCGAATCTTTTGAGGGTAATCAGAGCTTGCCCTGTCAAACAGAAAATATTGGGATCATCTGGATATTTATCCATTCCGGTAACACATAGTTCTAGTGCTTTTTGAGTTTCGCCTGACTTCAAATGCGAAAATGCCGCATCGAATAATGACTTTTTAAGGTTTGAGGACAAAAGGGCTCCTTACTTCTGATGTGTATGAGGGACGACTCTGTTTTAAGAGGTTAGGGGAATGCAAGCAAGACCGCAAATCATTGCTTTTAGTTTCTGTACATACTTCCTAACCTATAGGGAAAAATATTAATATCCTATCTTCAAGCTAGACTACTAAAAACCAGCGATGAAGTATAAAACTATGAAGCAAAGTCCTTTTTTTAATTTTTTTAATTCCCATAGAGAAGTGACTTTTCACGACTTACAGAAAACCGGAATTGAAGATACAGATTACATCCGATGGAATGAGTTCTTATTGCCCTTAGATTACGGTGATTCTGAGGCCGAATACTGGGCAATTCGCCGTGAATGTGGTTTATTTGATGTGTCACCAATTCGAAAAATTGCCATCAAAGGCAAATCCGCTGGGTACCTGCTAGATCATGTATTGACTCGATCGGTAAGCAATTCTCCAGCGATGAGGGGTATTTATGTGGCGTACTGCAATGAGGACGGCAGTATGAAAGATGATTCGATTCTTTATAAGTATGCAGAGGATGATTACCTGTTGATGCCCTCAGATATTGATCATTCAGAGCATCTTCGATCTTTTTTTGACCAATTGGATATTAACAACGATGAAGTACATATTGCTGAGTGTACAGATAGCTTGTCTGGTGTAGCTTTTCAAGGGCCACTATCGGCGTTTGTTTTATCGTCTATGGGATTTGAAACAATTGAAGAGCTTGCTCCCTTTGAGGTTCGCGACTATGAGGTTTCGCAATCAGTATTTAGAGTAGCGCGAATGGGATTCACTGCAGATTTAGGTTATGAAGTCTGGTTTGACCCCGCTGATACTAGCTTGCTGCAAGAGCTGATAAAACAAACGAGAAAAGCCACTGATCTCACCATTCCTGGTTATGGATTAACCGCGCTGGAGGCTTGTCGGCTAGAGGGTGCTTTTATTGTCGCCGGGTGGGATTTTGCTACCGAAGTTGATCCGGAGCCAGGCTTTAACCGGTCACCTTTTGAAGTTGGATTGGGTTGGTTGGTGAACTTGGATGGTGAGAAGTTTTTTGGAAAAAAAGCATTGTTAGCCGAACAAAAAGACGGTCAGAAATTCACTCTGCGGCAATTTAAAACTGACTCTCGTTCACAGATACCGGATCGCACTGTTGTGTATTCGTTAATTGACGGACAAAAACGATCAATTGGGTTAGTAAATTGTTCAGCGTGGTCGTGGGGTGAAAATCAGACTATAGGTAATTTGTCGATACATACAGAATACATCGAGTGCGCATCGGCATGGATTATTATAGATGAGCATCAAACACCTATTGAAATAGTAAGAGGGTCTTTCGTGAACTTCACCCATCGCAACAAGACTCCTGCTGTTTTACTAGCGAAGTGAATGGCCTCCAATGCCTTTGACCCCCTGATGCGTCAGCTCAGCTACAAGAGCAGCGGTATCGATTTCTTGGACGCTAATTTTCTCCCTAAGAGCCAAAGCCGCTGCAGTGCCAGTTGCTTGGCCCATAGCCATGCATTGAGGCATGCCACGAACAGATGCAAAAGCCACATCATCAGCACAAACTATGCGACCAGCAAACATTAGATTTGCAACATTAACAGGTATTAGAGAGCGAAATGGAATCGTGTAGTAATTGCCTTTTTGAACGATGGCTTCGTGGGTCATGGAGGCATCAGAACGCATAACATCGTCAACTGGATTATCACAGCAAACTATTCCATCTGCGAATTTTACTCCGCGAGCAAGATCGCTACCTTTTAGCCTGTAAACGCCGTCTAATTTGCGCGTTTCGCGAACACCCACTGTTGGTGATAAAAGCGCCATATGCGAATTGGTAAATCCTGGTACATCGGATTGTAAAAATGTAGCTAGTTGATGGCAGCGTCGGCGCCCTTCTTGGGTAGCGGCACTTATCGCTGTTGGATCGGTTCCATCAACTCCTCGAATATGCACGGAGTTACAAAAAACACTGCCTTTGTGGAATCCTCTCATGAGATATAGTTTTGCTAGATCGGCATGTAATCTCCCTTCCCTAATTCCCCGCGCGGCATGCTGGGTAAAATAGGGGTCGGGATCACGAAAAGTATCTTCCCAGTTGACTCCTATCATGTGAAATGAACAGGTTACGCCCATAGTGTTGCCATTGCCGTCACCCTTAGAGAAAGAGACTCCTGCTTTGGAGGAAATGTCCCCGTCGCCAGAGCAATCAATAACAATTTTAGGGGTCACTTTGAACGAACCATTCCGATCAAAACAATTGACAGACTCAATCCAAGATTTAGACATTGAAGGTTCAATTGCGCAAGTATTAAGGCGGACGTCGACGCCGGATTGCTCTAACATTTCGAACATTGTTAGGGTTGCAATATCATGGTCATAGACGATCTCGGGTCCAAAATTATCGAGTGTGCAAGGGCGCTTTTCTGCAGCTGGGGGATCCATTCTTTCTAGGCGATTGGTAAGTTCCTCGAGAATACCTCCAATAATCCTATCTGCTGGATACGCAGCACCCCATGGCATGCCAGGGCAAAACGCCATAACCCCACCAACTTTGCTGGTCGATTCGACTAATATAACGCTTAAGCCTTGCCTGCTCGCAGCAACAGACGCGCCAAATCCTGCGGTGCCGCCCCCGACAACTAATACATCGACCTCTTTATCTCTCTGTAAATTCATCTTCTAAGTCAAACGCTCCAAAATTTTTCAGAAAACCACATCCAAACACCAACTCCGTTGATTGCGGGCCTCTAGTGCATCAGAAAATCGTTGATTGTCAAAGTCTGGCTGAAGATCTTAATCCATTCAGTCAATAAAAATACACTTTATATCATCCTATAGGTCGCGAATGCAGGTGGCTTTGGTATAGTTATACTCAAAAGTCTTCGAGTTTTTTAAAAGATGAACTATTAGCATGACAAATTACGATGCCATTATTGTCGGAGCAGGTCACAATGGCTTGACCAATGCCGCTTTTTTAGCAAAGGCGGGCTTGGATGTTTTGGTGCTAGAAAAAAACAGTTATGTCGGCGGTGCTACAGCGAGCCTAGAGCTGCATAGTGATTGGAAGTACTCTAATTGTTCCTATGTTTGTAGCCTTTTTAGGCCAGAGATTTATCAGGCGCTGGATTTAGGGCGGCATGGGCTAGAAGTGGTTCCGTTGCAGGGCAGTGTTACCTTTAAGCAAAATGGTGACTATTTAGGCAGCTACCATCAGCCAAGTGTGCGGCGGAGAGAGATTGCAAGGCACTCAAAAAGAGATGCAGATGCTGCCATTAGGTTTGACGCTGATTTAATGAAGTGGTGCCGGCTTATCAGAGGGTTTTTGCTCCGTACGCCACCAGATCCAGCTTCTTTTAAAGTAAGAGATGCTATGGAATTTGCCTATCTGTTGAAGCGATTTTATAGTCTCAGTGAAAGTCAAATTTACGAATTTATTCGCTTTTTCACGATGTCTATTGCCGAGTATTTAGAGCAGTATTTTGAAAGCGATGTGATTCTTGCTCATTTTTCAGGCGGAAGTATTATCGGCACTGGGTTAGGTGTTTATTCCCCCGGCACGGCTTATGTTTTGTTGCACCACGCTATGGGCGATGTCGATGGTAATGTTGGTTCTTGGGGATTTGCGCGAGGCGGTATGGGTTCTGTCTCTGCAGCCATCGCATCATCCTTCCAGGCGCATGGAGGTGTAATACGGACCGATGCTGAAGTCAAAAAAATTGTAGTCAAGGGCCGTCGCGCAGTTGGAGTTATGTTAGCGAATGGTGAGCAGATTAACGCCAAGGCGGTGGTATCTAATCTTGATGCCAAACGCACTTTTTTGAGTTTAATGGACTCTGCGGATTTGCCTGCTGATTTGGTTACAAGAGCTAAGAACTTCAAGATCAGAGGATCATCGGGCAAGGTTAACATCGCTCTTGATGGGATGCCTGATTTCCCGGCTATACCGAAGGGTTCTCCGTTAACGCTAGGTCATATGCATTTTACTGACACATTAGAAAGACTTGAGCGGGCCTACGACGACTGGAAAGACGATCGCTGGTCGCATGACCCTTATGTAGATATGGTGATTCCAACGCAGTACGATCCAACGATGGCTCCTCCTGGTAAGCATATGATGTCAGTGTTCGTTCAATATTGTCCTGTGGAAGTTGAAGGTGGGTGGACGAACGGAAAGAGGGATGCTTTTGGTGCCGCAGTTATCAATCAAATTGGTGACTACAGTCCCAATTTTAAAGATCTAATTTTGCACGCGGAAATTCGCACACCCAGAGAACTAGAGGCCGAAGTAGGTCTCACCGAAGGTAATATTTTTCAGGGTGAGTTGACACTAGATCAGTTGATGTTCAATCGTCCGTTTCCTGGATATGCTCAGTATCGGGGCCCCGTCAAAAATATGTATATGTGTAGTTCCTCAAATCATCCAGGCGGCGGAGTTATGGGTGCTCCGGGAGCCAATTCGGCAAGAGAAATACTACTTGATTTGGGCAGAGCTGATACAACACCCGAGGATTTTAGCGATGACTAAACCTGTGTCAGTTGTGTTGGTTGGTGGAGGGCACAATGGTTTAATTTGTGCAACGTACTTGGCAAAAAGTGGGTACGATGTGCAGATTTTAGAGGCTCGCGAATCTGTTGGAGGAGGAGCCTCCAGTATCAAATTTGGAGGTGACTATACTGTTTCTGGTCTAGCTCACATTCTCTACGGATTAAATACCAAGGTTTGCAAGGATCTTGGATTAGATATATCCGCGCTTAAATCCTCTGAACCGCTAAATACCATTTCCCTGCAGTTAGATGGAAATCATATCACTCTTGGGTTAGAGGCTGTCTTGGGGGAAATGATTTCCTCAAAAGACCAACAAGCATATCGGACTTTCAAGCGGGAATTTCGAGGTTACGCTGAAGCTTTAGAGCCTCTCATGATGAATACACCTCCGCGTTTAAAAGATATGGATAGGAAGGATAAGTTCACTCTAGCCAAGCTGGGGTGGAGTTTGCGTTTTGGGCTTGGTGCTAAATCGATGCGTGAGTTTTTGCGTGTTGGTGGCATTAATATTTATGATGTTCTTAATGAGGTATTTGATAATTCTGCGTTAAAGGGAGCTGTCTCATTTGATGCCGTTTTGGGTCAGCACATGGGACCGCGCACACCCAATACAGTTCTTACTTACCTTCAGCGGCTGTGGGGTGAGTGCCAGGATACTCAAATGATTCCTAAAGGTGGGATGGGCAAGATTTCAGAAATTTTGGAAAAAGCAGCTATTGATGCAGGGGTAAAGATAAGAACTGGCGTAAAGGTAAAGAAGATTTGTGTTGCACATGGTCACTCAGATGGTGTTGTTTTGGAGTCTGGGGAACATGTCGAGGCTTCTATCGTGGTTTCTAATGCTGATGCCAAAACAACTTTACTTGACCTTGTGGGAACCCCTCAGTTAGATGCTATGTTCTGCAATCGAGTGAACTCGATTAGGCAGAATGGAGATGTTGCTAAGCTTCACTTTGCGTTAAATGATTTACCTAACTTTAAAGGATTGTCTCCGCAGGACTTACAGCATCGCCTGATTGTTGCACCTGATATGCGTTATGTTGAACATGCGTTTAATCACTCAAAATATGGAGAATTTTCCCAACACCCCGTACTTGAGATTATTATTCCTACTATTGGTGATTCTGCATCGGCACCCGAGGGACACCATATAATGTCAGTATCTGCATCCTTTGCTCCCTACGATCTCAAAGGAGGTTGGTCTGACTCTAGAAGGGCCTTCTTGAATAGGGTTATTGAAACAATAGATCAATATGCGCCAAATTTTTCTAGCTCTATTGTTACGAGTGATTTACTCACGCCCCTTGATATTGAAGAGCAATACAATATTGCAGGGGGTCACTGGCATCATGGTGAGTTAAGTATTGATCAGTCTTTTATGATGCGCCCAGTGCACGGCTCTGCCCAGTATCAAACACCCATTAAGGGGCTGTATTTGTGCGGCGCAGCGACTCATCCTGGTGGTGGCATCACGGGTATGCCAGGGCACAACGCTGCTCAGCGGATATTGTCATCGGGAGATTTAGGATGAGCGCATTTGATGTCAATGAAAATGTCAGTCCTATTAATTTTAAGGAAGTCCTTCAGCCAAGTCCTTTTCAATCGCGCATTGATGAGTATGGAATCGTTCAAGAGTGGATGTCTTGGAACGGTTACAAAACCGCACGCGTGTTTGACACCCTCGCTTCAGAATATTTTGCAATACGCAGTACCTGTGGAGTCATGGATCTCACTCCCATGGAAAAGTATCGGATTTCAGGGCCCGATGCTCTGACTTATCTAAATCGGTTGGTGACGCGGGATATTACTCTGTTAAAGCCAAACAGGGTTACTTATGTTATTTGGTGTAACGATGAGGGCAAAGTGTTGGACGATGGCACTGTCTTTCACCTTCAAAATGGTGATTATCGATTATGCTCTCAACATCATCAATTGGATTGGTTGCTACTCTCGAGCTTGGGTTTTGATGTCACCATTGAAAAAGAAACTCATGACGTAGCTGCGCTGGCTGTTCAAGGGCCGACGTCCTGTGCGGCGCTGATGGAAGCAGGTCTGGTCGATATAGATCGACTTAAGCCTTTTGATATCGGATATATGACATTAAATGGCATGGAACTAATGATCTCTCGAACTGGTTTTACCGGAGATCTTGGTTACGAGGTATGGACTCATCCAGATAGAGCACTAGACCTCTGGGATCTCATTTTTTCGGTCAAAGAGCAGGGCCTTTTTGATATTCGTCCCACAGGCCTTGGAGCCTTGGATATGGTCCGAATCGAGGCTGGGTTTATTATGCCTGGTGACGATTTCAATACAGCGGAAACGGCAGTTCGTGCTGATAGAGTTAGATCGCCTTATGAGCTTGGCTTGGGTTGGTTAGTAGATCTTGAGAAACCCTATTTTACAGGTAAGCAGGCCTTGATCGCTGAAAATACAGAGCCTGCCAAGCAGCGTTTAGTGAGATTGGTAGTGGAGGGTAATAAACCTCCGATGGATGCGTTTCTGTACGACCAAAAGGGTGGGTCAAGAATAGGAACTATCAAGTCTTGTGTTTGGTCGCCAATATTAAAGACAAATGTTGCTCTGGCAGATATTGAGTTTCAAAAAGGTTCAGCCCCCATTGAAATTTGGGCAGAGATTTACTACCAAAAAGAACTTGAATGGCGAGCCACTTGGGCGAGATGTAACATTTCCAAGAAGCCATTTTGGGCGCACCCGCGAAGCTCCATCACGCCACCTCAAAAATTTTAGCGATTTAATTTCTAGGGGATCAAAAATGATTACGGGCCGATGTGAATGTAAAAGAGTAGGGTTCCAAATTGATGGGAAAATAAACGACTATAGTCATTGTCACTGTAGTCAGTGCAGGCGGCTGCATGGCGCTGCGTTTGCCTCTTTTGGCGGTGTCGAGCGCACCGCTTTTAGCTATATCTCTGGAGAATCTGAGGTCTCTTATTATTCCTCGTCAGATAGCCACCAAAGACTATTTTGTAAGCATTGTGGGTCAAATATTCTTGTGGCTCTTACCTCAGAACCAGATGCGCTTTATGTTGCGATGGGAGTGATTGATGGCAATCCTCCACTACCTCCGGCCTATCATATATTTTTGGGCTCCAAAGCGCCTTGGTACGGTTTGGATAATACCGGAGACCAGTACGATACCTTTCCAGATGAGCCAGTTTAAAATTTCAAGGAGTGTGAACATGAGGATCAATAAAGGTAAACGTTTTTTTAAAAGAACATCTAGTAACGTTATCGGATTTTTGCTTTGGAGTAGTTTAATGGTAGTCGTCGGAGCCATAGGCGGTGACTTTCTGAGCATCGCTAAATCTCATGCTCAGCCAAGCCAAGGACTGCATTCAGCAATAGTTCGATTAGATAAAGTTCGGTTAGGTGGACAAAATTTAGGTGAATTTTCCCCTTATGAGCCAGAACGTGGCGATCTGATTTCTCGAGGTTATGATTATTACTACAGTGACGACGAACAATTCGGACTAGGTGTATGGGAGAGCAAACCGGGAAGCATGGTCTATCGTGATCTTCAGTATGACGAAGTGATGATCGTTCTTGACGGAAGTTTGGTAATGACTCAGAGTGGAGGGGACCCTGAGATATTTAGCGCAGGGGAAGGGCTTGTTTTGCCCCATGGCTGGAGTGGCACCTTGACTGTTCCAAAGGAGGGAGCGCGAAAAATTTGGGTTTCCTATATGGGTGGTATAAAGGGCGAGTAATTAAAATAATAATAGTTAGTCTGCCTTTGGCGGACAATAGATAGGGGAAAGTACCATGAGGGCCAGCACAAAAATAACATTACCAACCGTACTAATCGTAACCGCTTTACAACTCGGGTGTAACGATCCGACGCAAATTGCTGAGACAGCAAGTGCAACTTTGTCCAATGTTTCAGATAGCACCAGCGCCGGGGTGGATAGTTGTGATAATGCTAGTGAAAATCGTACTGCGCTGTTTGGTGATGTTCATATTCATACACGCTATTCCTTTGATGCAGCTGCAAATAGCACAGGGACAACCCCTGAAGATGCTCATCGCTACGCCCGTGGCGAAGAGATTCCTATATTCCCTATAAATGAGGACGGTGTTGCGATTGGTCGAACGAAAATTGATCGGCCGTTAGATTTTATAGCTGTTACTGATCATGGTGAGTTCTTGGGCGAACGTCGGT
>ERZ767310.1348-NODE-1348-length-14021-cov-4.693971_pt1 | contig 14021 bp, 11 predicted proteins | sample MGYA00374954_ERZ767310 | MGnify/ENA primary metagenome ERZ767310 (study PRJEB28948, sample SAMN06267188) | marine metagenome | isolation source: Columbia River Estuary | place: USA:Columbia River Estuary, USA | collected 2013-07-23 ...
AGCAGCAAATGCAACCACTTACCTAATTTCTTGTTTGGTATAAAACCCGCCATAGCGAGAGCCGTCTTTTTCGGTACGCCAGGCGCCAATTTCAGTCAGTTTTGGGTATTTGTCAATTTCTATGCGCCAACCTTGATCTTCGGTTAAATGCCAATGCAGAACGTTCATTTTATAAAAAGCCAATAGGTCTATGTACTTCTTAACCGTTGCCACGGAAAAGAAATGGCGAGAGCAATCGAGAAGAAGGCCGCGGTGAGAAAACCTAGGTTCATCAACAATGGAGAAAGCAGGAATAACACCCAGGTTTTTATTGAATAAATACAACTGTCGCAAAGAGGAAATTCCTCTTGATAGTCCACTATTTGAACTGGCGTAAAGCGATACAAACGGAGATGTCACTTGTATGGAATACTTTTCCTCGTGACCTTGATTTCCTTCAGTTTTACCAACGATAATGGAGTTATCAATGCTGAAATTATCTCCTATTGGACCGTCAACATCTAAATCAAGACCTAGGTCTTTTTTTATTTCTGACTGAAGAAGGAGAGCCGCTTTTTTAGTCTCGCTATCAAAAATAATTCTTGTTCTGGCATTCAATTTAAATGGTCCAGCCTGTTTTAAAACCTGATGGGGTTTCGGAATGAGGTCTACCTGAGCAGACAATTGAAAACTTAAAAAGAACAAAAGAATCAGAAGTGCTACTAGCTCGTTCTTCGGGCTGCTCTTCAATCTTGAAGGGGAGACTTTCGTGCGTAATTTTATTTGAGAATTGTTGTGTTTTCTCAGCGGAAATTTGTGCAAGTGCCGAGTATCTACCATTCTAACTTGTACTCCGCTTTAACAAGTTCTTCCTGGCTATTTGTTTTAGCGGCATAATCAAACCCTGCATAAACACTACTTGCTCCAACGTTTCCGGCTTTATCGAGTGCTAAGAACCCACACTGCAGATTCTCTAAATTCGAATGCTTCTTCATTATTCTGGCTACAGCTTCATCACAAGCCTCCTGTGGAGACATGCCATTGCGCATCATTTCTACAACTATGCTACTGCCGGCTACGCGGATAATCGCTTCTCCCATTCCTGTTGCACAGCACCCTCCAATCTCATTGTCAAGAAAAAGACCGGCACCTATTATTGGTGAATCACCCACACGACCGTGTAGCTTGTAGGCCATGCCGCTTGTTGTGCAAGAACCCGCAATATTGCCTTCTTCGTCAATCGCAAGCATACCAATAGTATCGTGGTTTTCTACATTGATTACTGGTTCGTATTCAGATTTTTCTAGCCATTTTTTCCATGCCGTTTCTGAGCCTTTGGTCAACAAATTTTTCTCCTTAAACCCTTTCTCTTTTGCGAACTGTAAAGCGCCATCGCCAGCAAGCATAACATGAGGTGTGTCTTCCATAACCTTCCGGGCTACAGAAATTGGGTTTTCAATATTTTGAAGATAAGCCACTGCACCGCAATTGCTGTTGTGATCCATGATACAAGCGTCCAAAGAAACAACACCATCGCGATCGGGCCGCCCACCAATACCAACACTTGTGTTTTTTGGGTCACTTTCAATTACTCTAACGCCCTGCTCTACTGCATCTAAGGCTGTACCACCTTTTCCTAAAACCTTCCAAGCAGCTGCATTGGCTTCTATTCCATGTTTCCAAGTGGAAACAACAATAGGCTTTACGGCATCTGCCGAACCTTCTTGATTAGAAATAAGTTCTGCTTTTAAGGCCGATGGAAGAACAAGGCTTCCGCTGGCAAGCGCACCAAGTTTTAAAAAATCGCGTCTAGAGTTCATTATCCAAAAGAAAGAAAAAATTAACCGCAAAGCGCGCTAATTTCTCCCAAAGGCCACAGAGAAATTACTTTGCTTAATTGGAGAATGGAGGGATTAGCTAATTGAATTTACCCACATTTACTATGACCGCAACTTTTACAATTTAAGCAGCCTTCTTCGAAAACAAGACCTTCGCTGTCTCCGCAGGACGGGCAAACCTTGTCCGTTGCTTTTGTACCATCAGGAATAAACTGCTTTAGCGTGCGAACCACTCCATTTTTCCAGGTATTAATATTATCGCTGTAAAGGTTTAAATCGTCTATTAAATCTACTACAAAGGGGATGGGCATTCCATGGCGTAATACGCCAGAGATTAGTTTTGCGTAATTCCAAAACTCTTTGTTAAAAGATCTCGATAGCCCTTCAATGGTCACTCGGTAGCCGTCTTTATCTAAATACTGAAAATCGTATTGTGCCATGTTTTGGTCATTTCTATTTTTAATGACCCAACCATCGTGAATGGAAGGAGGCAGATAAAAAGAGTCTTCTGCCTTACCCGTGAAAATTTCATAAGGCTTGCCATTCAATAAGCCAATTACCGCCATCCACTTTTCTTTCTGGTTGTTAAAACGAACAACCTTTGCAGACAATACATCTGGCCTAACAGGTGCCTTTGTTTCGGTAATCTCTTCGAGTTGTTTTGGCGTTTTTTCGCTATTGTCCACTAATACACCAGTGCGGCTTCCATCTCGATAAACTGTTATTCCTTTTAAGCCTTGTTTCCATGCTTCAAGGTAAATATTGCCCACTTCCTCTTCTTCAACATCATTTGGCAGGTTTATAGTAGAGCTGATAGAATGCGTCACATACTTTTGAATTATACTTTGTATTTCGACACGTTTTAACCAATCTATTTCTGGAGCCGTAGAACCATAATAAGGACTGCTCTCTATTGCTTTTTCTCCGGTGACTTCCATCCACTTTTTTAGTTTAGAATGGTATACCGTGAACTCCTCCCATTTATCGCCCATTTCATCGGTAAAAGAAACTTTGGCCTTTGGGTCGTTCGGATTTACTTTTCTTCTGCGCGTATAGCTCAATAAAAAGACAGGCTCAATACCTGATGATGTTTGTGCTAACATGCTTAATGTTCCTGTTGGAGCAACGGTACTTAAGCTGATATTTCTTCTGCCGTACTTCATCATCTTTGCATGAATTTCTGGCATTTCAGTTTTCATCATTTGAACAAACTCGCTCGTCTCTTCAACTTCTGGATCAAAGCCTTTAAAAGGGCCACGTTCTATAGCCATATCAATAGAACTGTTGAACTCTGCCTCGCACTTCGTTTTCATGATATTTTCTATCATAGAAATAGACTCGTTAGAATCGTAGCCTAACCCCAAAGCAGCAATCGCATCGCCTAAAGCAGTAAAACCGAGCCCTGTTCGTCTTCCATTTTTACCGTTGTCATAAAGCAGTTTCCAAGTGTCTAACTCTACTTGTTTTATGCTTAGAGGCTCTTTGTCGTTTTTTATCTTATCTGTAATTCTATCTATGGCTTCAAGTTCTAAATCCACCAAATCGTCTTGAAGCCGTTGTGCTTCATAGGTCAATTTATAGAACTTCTCAAAATCAAAAGCAGCTTCCTTAGAGAAAGGATTGTCCACAAAATTGTAGAGATTAAGGGCGATTAACCTGCAGCTGTCTCCGCCTTGCATGGCAATTTCAGAACATGGATTCGTTGAAATGTTTTCGTAGCCTGGATAAACGGATGAGGTAGAATATTTGTGTTGTCTATCCCAAAAGATTAGGCCAGGCTCTGCGGTATTGTGGGCGCTCGTGACAACCGTATCCCATAATTCCCTAGCGTTTATCTCTTTGGTAACTTCTGGCTCAGCACTGTTAATGGGCCATCGGTGTGTATAAGTCGTATTGTTAGAAACCGCTTGCATAAACTCATCGCTCAAACGGATAGAAATATTCGCCCCTGTTACTTTTTTAAGATCTTGTTTTATAGTGATGAACTCTTTAACGTCTGGGTGGGCAATGTCCATCGTTATCATTAATGCACCGCGTCTACCATTCTGTGCTACTTCCCTTGTGGTATTACTAAAGCGGTCCATAAAACTTACAGCTCCGCTTGTCGTACCGGCAGCATTACTCACGTTTTGCCCTGCGGGACGAAGTGAACTTATGTCAATCCCTACACCACATCTGCGTTTAAACAGTTGAGTTAATTGTTGGTCCGTGTGCATAATTCCTCCGTAGGAATCATAGATTTCAGGCAATACAACACAGTTGCTCAAAGAGGCAATCATGTGTGTGTTTCCTAATGCAGACATTACGCTGCCTTGCGGAATAACATATTTAAAGTCTTTGAAAAGCTGAAATATTTTCTCTTCTGTTAGGGCTTCTCTTTCCTTCCCATAAGCCGACCTTAATTCTGCCGTTCCATTTAAATACATGGATTGACGGTGTCTCTCTTCCGTTCGTCCAAATTCGCGTGCCATACGCCAATGCATTTCTTCTGGCGTAGCTTCTAAAAATTCACCCGCCTTGTTTTTCATCGCATATTTGTTCATCCATGTTGTGGCTGCCAACTCATCATCTTTGAAGTATGCAAGACATTTTTTCAATGCTTCATCGTAAGTGTAAGTTGTTTCTTGAGCTGACTTGGAGACAGGATTCTTTTCTTTATTACCCATGGATTTGATTTATAAACGATTACTGAAATGGATTTAACGTGAACAAGTTTAATGAATAGATAGAGGTGTAAACTGATAAATTTCAGTTCGTTATCAACTTATAAAAGTTAAATTCTTGACAAAAGGCTTTCACTTGCCTTTTTTAAAAGTGCAAAGAGTATATAACAAATGTAAACAGAGGAAGAAGAGGGTTTGTCGATAGAAACATCCTCATGCTTTACATTATGAAGTTTATAAAAAAATCGCGTGCTTTAAGACTTCCTTAAAAAGGAGAAAAAATCTAGTCTAAATCATGAGTAATAAAATACAAACGCTTTCAGGGTACTTTCATGAATATCAAAAAAGTGCCATCAATCCAGAAGAGTTCTGGGGAAGAATTGCCGAGTCTTTTCACTGGAGAAAAGTGTGGGATAAAGTTCAAAGTGGAAACTTTGAAGACCTCAATGTAAAATGGTTTGAAGGTGGCAAGCTGAACATTACAGAAAACATTTTAGATCGACACCTTTTTACCAAAGGTAAAGACACGGCCATTTTGTGGGAGCCGAACGACCCAAATGAAGCTGTACGAAAAATTTATTTTCAGGAACTTTATGAGATGGTCTGCCAAATGTCTAACGCGTTAAAAGCGCAAGGTGTAACGAAAGGCGACCGCGTCATTATTTATATGCCAATGGTTCCCGAAGCTGCAGTAGCGATGTTAGCTTGTGCAAGAATTGGGGCCGTGCATTCTGTCGTTTTTGCAGGATTTTCCTCTACAGCTCTAGCTGACAGAATAGACGACTGTAAAGCGAAAGCAGTCATAACTTCAGATGGAAATTACCGAGGGGCAAAACAAATTCCGGTAAAGCCAGTAGTAGACGAAGCGTTAGAAAAAGCAACATTTGATGTACAGAAAGTCATTGTCTTAAATCGCACCGGTGGCGATGTAACCATGAAGGCTGGTCGCGACATTTGGTGGAGTGACGCGATAAAAGGTCAGGGTAAAATTCACGAAGCGGTGACTATGGATGCCGAAGACGAGCTGTTTATTTTATACACTTCCGGTTCTACCGGAAAACCAAAAGGGGTGGTTCACACTTGCGGAGGTTATATGGTGTATACGCATTATTCGTTTGAAAATGTTTTTCAATATACCCAAGGTGATGTTTATTGGTGTACAGCAGATATTGGTTGGATAACAGGACACTCTTACATTGTTTATGGGCCACTTTTGGCTGGCGCTACAACACTTATGTTTGAGGGAGTGCCTACTTATCCTCATCCAGGGCGCTTTTGGGAAATTGTAGACAAGCACCAAGTGAACCAGTTTTATACAGCGCCAACGGCTATACGAGCATTGCAAGCCTGTGGATTAGAACCTGTAGAACCCTATAATTTAGAATCTCTTAAAGTAATAGGCTCTGTTGGAGAGCCGATAAACGAAGAAGCGTGGCATTGGTATCACGATCATATCGGAAAAGGAAAATGCCCATTGGTAGATACATGGTGGCAGACAGAAACAGGCGGAATCATGGTTTCTGCAATAGCAGGGGTAACACCAAATAAACCCGCACATGCTTCTTTGCCTTTACCAGGGGTTCACCCGATAATTGTGGATGCAGAGGGTAAAGAGCTGCATGGAAACAACGTAGAAGGAAACTTGTGCATTAAACAACCTTGGCCGTCTATGATTAGAACGATTTACGGTGATCATGATCGCTGCAAGCAAACCTATTTTTCAACGTATAAAGGGCTTTATTTTACAGGAGATGGCGCCCGAAGAGACCATGACGGTTACCTTAGAATCCTTGGTCGTGTAGATGACGTCATGAATGTGTCGGGCCATAGAATGGGTACAGCAGAAGTTGAGAATGCAATTAACGAGCACCCAAGAGTTGTAGAGTCAGCAGTGGTTGGTTATCCGCACGAAATAAAAGGGCAAGGCATTTACGCTTACGTGATTTGCGATATGGAAGGCCGAACAGAAGAGAATTTAATCAAAGAGATTCAAGGTACCGTTCGCAATATTATTGGGCCAATTGCTAAGCCAGACAAAGTGCAGATTGTCTCGGGGTTACCCAAAACGAGATCGGGTAAAATTATGCGCAGGATACTGAGGAAAATCGCTGAGGGAGATACCTCCAATCTGGGAGATACTTCAACTCTTTTAGATCCTAGTGTGGTGGAAGAGATTATGGCAGACGCTCACTAACAAAAAAAGCGAGACGCTTGAGTCTCGCTTTTTTATTGTTTTAATTTATGATTGTTTAAATGTGCGTCACTTTCAGTTTTGCTTGATGAATAGTGTTGCCATTGTATGCTTTGATAATATACTCGTTGTTACCAGTATCTTTTAGCAGAACTGTTTTTAACATGCGGTACTCTTCTTTTTTGTTGAATACAACATTTCCTTTTTTGTCGTAGATCACTAGCCCTACAACTTCAGAGTTTGAATATGGTAAGTTGATTTGCAAATAGTTATCTTGGGCTGGAAAAGCATCCAACGAAAGTGTATTAACGACAACAGGTTTTGCAAGAGTTACTTCTGGAATCACTTCCATTTCTAACACCTCTTCTAAAGGGTCGTTATCGTAGTCCCAAACTTCGTAGTTTGGAGTTGTGGCGAAAGCAGATGTACTTATAAATACGGCTGCAATAATTGCTGGGATAAAGTTTAACTTTTTCATTTCTTTTAGTTTTTATTGTTGTTCTATGTTTAGACGATTACCATAATAGCCAAGTTACGTGCCATTAAAAAAAACAAGAAGAATTAGAGTGAAATAAGGAGGGCTAAAAGACAATGAATACCCCGTAAACGTTGAGTATATAGCGCTAATACGTTCCTTTTATCAAAAATGAAAAAAGCTGCACCAAAAACTAAAAAGTGTTCATTTACGAACAGTGTTGTGTTCGGTTTTGGATGAGTCAAAGGGTATTTTATCCTTTGGAAGGGAAGATTCTTTTTTGAAAGAGAATCATTAATCCGACACCAGTAGAGATGGCCATATCGGCAATGTTAAAGATGGGTCTGAAAAAGATGAAATAGTCGCCTCCTTTAAAAGGGATCCAATCTGGAAGGAAGCCTTCGTATAAAGGAAAGTAAAGCATGTCTACAACGTTGCCTCTTAGAAAAGCAGAATAGCCAGCAGAAGAATAGGTGGCCAATCCATTGTAACCTGTCCAAGCCATAATGTCTTCGTTAAACAACATGCCTTTGTCAAATATTAGCCCGTACAAAGCGCTGTCAATCATATTGCCAACGGCACCTGCGGATATTAAGCTAACAGAGATTATTGCAGCCGTAGAGGACTTCTTCTTGATCAAACCATTTAGCCAGTAAATCAATCCGCCAATAGCGAAAAGTCTAAAAATAGATAAAGCGAGCTTGCCCCAATTACCACCATACTCTAAGCCAAAAGCCATTCCTGGGTTTTCTGTGAAATAGATTTTAAACCAACTAAAAATTTCAATAGAGTCTCTCAACTCCATGTTAGTTTTAATCCACAACTTTAAGGCCTGGTCTGCTATTAAGACCAAGAGAATAATGAAAATTGATTTTTTCAATTGACTATTGCTTCATTTTAGCCTCCATGCTCAATGTGGCATGAGGAACTAACTTTAATCGTTCAGCTTCTATAAGCTTACCGGTTACACGACAGATTCCGTATGTCTTGTTCTCAATACGCAAAATTGCGTTTTTAAGATCGCGAATAAACTTTTCTTGTCTTGATGCCAACTGAGAGTTTGCCTCTTTGCTCATAGTCGCAGAGCCCTCATCAAATGATTTAAAGGTCGGAGAAGTATCTTCAGTGCCATTGTTCTTATCGTTGGCAAACTGCTCTTTTAGCAATTCTAAATCCTTTTCGGCATTTTCAATTTTTACTAGGATGATTTTTTTGAAATCTTCTAGCTCAGTATCAGAATATCTAACTTTATTTCCTTCCATTTTCATGTTGTTTTTTAAGCAAGGTCTGCGAATATATACTTTTTAGGCTTTTTAAAAAACGAAATTTTAGACCCTGCAGTTATACTTTTTCAACAGACATTTTAGTCTTTACTCCATCAAATTCTATCCAATCTCCACTAACGTTCTCCACAAACGAAATGTTGTTCGCAAGCGTCTCTGTTTTTATATACTCCAAATTTTCCTCAACAGCTGGTTTTAGCAGTGTATCGGAAAAAAGAGAAATGTCAATTTTGTCTGTTACCTCAAAGCCAGAGTCCTTACGCGTGTTTTGTATTCTATTAATCAATTCACGGGCAATTCCTTCTTGCTTTAGCGCTTCGTTTAGTGTTATGTCTAATGCAACCGTCATTCCATTTTCGGAAGAAACGAGCATTCCAGGGATGTCTTTTGTGCTTATTTCAACATCATCAATAGAAATGGCGATGATGTTATTTTCATCTTGAATTTCAGAACCAGATTCTAATTCGGCAATTTGATCTTGCGTCAATTTAGAAATAAGTCCTGTGGCTACTTTCAAGTTTTTCCCAAACTTAGGTCCGAGCAATCTAAAATTAGGCTTCGCTAATTTTTCAAAAACAGAAGTCTCACCAGTATTTACAAGAACCATTTCCAGCTCTTTCACGTTCACTTCAGAAAGAATTAAATCTTTCACCAACTCCAATTGATGTTTTACTTCCTCTTTCATAACAGGCACTAATATTCTCGCTAAAGGCTGACGAACTTTTAAGCTCTCTTTCTTTCTCAGCGAAAGCACCATTGAAGACACTTGTTGTGCCATGTGCATTCTACCTTCTAACGAAGAGTCGATTGCACTTTTGTCACTTTTTGGGAAAGTGCTGAGGTGGACAGATTCACTAGAATCTTTTCCGGTAACGGCATGTAAATCTCTAAACAGCTTCTCGGTAAAGAATGGCGCCAATGGCGAAGCCAATCGTGACACAGTTTCTAAACAGGTATATAACGTTTGATACGCAGATATTTTGTCTGTCGCATACTCTCCTTTCCAGAAGCGTCTTCTGCATAAACGCACGTACCAGTTACTTAACTTATCAGTTACAAATTCTTGAACAGGACGGAAAGCACGTGTTGGCTCAAAGGCTTCCATGCCGTCTTCCACTTGTGCAACTAAAGTGTTTAATTCAGAAAGAATCCAACGGTCAATTTCTGGTCTTTCGCTTAAAGCGATGTCTGCTTCTTCGTATTTAAATCCGTCCAAATTCGCGTAAAGCGCGAAGAATGAATAGGTGTTGTAAAGCGTACCAAAGAACTTGCGTTGCACTTCTTGAATCCCATCTAAATCAAATTTCAGGTTGTCCCAAGGTTGCGCATTTGTAATCATGTACCAGCGTGTAGCATCAGCTCCGTACTTTTCCATGGTCTCAAATGGATCTGCAGCATTGCCCAAACGCTTAGACATTTTCTGACCGTTCTTGTCTAAAACAAGCCCGTTAGAAATTACATTTTTATAAGCCACAGAATCGAACACCATAGTTCCAATTGCATGAAGCGTAAAGAACCAACCTCGTGTTTGGTCAACACCTTCAGCAATGTAATCTGCAGGATAAGATTCGTGGTTGTCTATCATTTCTTTATTCTCGAAAGGATAGTGCCACTGGGCATAAGGCATGGAGCCAGAGTCGAACCAAACGTCAATTAAGTCGCTTTCACGATGCATAGGTTTTCCTGAATCAGAAACCAAAACCAGTTTATCTGTAAAGTTTTTATGAAGGTCAACCGCATCGTAATTAGCTTCGTCCATGTTGCCCACCTCAAAATTTGCAAGAGGATTGCTTTCCATGAAACCAGCAGCTACTGATTTATCCGCAGCAGCTTTTAATTCTTCTACAGAACCAAAACATTTTACCTCATCACCGTCTTCAGTGCTCCAAAGCGGCAAAGGAATACCCCAATATCTTGAGCGAGATAAATTCCAATCGTTCAAGTTTTCGAGCCAGTTTCCGAAACGACCGGTTCCTGTGCTCGCGGGTTTCCAGTTAATGGTCTTGTTCAATTCAATCATACGGTCTTTTTGAGCCGTAGATTTTATGAACCAACTGTCTAATGGGTAGTATAAAATAGGCTTGTCCGTTCTCCAGCAATGCGGATAACTGTGCACATATTTTGCAACGTTAAAGGCTCTGTTTTCCGTTTTTAACTGAATGGCGATTTGCACATCCGCAGATTGATTTGGAACCTCTTCGTCCTTGTAATATTCGTTTTTAACATATTTGCCAGCTAGCTCGCTGTCGATCGATTTCACGAACTTCCCTTGTAAATCAACTAAAGGAACAGCGTTTTCGTTTTCGTCTAAAATTAATAGCGGCGGGACGCCAGCTTCTTTAGCAACCTGCGCATCATCAACACCAAAGGTTGGGGCGGTATGTACGATACCCGTACCGTCTTCGGTCGTTACAAAGTCTCCCGGAATAACCACAAAAGCTTTTTCAGCATCTTGGTGTGGCGCAGCCCATGGCAATAGTTGCTCATAATTAATGCCGAGCATGTCGTTTCCACTAAAAGTGTCAACTAATTGATACGGTATCTTTTTATCGCCTTCAGCGAAAGCCGAAAACTCTTCGTTGTTTCCTTCAAAGAACTTGGCACCAAATTGTTTACCAATCAAGCCTTTTGCCAACACCACTTGAATAGGCTCAAACGTATATTGGTTGTATGTTTTTACTAAAGCGTACTCTATTTTCTTGCCAACGGTAAGTGCAGTGTTACTCGGTAATGTCCAAGGCGTGGTCGTCCAAGCCATGATAAATAAGTTGCCGTCCGTGAAAGCGTTCTTCAGGGACTCTACTTTAAAATCAGAATTTGCAACTTTAAACTGAGCAACAATTGTGGTGTCTGTTACATCTCGGTAAGTACCTGGCATGTTCAGCTCATGCGAGCTTAAACCTGTTCCCGCTTTTGGCGAATACGGCTGAATTGTGTAGCCTTTGTAAATCAGTTTTTTGTCGAACAATTGTTTCAATAACCACCAAACCGACTCAATGTACTTTGTTTTGTAGGTTACATACGGATCATCCATATCTACCCAGTAGCCCATTTGCTCGGTTAAGTTATTCCAAACATCGGTGTAGCGCATAACAGCTTCGCGACAAGCTTTGTTGTAATCTTCAATAGAAATCTTCTTTCCAATGTCTTCCTTGGTAATGCCGAGTTCTTTTTCAACGCCCAATTCAACAGGAAGGCCATGTGTATCCCAGCCGGCTTTGCGCTTTACTTGAAACCCTTGCAATGTTTTGTAGCGACAGAAAATATCTTTTAAAGTACGCGCCATCACGTGGTGAATACCCGGCATTCCATTCGCAGAAGGAGGTCCTTCGTAAAACACCCACGGTTGCTTGCCTTCGCGTGTAGACACACTCTTTTCGAAAGTTTTATTTTCCTTCCAAAAATCTAATATCTCTTCGTTTATGTGTCGAAGATTAAGGCCTTTATATTCTGGATACTTTGTCATTTCTGTCTAAAATTCTTTGTACTAAAAAGGGTCTTTCGGTTGGGTTAAGCTTCAGCGATACACTTTAGCTCGATGGCAATTGGTGTAGGCAACGCACTAATTTCGCAGGTTGTTCTACAAGGTTGATTTTCCTTAAAATATTCCGCATAAATGCGATTGAATGTTTTAAAGTCGCGCTTCATGTCTACCAAGAAAACAGTGACATCTACCAACTTATCCCAACTTGATCCTGACGCCTCTAAAACGGCTTTCACATTGGCAAAAACAGAATGGACTTGAGCCTCGAAATCAAACTCTACAAAGTGCCCGTTGTGATCTAAAGTCAATCCCGGAACACCTGAGTCATTTTTATCAGAACCTGCGGTTCTCGGTCCAACGCCAGAAAGAAATAAAAGATTTCCAACTTTGCGAGCGTGAGGATAAGCTCCAACTGCCATCGGTGCTTTGTCTGCGTTTATTTTAGTATTGTCCATATTAATCAAAAAATTGGGCGCAAAGATAGTTTTTCAAAGGGGGTTTTGAAACTGCTTTTATTTGGTTTGAAGTGAAGGGAAACCATCAGCTCTAAAGCATAAAAAAACCGCTAAACTCAAAAGAGAATAGCGGTTGTAAAAAATTATAGCAGTCTTAGTTCTTCATTATTTTTTGTGTTGCAATAACTCCATTTGAACCTTCAATATTTACGATGTAAATACCAGAAGCTAAATTATCAAGGCTAATAGCACCATCAATAACACCAGCATTAACCTCCATTGCCTTTTTAGCAATAGTTTGACCGTTAACATTTATCACTGAAACAGATGCATCTTTTTGACCGAATGCGTTTATCACATCGATATTCAATGTTCCATTTGCATAGAAAGAGTTGTTTTGAATCTTAGACTCAGATAATTCTCCCGTACTTAAAGGATTTGAGTAAAAAATCATGTTGCAACCTTTAACTGTGTCTGTAGAGCTTGGGTTTTCTAAAACTTCTGCACAGACATTTACAGGTCCTGTTGGGCCTCCCTGAAGATTAATAGAGTGTGTAAATGTTTGTGTAGCACCTGGTGCGATAGTTGCTATTTCATAGTACCCTAAAATTGTGCTTGGTCCAGTTGGAATATAACTTCCATCAAAAGTAATGATGTTAATCAAGGTGTCTCCACTAATTGCAGTTGAACCATTATTGGTAACTGTAATTTCATAGTCAAAAGCCGTTCCTGCAATAACGTTGTCGTTTAAAGCTGGTTTGTCTAATGTTACTGAAATTGAGGCTTGAGCAAAAGCAACAACACTGAATAAGCCTAACAAGGCAGAAAGTAAAGTTTTTTTCATACTAATATTGTTTTTATAGTTCGGGTCAAAAGTCGCGAATTTAAATCTAATACTTCCTTTAAATTGGATGTATTGCGATTCTCTCCTTAGTGTTTCTGGTTTGCTATATCAATTGTAGTTTTACCACATGAATAATATTGACATTCAAAAAGGAATTGTTGACGCTTTGTTTTCAGAGCTCGACAGCTTAGATGCTCCAGGGCTGGGGAAACGCATCAGTATAATGATGGATGAACAGCCTCATTTAATGGGTTTTCTATTCAATCTAGATGATGACTTTAGTGAAGATGAGCACACGTTTATTTTGAAAAGTGCCATCGTAATAAGAGATGTATTTATTTCCGCTGGAATTCCATTGGATGTTGTTGAAAACGAGAGTATAGAGCAAATTGTTGAAGACCGTGTAGAGCGCTACAACCGCCTGGTTGAAGAAGAAAGAAATGACGCTGAAACATGGGAATTAGAGGCTTTCAGCCCGGTGTTATACAGTTTTGTATTAAGTCAAAACAAAGAGATTGGATTGCAAAATCAACAACAGTCTTTAATTGTTGATGTTATAATCGGTTTGTTTGAAGAGGCGGCAGCTTCTCAGCAAAACAAAAATGATAGAAATGCATAGTGCCAAAGAGGTGGTTAACCACATGATGGCCAATGATGCGTTTAGTCAATGGTTGGGAATAGAGGTTATTGAAAATTCGCCTGGACATTCAAAACTGCAAATGGTTGTTCGTAAAGAAATGACCAACGGTTTTGTAATTGCACACGGTGGTATTGCATACAGTTTGGCAGATTCAGCATTAGCTTTTGCC
>ERZ767310.1364-NODE-1364-length-13843-cov-4.331158_pt1 | contig 13843 bp, 13 predicted proteins | sample MGYA00374954_ERZ767310 | MGnify/ENA primary metagenome ERZ767310 (study PRJEB28948, sample SAMN06267188) | marine metagenome | isolation source: Columbia River Estuary | place: USA:Columbia River Estuary, USA | collected 2013-07-23 ...
AAAAAAGTCGCTTCATGCGACTTTTAGAAATAGTTTATTCGGGCTTTTGATGAAAGCTAGCGACATCCCTATCAAACATATACAGACCGCCAGCGTTTCCACCAATTAATTTAAGTTTATCTAAAATGTCATGTGCAAGAGCTTCTTCCTCTAATTGCTCTGCAACGTACCATTGCATAAAGTTATGCGTACTGTAATCTTTCTCTTGAAGGCAGTCGTGAACAACTTCGTTAATAGATAAAGTTACATTGATTTCGTGCTTCAAGAGAGACTCGAACAACTCAGTTATTCCACTGTAATTGATTTCAGGCTTTTTAAGAGTAGGAATAATTGCGTTACCTCCACGTTCATTGATGTAACGCACCAATTTCATCATATGCTCTCTTTCTTCGTCACTATGAGAATATAAGAAATCTGCAATTCCAGGAAATCCTTCATTTTCTGCCCAAGATGCCATGGCTAAATAGACATGAGAAGAATAGGCCTCTATCGACAATTGGTTATTTAATGAAGTTTCTATTTTTTTTGATAACATAATTTCTTAATGTATTTGTTTTACTTCTTTTTCTATCGCACTGAACAACTCATTACTAATCGGCCAAAGCGGTTGCCTTAAATGGTCGTTACAAACTCCTAGTACTTTCAAAGATGCTTTAATTCCACCAGGATTTCCTTCTGAAAATAATAAGTTGGTAAAGTTAAAAAGTTTGAAATGTGCTGGTCTAGCTTTTTCTATATATCCTGAAATGCAATCTCTAACCATTCCTGAGAAAACACGCGGGAATGCCTGACCTGAAACTGATATTACACCATTGCAGCCGAGGGATAGCATTGGAAAAGTTAAATTATCGTCTCCACTTAATACTGCGAAATCTTCAGGTCGCTCGTTCAAAACTTCCATAATTTGATTCATGTCTCCTCCTGCTTCCTTAACTGCAGCGATGTTTTTAAAATCATGCGCTAATCTCAAAATTGTTGTAGCAGACATGTTAGACGCAGTTCTTCCTGGGACATTATATAAAATGATTGGCTTTGGCGAAACTTCAGCAATAGCTTTAAAGTGCTGGTAAATACCTTCTTGTGTCGGCTTATTGTAATAAGGTGAAACAGATAGGATGGCCTCAATTCCTTCAAGATTGGTTGACTTAATAGTGTCAATTATATTCTGAGTGTTGTTACCTCCTATTCCTAAAACAACAGGCACACGTCCATCGGTAGATTTAATTATTGTCTCGGTCACTGCCGTTTTTTCATCTGCAGATAGCGTAGCGCTTTCACCTGTGGTTCCCATAGAAACCAAATACTCTACACCTCCTAGAATGCAATGATTCACCAATTTTTTTAAACCTTCAAAATCTACAGACTTATCTTCATTAAACGGTGTTACCAATGCAATGCCTGTTCCGGTTATGTTAGCCCTCATGCTTTAACAATATTTTTTAAGTAAAACTCTATTTCGTTAACTAAGCTCACTTCGCTATTGGTCGCTTTTTCAACAGTTAAATCATAAATATTTTTCTGCTTATTTATTCCAACTCGAATACCTGCTTTCGTGGACAGCAAAATAAAGTTATTCGGGCTTTCCAACTCCTCATCCAAGTCAATTATTACATCATACTCTTTATTGGTTAAATCTTGAGCAATTGCTTCATTTGGAAATCCTAACCAATTCAGTTGATTTTTATAAAAATAGCCTGTAATTGACTTTGCTCCTTTTTCTAACTTAATCGGCAGATAGCCAATAAAATCTATTTTTAAATCATACTTAGAAAACTTGATCTCTAAACTTTTTACTAATGATGATTTTTCTGATGTTTCATTTCTGAACAATACTAGTAGGGACTTAGCTTTATCTAAGCCTTCAAATTTTCGAGAAGAAAGATTAGCTGTCAGCTTTTTTATCGATCTATTTTTAAAGAATTTTTTCACGTTAAATTTATTAAAGACTTAAATTCCTTTTCGGTAATAATTTTCACACCAAGCTTTTCAGCCTTTTCTTTTTTACTCGGTCCCATTCCATCACCTGCAACTATAAAATTTGTTTTTGATGAAACAGAGCTTACGTTTTTACCGCCATTTAACTCGATAAGAGCTTTTAAATCATCTCTTGAAAACTCTTTAAAAACTCCGGAAACCACAAACCTTATGTCTTTTAGCCTTTCTGTTGACCCCGCAACTTCTTGTTGCTCAAATTGAATTCCGCTTGATTTCAATCTGTTTATTAATTCAATATTGTCTTGATTTTCAAAGAAGCTAATAACAGACTCAGCAATTCGCTCACCAATTTCATCCACTTCAATCAATTCTTCTTTGGAAGCGTTAATCAAGACGTCAATACTTTTGTAATGCTTAGCCAGTTTTTTGGCAACAGTTGCACCAACAAAGCGAATGCCAAGAGCAAATAATACCTTATTAAATTCTACCTTTTTACTTTCTTCTAGGCCTGTTATTATGTTTTGTGCCGATTTTTCCTTGAATCTTTCTAGGTCAATAATTTTATTTTCCGTGAGGGTGTACAAATCAGCATAGTTGCGAATCAATCCCTTATCCACAAAAACATCTATTGTTTCAGACCCGATACCGTCAATATTCATTGCCTTCCGGCTGATGTAGTGTTCTATTCTTCCTTTGACTTGTGACGCGCATCCGATAAAATTTGGACAGAAGTGCTGTGCTTCTCCTTTTTTTCTTTCCAGAGGAGTGTTGCAATCAGGACAGTTTTCAATGAAATTCACCTTATAAAGTGATGTATTCCGTTGTGAAATGTCAACGCCAACTATTTTTGGTATTATCTCACCACCTTTTTCAACGTAGACAGTGTCACCGATATGTAAATCTAATTTATCTATTTGATCTTGATTGTGAAGAGACGCTCTCTTTACGGTCGTGCCGGCTAGAGAAACAGCCTTTAAGTTAGCTACTGGAGTTATAGCTCCTGTACGTCCTACTTGGTAAGTTACGTATTCTAATATTGTGCTTACCTGCTCAGCTTTAAATTTATAGGCGATGGCCCAACGTGGAGATTTAGCAGTATATCCAAGAATCTCTTGCTGCTTGAAACTATTCACTTTAATAACAATCCCATCAATTTCGAATGGGAGATCATTCCTTCGTTTATCCCAATAATTTATAAAGGCTCTAATTTCATCAATCGAGTTAACTTTTTTAATGTAATTCAAGCTTGGCGCAGGAGTTTTAAAACCCCAAGAAGCGGCATTTAAAATGCTATCGAAATGCGTTTTAGATTCTTGACCCCTGCCAATTACATAATACAAAAAGGAGTCTAGTGGTCTTTTAGAAACTATAGTGCTGTCCTGCATTTTTAATGTTCCAGCAGCTGAATTGCGTGGGTTAGCAAAAGGCTCAAAGCCGAGGTCAACTCTTTCTTCATTCAACTTTTTAAAACCATCAAGTATCATGAATATCTCACCTCTAATATCAAAATCTTTAGGGTAATTACCTTTTAGCTTTAAAGGAATCGTCTTTATCGTTCTCACATTTGCAGAGATGTCATCACCTTTTGTGCCGTCACCTCTTGTCACTGCTTGGTGAAATTCTCCATTCACATACTGAATGTTTATTGCTGCCCCATCGTATTTTAGTTCACAAACAAATTCAGCTGGTTCTTCCAGAGTCTTATTCACTCGCAGAATAAACTCTTCAATTTCTTCGTCATTATATGAATTTGACAAGGAAAGCATAGCACTTCGGTGAGTAACTGTCTCGAAATTTTTGGTTATTCCACCTCCCACACGCTGGGTTGGTGAATTAGGGTCGTGAAATTCCGGATGTTCTTTTTCTAATTTGTCAAGTTCCTCTAAAAGTTTATCGAATTCAAAATCACTTATTTCTGGCTCAGCTTTTAAATAATAAAGAGTGTTGTGTTTAGAAAGCTCGTTTCTTAGGTGAATTATTTTAGTTTCGGTAGTCATACTAAATTCCATATTTTTAACATCCTTGCCCTTCCTTGCATGTCTTTTCTAAATTGACAGCTGTATTTTTCTTCCTCAACTATAGCTTTAAGTTCTTCCTTGTAATCCTCATGTATTTCAAAATACAACGTACCCGATTTACTAAGGTTTAGTAGGCAAAACTTAAGTATTGCCTTGTAAAATATTAGCGGATCTTCGTTGGATACAAACAAGGCTATTTCTGGCTCATATTCCAGAACATTACTTTTCATTTCAATCTTATCTTTAAAAGGAATGTACGGTGGGTTACTTACTATTACATCATAATCAGCCCCTCGCAATTTAGATTGTAAAATATCCTCCACTTTAAATGTAACATCAGATTTTAAGGCTTTGGCATTAGATTTAGCAGTATTCAATGCTAGGTTACTAAAATCATATCCAGTAAAAGTTCCGTTTAAATTTAGAGCTAAACTATTTATAATACAACCTGAGCCTGTGCCAATGTCAAGGTATTTTTGATTCTTAGTTGTTTTTTGGTCCGAAACTATCCAGTCAACAAGCTCTTCTGTCTCCGGTCTTGGTATAAGCACATCTGTATTCACTAAATGTGTATTTCCGTAAAACTCAGTACTTCCGGTGATATATTGAATTGGCTCGCTCGTTTCGAGTCTTTGAATAATATCTATATATGATTCTTGTTTTTCTGTTGTAATAATTTCTTTTTTATGCATCTCGTATTTTATTCGAGACCAATGATTAACATGAAAAATCATTATCCAAAAAACAGCCAGCCTTTCTCTTGATTCCAAATCAAGAGAAGAGCTTTCTAAAAATGACTTCTGCAGATTTTCATACGTCATAAGTGCAAAAATAAACCTATCGAAAAGGAAAGGAAGAACAATCGTAAAAACTAAAGTATAAAGTTTTACTTTAACATTTTTAATCTAGTTTTGAACTATGTCTCCAGAGTATTTCATGAAGCGGGCAATTGATTTAGCTTTGCTCGGAAGAGGAAGAACGGCTCCAAACCCGATGGTAGGTTGTGTTATTGAGTACAAAGGTAAAATCATTGGAGAAGGATGGCATAAGAAGTCTGGTTCTGCACATGCAGAAGTTAACGCCTTTAATTCCGTCATAGACGAGAGTGTTCTTTCAGAAGCAAACGTCTATGTCACCTTAGAACCTTGTTCACACTTTGGAAAAACGCCTCCCTGCAGTGATTTGATTGTTAGTAAGAATGTTAATAAAGTATTTATAGGCTCTACTGACTGTAACCCAATTGTTGCTGGAAGCGGGTTTGATAAAATATCAAGTTCTGGGATTCAAGTCGTTACTGGTATTCTTGAACAAGAGTGTCAAAATATAAATGTCAGGTATAACACCTTTCACTTAGAAAGCCGACCATTTGTTGTTCTAAAATGGGCACAGTCAGCAGATTTTTATATTGATCCAAGAAAAAGTAAAAATAGTGAAGGTCAGGTTTCAGTTTCAAGCCCTGAAAGCAAAGTGCTTACGCATAAATTTAGAAATGAGGAAGATGCTATACTGGTGGGAACCACTGCGGCAAATATTGATAATCCGTCTTTAACAAATAGAAAGTGGGCTGGAAAATCACCTTTAAGAATAGTAATAGATAAAACTTTGAAGCTTTCATCTGGATTAGAGCTCTTTGATGATACTCATCCAACTTTGGTGCTCACAACAAAAAGCAAGGCAAAAACTAAAAACACGACTTACTTAAAGTTGGACTTTAATAATTTGGTAATTGAATTACTTGATTATTTAAGTTCAATAAATATTCAATCGCTAATTGTTGAAGGCGGAGCAAAAACCCTTCAGTCATTTATTGACAATGAATTATGGGATGAAGCTAGAATATACACAAGTGAAAAAAAATTTAAAGGAGGAACTTTGTCACCAAATATAAAATCGACTTCGAGGCAGGAGTATTCGCTAGGTGACAATAAACTCAGTGTTTTAAGCTCATGATCTATTTAGCTCTAAGTATATTCTGTTCCTCCCTCATATTCGTTATTTTCAAAGGGTTTCAGAAGTTTAAGATTGATAATTTCCAAGCTATTATTGTGAATTATTTTGTCGCGAGTTCACTTGGTTGGATTTTAGGATTTGATTCTATTTCAAATGCTCACCCTGAGGACTGGATTCTAATTTGTGTTTTAATAGGAGCCATATTTATCTCTCTGTTCATACTAATGGCTAAAGTATCTCAGGATCTTGGTGTTTCAACAGCTTCGGTGTCTGTTAAGATGTCTGTCGTTATTCCTGTTGTTATTGGTATGCTTTTGTATGGCGATAAACTCTCTTTTCAGCTTACACTTGGAATACTACTCTCATTAGCAGCGATTTTTCTAATTACTCAAAAAGAAAGCGGTTTTCATTTCAATCATATCAAATGGCCAATTGTACTATTTGTGGGAAACGGTTTACTTGATTCTGTTTTAAAATACGCTCAAACGCATTATGTTCAATCGAATGACGTGAGCTTATTCTCGGCTTCATGTTTTGGTTTAGCCGCAGTAGCCGGAATGATTGCATTTCCCTTTCTGAAGTATAAGTCAGCTTTAAAAAAGAAGAATATGATTGCTGGTGTCGTACTTGGTGTCCCTAATTTTGGATCGATTTATTTTTTAATCATGACATTAGAATCCACAAATATGAAGAGCTCAATTTTCTTCCCCATCAACAATATAGGAATCGTTCTTCTTTCTACAGTTTTATCAGTTTTAATATTTAAAGAAGGATTGAATAGAAAAAATATTATTGGAATTGCAATTGGAGTGCTGTCTATTCTGTTAATCACCATTTAAAATGAGTGACACATTTTTAACCCCAAAGTATAAGGGAGCGTCATTGTATAAAGAGAAAGGAAGTAAGTTTTATGGAATTTGCTTAAAAGTAACTAGCGTCAAAAACGCTAAGGAAGAAATAAAAAAAATCGCAAAGGAATTCCACGATTCTCGTCACGTCTGTTTCGCGTATAGAATAGATCCTCTCCAACCAATAGAAAGGTCGAATGATGACGGAGAGCCATCGAATAGCGCTGGCACCCCTATTTTAAATCAAATCTATTCGTTTGAGTCATTTAACATTTTAGTTGTGGTAGTGCGGTATTTTGGGGGGACTAAACTAGGCGTGCCAGGATTAATCCGTTCATATAAGCAGGCTGCTAAAGAGGCAATTGAAGATGCTGGATTGTTAGAACAAATTCTTGTTAAGGAATTTAAATTAACTGCGGACTATCCGCATGTTGATAAAATGATGCGTTTTGTAAAAAAACATAAACTTCCAATTAAAACTCAGACATCTGATGCAGTAATGACCCTTGTTGTAGAAGTAAGACTCTCTGGGGTAGAAATGATTGAAGAACAATTGAGTAAAGAAAATCATATTATATTTGATCAAAGCATAAATTCACCAAAATGAAATTTTACTTAAGTCTCTTTATTCTTATCCAAACATTGCTCTCGTATTCACAAAAGCATAGTTTGACAGAAGAAGTAAACCAGATTTCCGCACTACGTAAAAGTTCAATTTATAGTTATAATAAAAACCCTCAATCAACTAACTTACAAGACGTTAAGTTTTTTGCAGAAAGAGCGTTTAATTTAGAGCTGAAGCCTGTTTTTAACAAATCTAGCCCCGTAGCGCATTACTTTTTGTTTCAACAAACATTTCAAGAAAGACCCATATACAGCGCTGAAATAAAGATTACTCTGGGAGCTAATGGAGTGGTGAAAAGGATTGATAACAGCACTGTTGATATCCCTCAAAATTTAAAATTGAGCTTTTTTAGTGAAATTGAACCAAACCTATTAAAGGGAAACAGTCCTATCAATAGTATTGATAAAGAAGAAATTGTGATTTATAAAGATGACATTTTTAAGCCAGCTCTGAAGGTAATTGTTAAATACAAAAACTATGATCATATAAAATATGTTTTTGACAATCTAGGGAATCAGCTTGTAAAACAAAATTTAAATGTGCATTTGCAGGCAGAGAAAGATACGCTAGCGAATATGGTCATATTTCAACCAGACCCAATGACTAAGGCAAATATAGTTTGGGCGAATGGCGATGACTATGACATAAATGACATGAATGAAGTGTTTTTAAATCCTCTTCGTGATACTGCATTGATCAATTTGATATATGATACAAATACTAATGAATTTATTCTTGAGAATGATAGATGTAAAATTACTGAGTTTTCCGCTCCTATTCAACCTGTAGTAACATCATCAATTCCATTTTTTGAGTACTCACGATCTCATTTTGGATTTGAAGAAGTCAATGCGTATTTCCATATCACTAATACTCAGAATCATCTGGCAAACATGGGTTTTAATCTTGTAGATTACAAAATAGAGGTTGATGCAAATGCTCTGAATGGCCAGGATAATTCAATGTTCAGTTTTGCCACGAACCCGCCACGCTTGTTTTTTGGCGAAGGCGGAGTTGACGATGCAGAAGATGCTGATGTTGTAATTCATGAATATTATCATGCAGTAAGTCACAGCGCTAACGGTGGCACTAATAGCGGAACTGAACGAAGATGCCTAGACGAGGCTATTGGTGATTATTTTGGTTGCTCATACTCTTATGAAATAGATCCATATAAATGGGAGAATGTTTTTACCTGGGATGGTCATAATCAATACTGGTCAGGAAGAAGAGGAGATAATCCAACAAATAAAACGTACCCTGTTTCATTTTCTGGAGGTAATATTTATTCGCATACAGATTTGTGGGTTTGTGCTTTGATGGAAATATACATTTCTGTAGGCAGGTTTGATACAGATCAATTGGTTACAGAATCACTGTATGGTTATTTTTCAAATATGACTTTTACAGATGCTGCTCTATTGGTAGTTCAAGCAGACTCAGCTTATAATGGTGGTGTAAATGTCCCTGTTATTTGGAAAACATTTTATGATAAAGGCATATTGCCTTCTAATCCTGTCTCTATTTATGAAAACTCTGATTTGAGCTTAATGGTTCTAGGAACACAGTCGTTTGCGAATGGAAGAGAATTGACCATTGTTAATAAACGTAGCGAAAAGCTTAACATCAAAATACTAGACTTAAACGGAAAGATAATTTTTGCTCAAGAAGCATTGTTAGATATTAAAATAAGCGGAGCTGAATTTGATTCTGGTGTATACCTTTTGGTCATTGAAAACGAAAAAGGAGACACTCAAACAGAAAAATTAATTAAGTTTTAAAATATTTAGTATCCAAAAGCCTCTAGTATTTCACTAGGGGCTTTTTTTATTTTTCTTGTTTCAATGTCCATAAAGACTAAAATCACCTTTCCTATTACTAAGAGCTCCCTTTTTTCATTGTAAATTTTATGGTTAAATATGATTTTCACCGTTGGCTTTTCAACTACTTCGGTTTCAATCGTTAGCAGTTCGTCATATAAAGCAGACTTCTTATAATTAACTTCTAAGTGAACCACTGGAAGCATTACTCCACTGTTTTCCATCTCTCTGTATGACATACCGCATTCTCGAAGCAATTCTACTCTTCCTACCTCAAAATACTGAGCGTAATTACCATAGTAAACAATCCCCATCTGATCTGTTTCTGCGTACCTAACTCTAACTGAGTGATTTGTCTTCATCTTTGTAATACTTTATTTCAAATCCCTTATTAAATAAGGGTTACGCGTTCTCCGTAGTGTCCCAAACTTGGACTAAAAAAACTTAAAAGTCAAGAGTGATTTAATTTTTTTTCTAATTTTTTTATACACACATTTGCTGCACAGTTGAGATGAAAGAGACTACTTGTATACTACCCTAATATCAACTCTATTTATTACATTTTTTTTAACTCGATAATTACTACCTATTTAAATGGAAAGAACCGCGGAAACTGTATGGAACGCTTGCTTGGATTACATTAGAGATAATATCGAATCGCAAAGCTTTAAAACTTGGTTTAGCCCTATTAAACCAACAAAAATTCAAGGTAAGGTGTTAACCGTTCAAGTTCCAAGTAAGTTTTTTTATGAATGGTTAGAAGAACATTACATCGGCATAATTAAATCTTCGTTAATAAAGGAGTTGGGTAAAGACGCAAAATTAGTATACAGTATCGTAATGGAAAACACTTATGGAAACCCGGATCCATACACAGTGAAAATCCCAAGTAACAATAGAGCTCCAATCAAGAACCCTAAAGTTAACATGCCGGTTGAGATTGGAGGACAAGAAGGAATAAGAAATCCATTTATTATTCCAGGATTAAGGAAAGTAAATGTCGAGTCACAATTAAATCCGAATTACAATTTTGAAAATTTTATAGAAGGAGAATGCAATCGATTAGCTCGCTCTGCAGGATTTGCAGTAGCAGCAAAGCCGGGTGGAACTTCTTTTAATCCTTTATTAATTTATGGAGGTGTAGGTTTAGGTAAAACGCACTTGGCTCACTCTATTGGTATTGAAATAAAAGATAGATATCCAGACAAAACTGTGTTGTATGTTTCTGCTGAGAAATTCACACAACAATTTATTGATTCTATTCGTAACAACACTAAAAACGACTTTGTTCATTTCTATCAAATGATTGATGTTCTAATCATTGATGATGTTCAGTCTTTTTCAGGAAAAGAAAAAACACAAGACGTATTCTTTGAAATATTCAACCATTTGCATCAACAAGGGAAACAAGTTGTTTTAAGTTCTGATAGAGCACCTGTTGATATGCAAGGTATGGAGCAACGTTTGCTTTCTAGGTTTAAATGGGGCTTATCTGCAGATTTGCAAAAACCTGACTTAGAAACGAGAATAGCTATTCTTAATAAAAAACTCTACAACGATGGTATTGAAATGCCTTTGGATGTAGTGGAATATTTAGCATACAGTATTAATTCTAACGTTCGTGAATTAGAGGGTGCATTGATCAGTCTTCTTGCGCAATCATCTTTAAATAAAAAGAAGATTACTATTGAGCTTGCCAAGCAAATGATTGACAAGTTTGTGAAAAACACAACTCGCGAGGTATCGATAGATTATATTCAAAAGGTCGTTTGTGATTATTTTGACATGCCAGTGGATTTGATTAAATCTAAAACTAGGAAAAGAGAGATTGTTCAAGCGAGGCAGCTAGCAATGTTCTTTTCTAAAGAGCTTACCAAGAACTCACTTGCAACAATTGGCGCACACTGTGGAAATAAAGATCACGCAACAGTTTTGCATGCTTGCCGCACAGTGAATAACCTAACAGAGACAGACAAGCGTTTCAAGGCATACGTTGTAGATATCCGAAAGAAATTGACATTAACAAATTAAAATATGAGCCGGCAAATAGCCGGTTTTTTATTTCATAATTTGTTTTTTAGAGGGCTAAATTCTTAGTTTAGCTCTAATCTGAATTACTAATTAAGTTCTCACCTTTATGAAAGTTTTAATGGTATGCTTGGGAAACATTTGTCGATCTCCCCTAGCCCATGGAATTTTACGTGATAAAACATCTCATTTAAAGTGGGAGATAGATTCTGCAGGCACTTCTGCCTTTCATGAGGGAGAAGGTCCCGATCCGAGAAGTGTAGCAATTGGAAGAAAACACGGTGTTAGCATTCGAGATTTAGTGGCAAGGAATTTTGAAGTTAATGACTTCGATCTATTTGACGCAATATATGTTATGGATCAAGCTAATTACAACAATGTAATTTCACTTGCAAGGACTGAAGACGATAAGGAAAAAGTAAAACTCATATTAAACGAATTAGAAAGTTCTAGCAATGCAGAAGTTCCTGACCCATACTATGGCGGTGATCAAGGCTTTGAAAATGTTTTCCAAATGCTAGATGAAGCTACAGATGTTATTTTAAAAAAATATGGCTGAAAATACTCAAGACTACGGAACTCTATTTTTAATACCAACGCTATTGGGCGATGTAGAACCTTTGGAAGTTCTTCCAATGAAAATTAAAAAAGTTCTAGATCAAACGTCTCACTATATTGTTGAAAACGAAAAATCGGCAAGAGCGTTTATTAAGAAAGTTCATCCAGGTAAGGCTCAGCCACAGTTAAAGTTAGACATCTTAAATAAATACACGGAGCCTACTGAATATGACGCGATGCTTGAGCCTTGTCTTTTAGGTCACAATGTTGGTATTCTTTCGGAAGCGGGTGTTCCATGTCTTGCAGATCCTGGCTCCGAAATTGTAGCCGTAGCTCATAAAAAAAATATTACCGTAGTCCCACTTTCAGGCCCTTCTTCCATTTTAATGGGATTAATTGCTAGCGGCATGAATGGCCAAGAATTTTCATTCAATGGGTATCTGCCAATTGAAACGGCAAAACGTAAAAAGAAACTCATTGCTTTAGAGCGTCAATCTCTAAAAGGGATGACTCAGATTTTTATGGAAACGCCTTACAGGAACATGAAGCTCTTAGAGGATGTTCTAGCGGCTTGCGATAAAAATTCAAGACTATGTATCGCTATTGATATTTCCCTGCAAACGGAAAGCATTAAAACGATGACTATCGGAGAGTGGAAAAACAACATTCCTGACCTTCATAAAAGACCTGCTATTTTTGTTTTAACCGCAAGTTAATATTGCTATTTAGTCCGGGGATTTCTTTTGACTTTAATTTCTCTGATTTGTATTACTAATCTTTTATCAAAAAAAAATAGATTCTATAAAAACAGTGAAATCTAGATAGGTTAGCAATTACAACGTGCCGATACTTCGGCTAAATTTATTGAGTGGAAAACACCAATCGCTTCAGGGTCAAACATTCAAGCTAATATATTTGGATAAAATTAAATATTAAAATACAATAATTTGTATCACATTATATCTCAATACCCCTGATAAGGGACCACTTTTTCTTTAAATGAAATACCATGCTTTTCAAGTTCTTTGAGCATTGGATTGTAAATATCAGGATATATTGGAATATGAACTCCTTTTAGGTTGATAATGCCCTGTAAAATTAGTTTTGTTGCAATGGCAACTGGTATACCAACAGTTTTAGACATTGCGGTTTTCACTTTGTCCTCGCCTTCGACAACCATACTAGACTCAATCATTTTGCGCTCTCCGTCAAGCTCATAGCCTAACTTATGGTACATAACAATCATATCTTTATCATCTTCTAAAAGCGTCCATTTGTCTTTTAAGATCAATTCTAAAATCTGAGCAGGCGTTGCATTCGGTATATTTATCTTTGCCTCACTAAACATTCCTGTCCACTCCAGCTTTTCCATGATGTCAGAATCTTGAGGTATACCAAGGTTATGCATCAATTTTAGTTCAACCGAATCATTTGGGTTATATGCCAAGAATTGATTTACGAAATCTCGGTAAGTCATTTCAGCCGAATTTTCAAGAGTATAGGAGTCGTCAGTCATACCAAGTTTAACAAAAGCATCCCAAGCTCTACTAAACCCAGGTCTTCTTAAGGTTCCTCTGAAAATTGTTCTGATGTTCTCTAAGCCATAATCAGTTCTATATTTTAAGGAATCTCTATTTGCATACCCTTCAAACTTACCGTGACCATCAATATTAAAAAGTTCAGTTCTTCTAAACAATTGGGTGTATGGAATGTATTTGTATTTCCCCCCTTGTTTAAATTTAACAGCACCTCCAGCTCCTGCAAGCACAACATTTCTGGGATTCCAAGTAAATTTATATTTCCATGGATTGTCCTTTTCACTTTGTTCTGCTAATAACCCTCCTGTAAACGATTCGAATAATTTTAAAGTAGCGCCTTTATCACGAGCTTCGTCTATCATTTTCATTGCAGACATGTGATCAATTCCAGGGTCCACTCCTACCTCATTCATTAATATTACCCCGGCTTCTTTTGCATCTTTATCTAACTCGCGCATTTCGTCACTAACATAGGAAGCTGTAACCATCGGAATTTTAAACCTAATACACTCTTTAGCTACAT
>ERZ767310.1387-NODE-1387-length-13693-cov-4.390893_pt1 | contig 13693 bp, 15 predicted proteins | sample MGYA00374954_ERZ767310 | MGnify/ENA primary metagenome ERZ767310 (study PRJEB28948, sample SAMN06267188) | marine metagenome | isolation source: Columbia River Estuary | place: USA:Columbia River Estuary, USA | collected 2013-07-23 ...
GGTTGTGCTCAAATTTCCATTATTTGGGAAAAGCTATTCACCTTAACGGGAGATAAAAAATACCAGCAAGGGTTTCAAAACATGAACAAATTACTGGTTGCCATTCACCAAAGAGACACGCCCGAAACAGAAGATACACGAGGCGCCATTTTTGGTTCATTCCCATTATGGGGGCGCTACGAAAGTTTCGGCTGCCCGAATTGGGCAAGCAAATACATGATGGATTCGTTACTCTTTCAATTGAAACAATCCAAATGAGAGATACACTAAGGGCGTTGATCCCAGAAGATCTATTGAATTGGTACCGCAGTTTCAAAAAAAACAAGGTTCGCAAAGGGTTAGAAAAGCAAAGAGCCAAAGGCAAGGTTTTATCTAAAACAGAGCTTGTTAGTCAATTAAAAGTCATTGGCATTGAAGAAGGTGACAGTTTGATGGTGCATTGTGCCATGAGCAAAATGGGTTATCTAGAAAATGGCCCAAGCACTTTTATCGAAAGCCTAAAAGAAGCTGTTGGTCCCAAAGGGAACATCTTGATGCCCTCTTCTCCTGTAGACAAACTTCAACTGGATTACATTTCTGAAAACAGAACATTTGATGTTCTGAATACGCCTTCTAAAATGGGCTCAGTTTCTGAGACTTTCCGTAAAATGGATCATGTCATTCGAAGTACACATCCAACCGAACCCGTTTGTGCTTTTGGTCCAGATGCAGAACATTTCACAAATGGTCATTTCGGCAAGGAAACACCTTACGGGGAAACCTCTCCGTGGCATCGCCTAATGGAAAAAAAAGGAAAAATACTTTACGTTGGTGTGACCTTAATAAATGCTGGAACCCACCTCCATGTGTTAGAAGATTTGACTGATTTTAAATACCCTGTATATTCAGATCAAACTTTTGACATTGAAGTAATAAACCATCTCGGGCTGACCCAAAACGTAAAAACCAAAGTGCACAACCCTGAGTTTTCAAAAAGGAGAAAATGCGATGAACTTATTCCACAATTTAAGGAGGATAATGTTTTAAAAGAAGTGAAATTAGGACAAGCGCAATGTTTACTTTTGGATGCAAATGTTATGCTAAGCAGTATGCTGAAGGCTTACAAAAACAAAGGCGTTACAATGTACACGCCTCATGGCGAAAAGATAGAAGGTTATGACTAAAACCATATTGCTAACTGGCGCAAGCGGAGGCGTGGGTTTAGAATTAATAAAACCCTTAAGTGATGCAGGCTATGATTTAGCATTGCACTACCACGAAAAGCTAGAACCCCTAGCTGAAAAGTTAGATGAGGTTAGACCCAAAACGAAAGTGGCTTGTTTTAAAGCTGATCTAACTTTAGAAAATGATGTTATAGCATTATTTAATGGCGTAAAAGACTTTTGTAGCGGCATTGATATACTCGTCAACAATGCAGGAATATCCATGAGTGGGATGAGCTGGAAAATGGAACTCAGTGATTGGATGACCACGTTAAACACCAATTTGACAAGTGCATTTTTGTGCACTAAAAGTGCATTGCCATATATGCGCGAGAACAATTGGGGACGTATCATTAATGTTTCCAGTGTGGTTGCGCAAACAGGTTTCATCGGCACATCAGCATATGCTGCATCAAAGGCGGGTTTATATGGCTTTACGAAAAGTGTTTCGAAAGAAGTTGCGAATAAAAACATTACTGTGAACACCATGAGCTACGGCTACATGAATGCAGGTATGATTGATGTTCTAACTGAAGATTTGCAAGCTGAAATACTTGCACAAATTCCACGAAAGCAATTTGGACCTATTGAAAGCATAGCCAAGACTATTACATTTTTAGCTTCTGAAGAGGCATCTTATATAACCGGGCAAAATATCCCCATTAATGGAGGTCTAGCTTAGTGCTTATCTATTCAGAAAAAATATCGTCTCGCTTAAAATATAGCCTCAAGGTTATTTTTAATTCGGTTTTAAAAACAGAATTTAGGAACACACAAGATTTAGAAGAATTCAGTGCCTACAACGGTGCAAAAATTAACTATTCTACTGAAAAGATTGATGGGACAATATCCATTGCTCCGCACGAGCTATTGTTCGAAAAAGACATATTTGAGCAAGACATTCATCTTGCTTCATGGGATGACCTCCCAATCTTTTTTAAGACTGGACGAAAAACAGTTGTTCCATTCGATTTATTCGCAGCAAGCTTTTATCTAGTCTCGAGGTATGAAGAATATCTTCCTTTTTTACCAGACGACCACGGCCGTTTTACGCCAAAAGAAAGCTTAGCCTACCAAAAAGGATTTTTAAAATGGCCATTGGTCAATTTATGGTGTCAAAAATTCGAAGGGCTTATAAGTGAAAGGTATCCCCAATGGAAAAAAAGCAAAAAGCAGTTTACCTTTACCAGCACCATTGATGTTGACAATATTTTTGCATACAAAGCCAAAGGCGCCTTTAGAACAATAGGTGGTATTATCAAAGATGTTACGAGTGGGGATCTGCATAATTTAAAAGAAAGGATTTTGTGTTTGCTCAGTCAACGTAATGACCCATTTTACACCTTTGACTATCAATTGAGTCTGCACAGGAAATACAAAGTCAAGTCCATTTATTTCATGCTGTTTACTGAGTTTGCCAGATTTGACAGGAACATCTCGATGTATCATCCTAAGATGAAATCTACAGTTAAGCATTTAGGAGATTATTCTTCTGTGGGAATACACCCATCCTACCAAAGTAATGGCAAACGGCAACTTTTAGAAACAGAAAAAGCAACATTAGAAAATTACTTGGGTAAAGCCATTTCTAAAAGCCGTCAACATTTTTTAAAAATGACTTTACCAAGCACGATGCGGAATCTTGCAAACCTCGGCATTAAAGAAGACTTCACAATGGGCTACGCCCGCGATGTTGGATTCAGAGCATCTATTTGCAATGCCTACCCTTTTTACGATTTAGATTTAGAAGTTGAAATGGATCTCATCGTTCGTCCATTTGCCTTTATGGACATGTGCTACATCAACTATAAAAACTTTACACCTGAAGAAGCTTGGGATGAAATGAAAGAAATAATTTCGATGGTAAAATCTGTAGATGGCGAATTGATGTCTGTTTGGCACAACAGAACTTTCAGTGAAATGGAAGAGAACTGGAAAGGATGGAATGGGGTGTACGAGAAAATGCTCATTGAAGTGACTTCAAATCAATAACTGCATGTCTCAAATCACACTTATTGAAGGCAAAAATATAAAGGAAGAAAAGTGGGATTCTTGTGTAAACCGTTTTGAATTCCCTTTAATCTATGGTAATGTTTGGTATCTCGATTTGGTTTGCGAAGAATGGGATGCCTTAGTATATGGAGATTATGATGCGATTTTACCTCTCCCTTTCAAATCAAAGGGAGGTCTGAATTATGTATACCGACCTTATGGAGTTCAGCAGTTAGGTGTCTTTGGTGATATTTCTAAAACGGAAGAACTTCTCAGTGCTATTCCGGCTAAATATGTTTGGGTTGATATTTTTCTAAATGCCGGAAACGAACTTGGAAAACATATTTCTAAATCAACACCACAAACAAATTTAATACTAGACCTGAGCAGAAGCTACGAATCGGTTTACGAAGGCTATTCTAAACAGACAAAGCGAAACCTAAAAAAGGCACAAAAAACCAGTTTTGGTTCTTTTGGTTATGAAAGCCCAGAACAATTGATAAGCCTTTTTAAATTGAATAAGGGAAAAGATTTAGATAACTTACAGGAAAAGCAATACCAAAAAATGACCCAAATAATGCACACCTTAATGCATAAGAATTTGGGTTATATCAATTCTCTTTACATAGAACCAAACCACCTTTGTGCTGCCGCCTTCTTTATGGAATGGAAAGGCCGAGTAACTCTTCTATTTTCCGTAACAGATGATTCTGGAAAAGAGACTCAAGCAATGACCAAGCTGCTAGATGAGCTTTTTATTTTCCGATCTAACAAACCAGTACTTTTTGATTTTGAAGGCTCTAACATTGAAAGCCTAGCACGCTTTTACAAGGGTTTTGGAGCAGAAGTTGAGACTTATTCTAACTACACACGAAACAGGCTTCCTATACCTCAATCCATAATTAGACGATTATTCTAATGGCTAATATTTACAAGCACATTTTTTTCGACTTAGATCACACATTGTGGGACTTTAATCGAAATAGTGAAGAAACACTTGAAGAATTATTTGAGATTTACAGCCTGCAAGAGTTAGGTGTTAATGCCTTTAGTGATTTTTTAAAAAAATACAGAGAGGTTAATGACGAGAAATGGGATTTGTACCGAAAGAATAAAATCACAAAAGATGAATTGCGTGCCACGCGTTTTCACGATACACTTTTGGCTTTTGAAATAGACCACCCCGAATTGGCAAGTAAAATTGACAGCGAATACATCTTGAAATCCCCTTTTAAAACACATTTATTTCCTCACACCCATGACGTTCTTGAGTATCTAGCAAAAAAATATGAACTCCATATTATCACAAATGGATTTTCTGAAGTGCAGGATGTTAAACTGTCGAATTCTAAGCTTAAGACCTATTTCAATCACAAAATCACTTCCGAATCTATCGGGGTGAACAAACCCGATCCAAAAATTTTTACACATGCCTTGCGAATGGCAGATGCAAAAAGAACAGAATCTATAATGATTGGAGATAATTTAGCGGCAGATATTATTGGCGCCCGCAACATCGGTATGGATCAAGTTTACTTCAATCCCGACAGAACTCCGCACAACGTAAAAATTACCTACGAAATCACAAGCCTAATCCAACTCAAAGAATTCCTATAATAATCCTGAGCCTACTTCGTTCAATTTTAATACATTGACATTTTTAAAATTGAAGACTAGTTTTGTTAAAAGTTGTATTTAAGTTTGTTTTCCTATCATTTCTTTTGATTGCTTGTGCCTGCAGTAAGGAGGAGCTCAACACAATCGGAGGGAACACTGCCCCTATAGATTCGACAATATCGAACAACACCAAAATCAATTACATTAATAAGATTTACATCAAACTTCTCGATAGAAAAGCAGATTCAACTGAGTTTAATTCGGCTCTAAGCCTTTTAAACGAAAATCCTGGAAGCCAGTCTAAGCGCAAAGGGGTTTTAAACTTAGTGATCGCAAATTCTGAATATTCACATGTTTTGTGGAAAAACATAAGAGGATTGCTTTTGGATGGTCATGATACGACAGATATAAATTCGGTCTACACCGATTTAAAAGACGACTGGAGCACCGCGACTGGCGCAAGTAAAGAAGCTTTAGAATATGAATGGAAGCGAATGGAGTTTATTCTGGACGGGGCTGAAAAACTTTCTTCAGAAACAATGACTTGGGAAGAACTGCAAGAAGCCGCCTGCAACAACTATATCTATGATGATATTAATATGGGATCAGAGAATTTCGTTGTTTCTGTATTTCAGAGCTTGTTAAACCGTTATCCTACCATTGAAGAACTAGAATCCTCAAAAGATATGATTAATGGTCGATCGGCAGTGCTATTTCTTCAACCAGGGTCTACAAAAGATGATTTTCTCGATATCTTTTTTTCAACACGTTCCTATTATGAAGGGCAAGTAGCGTTGCTTTTCAACGATAATATTTTCAGGTCACCAACTTCAAGTGAATTGATTCTGTACACAAATTATTATATTGAAAACGACAATTACGAAAGTTTACTATTAGAGATTCTTTCAAGTCCGGTATATTTTAATTGATGAAGAAACTAATTACATTTCTGTTCGCGCTATTCATTCTCCTTTCGTGCACGAGACATGAAGTAAATGAGTATAACATCAATCCAGTTGTTGTAAATCAAGACGGGGCCAACAAGGAAAATCTAAAATCTTCTGATCAGTTTATCACTTTATTATATGCTGATTTATATGAAACTTCAATCTCGTATTCGGAGTTAAATAAGCTTCAACGACTTCTAGAGAGCTTTGGTGATAAGAATGTAATTATTGAACGTATTGCCCAAAACATGCTCAATGATCCTTTAGCAAAAATTCCGAATGACTCTGTTTTAGCGCAAGACCCTGAAGATTTTATTAAAGAGACTTACAATCTTTTTTTAACTAGAGATCCTTTAGAAGCTGAAATATGGTACATAAAAGATCTTATAAAGTCCAACCTTGACCTCACCGCAAAAGAGATCTACTATGGATTTATAACCTCAGAAGAATACAAGTACTATTAATGGAGAGAAGAAAATTTATAAAGACTGCTGGATTAACCGCTCTGGGAACAATTGGGGTTCCATACATTTTACCCACTGGTAGATTGTTTGCTGCTTCGGGCACAAGAAAAGTAAATCATGTTGTTTTCTGTTTGTTTGCAGGGGGTGTTCGCAATATGGAATCCGTGCATAAAGCAGATGGAAATCTAATGCCTTCAATGCTTAGCGGAACAGAACCGATAAGCAGCGATATTATCTCTGACTTAAGCACTTTACCCCCAAATCCATTACAAAACCCTTTACAAACATATGGCACTCTATTTAAAGAGTTTCGTTTCGACAGCGGACCTACAGGTCACATAAACGGTCATGTTACTGCCATTACTGGAAAAAACACAAACAACACCCTAGATATAAGAAATAGAACTCAGGATCCTACAATTTTTGAATTGTATCGCAAGCATTCAAATCCTGAAAAAGCGGCATTGAACTCTTGGTGGATTACCACTTCAAATAATTATTATCCACTTTTAAATCACAGTCAGAATTCTGGTTATGGTTCTGCATTTGGCGCAAATCAACTTACGCCCAACGCATTCTTTAATTACAATCTGGTTGATGAAATTAAGGACGTTTGGAATTCAAACGGACAAGAAGCAATTGTTGAAGACTTAAATAATTTTTTGAATTACAATTTCTTTTCTGGGAATCAAGCAACTGCTCATGTCAAAAACAACAAAACTGAAACTGACAGACTTCAGAACTGGTTATCGCAAATGATTTCTGGTGTTAAATCCGGTGCTTACTCGAATCCTTGGAACATACCAGGCGGAATGAACAGCGACATGCGCAATGTTATGTATGCCGAAGAAGTAATTAAAGAATTTAAGCCAGAGCTACTTGTTGTCAATATGTTCGGTGTTGATATAGCACATACGAATTTCACGAGATACTGCAATGCTTTACAGTATGCTGATTGGGCAACAGCTCATCTTTGGGATACGATCCAAAATACTCCAGGAATGGCAGATGACACCTTGCTTGTTGTGATGCCTGAAGTTGGAAGAAACGGAACCGCGAACAGCATCGTTGATTCTAATGGTCGGTTTGCTCTAGACCATTCAAGTAACGATCCAACAACAAGAGAGATATTTTGCATGATGGCTGGACCCCAAGGCGTGATTAAACAAAATTTAGAAATCACTTCTGTTATAGGCCGATCTGTTGATGTTGTTCCAACCATAGCAGATGCACTTGGTTTTTACAACGATGTTAGCGGTTCTCTTCCCGGTACTCCTTTAGCTCAAGCCTACTTTTAATGATTCAAAAGATTTCCATAACGTTATTTATCGTTGCTCTAATATTTGTTGGGTGCAAAAAAGAAGTCTTAGATAATACCGAAAACCCTTTTGGTGGCGGCTCAGATGATGTTGTTGTCGACTCTGTAGATGCACGAAGAATTGTTGGTTTGCACCGGAATATCTTTGTTTCGAGGTGTGCAAATCCAAATTGCCATGATGGTAGTTTTGAACCTGATTTTAGGACTATTGAGTCTACTTATCAGACTTTAGTTTATCAAGGCACTATTAAAAACGATACAAACAATTCTTTTGACTTTAGGGTTCTCCCTGGAGACGCAGATGCGAGCTGGCTTGTTGAGCGACTAATTACAGATGATGACATTTTAGGCAAAATGCCGCTTTATGCTGTTCCGTTGAGTTACAATGAAATTGAAAATGTTAAAGCATGGATTAATGCTGGTGCACCCGATGCAGCTGGCAACACACCGTCTTTTCCAAATCTTCAACCAGAGGTTCGCTACTTTGTTGCCTACGATACTTCTGGAGTACGTATCGATACGGCAAGAGTTTCAGGCTGGTCATCATCCTTTATTGTAAAACCTAATTCAGCCTTTTACATTCTCGCTTCTATCCAAGACGACAGTACAGAGATCAAAGATTTACAAGTCAACAAATTGCATGTTTCCTACGACAAGGATGATTTTTCTAATGCACAAACATTCAACGCAACGCATTATAACAATTCCCTCTGGAGAATAGATTTATCGACTTCCCAGTTTAACGCTAATCAAACTATTTATTTTAGATACGAGGTTAAGGACCCTGATCATACTACTACTATTTTTCATCCAAATGAAAACAGTCCATACTACTATGGAAACAATGCTTCCTTTATTATTCAATGAAAAACTTGATCTATTTAGTGTTGATTTCAGCATTCCTTATTTCCTGTAAAAAAGAGGAAATTGTCAATGACATCCCATCAATTGAATTGATAGAGACAAGCCCGACTCAGGTAGTTGAATTAATGGAACCTATCTATTTTAAAATCTCATACCGCGATGGAAATGGAGACTTAGGGGAAAATGATCCAGACGTTCACAATCTTATCCTAAGAGACCCTCGCATTGACATTAAGTATGAATACCGAATAAGCGAGCTAGTTCCTGGAGGAGCAGAAGTGCCTATTTCTGGAGTCTTAGTATTCAGTATTCCAAATGCATTTATTACAGACGGTAGCACCCAACAAACTGTGAATTTTGAAATTTACGTTAAGGACAGAGCAGGAAACAAAAGCAATGTAATTAACAGCGGAACCATAACGATTAGTCAATGAGTTCAGGGAACTGATTTTTCACTTTTTTCCAATTTTTTAATTCCGAAACTGAAATCAAATTTTCTTTTATCGTTTTCTCATAAAAACAAACATCCCAAAACTTTTTAAATTTATATCCTGATTTGGTAATTGTTCCTGAAATATTAAAACCTAATCTCTCATGAAAAAGAACACTTTTATCATTTGGTATGGTAATTACAGCCATTACCTTGACTACACCTTGTGTTTTCAAAATCTCAAAAAGTTTTTCGTATAAAATGGTTGCAACGCCTTGTTTTCGATAATCTTCATGAATATAAACAGTGGTTTCTTTCGTAAAACGATATGCTTTTCTTGTTCGAAAATCGGCTGAATATGCATATCCCGCAACCTCATCATTAATTAAGGCAACGATAAAAGGATTAGTATCACCAATCTTTTCAACCCGTTTTGCCATCTCTATTTGATCAGGGACTTCGATCTCAAAACTTATTGCAGTATCTCTAACGATTGGATTATAGATTTCAGTAATGGCCTTTATGTGAGTTGAATCGGCCCAACGTAATGTGATTTTGTTCAAGAGTCTTAAAACTTTGGTTCATTCACAAAGGTAAAAGATGCATTAGAATATTTTGGCTTTTGAGCTTCAGCTTCCAGACTTTTAATAGTTTTAAAAGGGCCGATATCCAAAAAGTGATTAACTAACCAATTCGGAATATTCCCTCCCGGATCAGTATAAAAAGTGTACTCAAGATCATAACGTCCATTTGATAATGGCGTGATTTCCCAAGCTGCTTCAAACTCATTAATTCTAACTACACCATCAACCTCATCAAGGTAGTCATTTAACACTTTAGAACGTGAGTAAAAAGTATGGGTTTCAGGATCTTGCCATACCTTATTGTGAACAACAAAATCTCGATCTGAAAGCGGCCAAGGAAATTTTGAACGCACATAATAATAGATCTCTTGATCTGATATTTTCTCCAGTAATCCAGGCTCTGAGCTACTATATACCCAATCAGGATATGAAGACATATCTTGAAAGACAGCTACAAAACTAGAAAGCGATTCTCCATCAATCTGACAAGTCATTTTCATGGACTTCACCTTGTGGCCTTGCACCTCTTTGGTGTAGACTTTTATCTGATCTTTTTCACTTACCTGTTCCCAATCTTTATCTTGTTGAGCAGGCATTAATGAACATATCATTATCATTACTCCGGTGGCACTTAGGTATAAGGTTTTCATAACAAAAACATTTGGTGGTTTCAATAAATTTACAAAACATTATTTAAATACATTTTATTAACGCTATCTAAGAACATTAGTATCTATTAATTCTGTTAAATTAAATTGATTTTGATACCCTTGCTAAAATGTGATAATTAGTAACTTCCATCCAAATTGATCACTATGAAAACAGCAGTTTTAATCGGTGCTACGGGCTTAGTTGGTAGCCATTTATTAGACCAATTACTAAACAGTGATTACTATTCTCAAATAGACGTATTTTCAAGAAGACCGTTAGATGTTAAGTCTAAAAAGCTTAAAGTACACATCATCGATTTCGATAAAATTGATACATGGAAAGAGTTAATAGTCGGAGACGATTTATTTTCAGCAATGGGCACTACTATTAAAAAAGCGGGTTCTCAAGATGCTCAATATTTAATCGACCACACCTACCCTTTCCAAGTAGCTTCTTGGGCCAAAAAGAATGGAGTAAAGAATTATGCATTGGTGTCTTCCGCTGGAGCGAATTCAAAAAGCAAAGTATTCTATAGCCGAATGAAAGGGGAACTTGACAGAGACGTAACTGAATTAGGCTTTGCGAAAACAGTAATCGTAAAGCCTTCTATTATTGAGGGAAAAAGAAATGAAAGTAGAATTGGAGAGACATTTGGACTAAAAGCCATGCATGCTTTAAAATACATACCAGGATTAAACAAATATCAACCATCTCCTGCAGAGTTAATTGCAAGCTGCATGGTAAAAGCCTTGAATGATATTTCTCTTATTGGAAATTGCGAATTTGAATTGAAAGAGGTATTGGATTATGCGAAAAACTAACTGAGCAATTTCCCTGATTTCCTTATTAAGTAGTCCGCAATATCTTGGGGTTGTTTCAAGCTATTTATCTTTAGAGCTAATCCATCACATAGCACTAAAAAGTCTTCTAAAGAATCTTGAAAAATGTATTTGAACTGAAATAAAAGCCAACTCGATTCCTTAACAAAAGAAGTTTCTATTTCAATACTGTATATTTTGACTATTGCACCTGGCGGTTTTACAATCACACCATTGGCTCTAAAATCTTTAGATTGACTGGATAGTTCTGAAAGATCTTGAACACTTAACAAAACCTTTAAAGCTATCAGTTTTTCTTCTCGGCTTTTCAAAGTGGCTTTCGATAAAAAGGTTGAAGTGTTTCAATTCTATAATCTATATAATCCTCATCGAAACTTTCAATCGGGTTTTTTAAGATATAAATATCTGAACCATCCTCTCTTGCAAACTCCACATTTAAGGTCTTTACTTTTTCTACACTTTCAAATCTAGAGGCTAACTCTTCTGTTGGCTTATCTAAAAACAGCATTACACAGTTGTGTGGAATATTTTCAGGAGCCCAGAACATATAGCTTCCTTCAAAAGAATAGCCGTCAGGCAAATTCTCTTCGCGATTATAGTAATTGTAAGTGCCTACTTTCCCGTAAGAGTTTCCAAATACTATGACCCTGCTTTTTTCATCTTCACTCAAACTTTCATAAGCCTCTTTGGCTAAAGCAGCAAAGTCTTCCCAACCTCGCATATCAGCAAAGTCTTGAGGCAATTCATGGTAACTACCATCTTCCCACATATAAGGCGATACAATACCCCAATTCTTTAGAACTTTGCCATAGCCAACCATGGTTTCAACTTTGAAGAATGGCAACGACAATGGAAGAAGAAAAAGCGCGACAAGAGCGATAACAGAGGCGGTAACCGGTCTAAGCCAATCTATTTTTTTTGTTTTTATTTCGATAATAAGTGAGCCAAAAACAAATAATATTGGATAAACACCTAACATATAATAAGGCTTTGCTCCGATAAGGGCTAATGACAACCACATGAATAAAAAGGCATACCCAATAGGGCGATATGGCTTAAAAGGCTTGTATAAAAAGAATGATAAGAACCCAAACAGCCAAATAAGAATACCATGCGCATTCATCAAGAACTGCATATTTGTAAAATGAATAGGTCCAAAATTCACAAGTTGGTTAGTACTCAATTCATTAAGGTGGTAAAATAAAGGCCAACTGTGATTGTGCTGCCAAAGGATATTAGGCAAGATCATCAAAATTACTCCTACCAAGCCAATCCAAAATTGGCGACAAAAAAGAGTGTTGAATCTTTTTCCAATTAAAAGCCCTAGAACCGCGGTGCACATTGGAATGAGCATCGTGTACTTATTCAACAAGCCTAAACCACAAATGAGTGCAATGAGATACCAATAGTTTAGGTTTCTTGTTCTTAGCATTTGAACGAAGAAATAAAAGAACATCAACCAAAAAAGCTGATTAAAAGCTACAGGCTGAAATAAACTGCCCATTCTTAAAAAAGCGGGAGACAAGGCATACGCCAATGTTGCAATTAAAACTGCCCATCTTTTACCGCCCAAATCTTTTGTAATAACTCCTACATAAGCCGTACCTATTGCAACGGCTAAGGCCGGAAATAATCTCACCACAAATGCTGAACCTCCTAAAAATTTGACCGCAATGGTTGAAATAACCATGATAAAAGGTGGAACAGAAATATACCCCCATGCAGGATGAGCAGCATAATTTAGATACAAATAAGCATCTCGATGTAACTCCCAATTACCCGATACAGCCATATGCAAGATAAAGTTACCTAGCGATACGAGCAGGATAATTAGACTAATCTTCCTCCTTTGTTCTTTTCTTCCTGTTGACACTAAAAAATAGGGTTAAGCGCGCAAATGTAATTTTTACTTTTCACAAACTTCATTGAGTCTAAAAAAGTAATCCTCGGCTAATTTTGTTGCATAGGATTTCCTCTTTGCCTGCGCTGTTGATAGCCTTCAAATCGGCTTTCCTGTTTGGCTGCAGGCCAAAAGTTATTGTCTCGATCTGTATCTGCCATTTCATAAAATGGGTCCAACTCAATCTTCACGGCTTTTTTATCAAAGATCATAACTTTTGAAAACTTTGTCTCACTTTTTATCCAAACCTCAGCAGGTATTCTCAAAACTTCAGTTGACTCATCTTCGAAAGTGACTTCTAAAATAAGAGGCATTATTAAACCTCCAATGTTTTCGAACTCTGCTTCATATGCAAATTTACCGCTGTTTAGTATTTCCTTCTGCTTAAGCGTTAAGGATTCTTCAGTTTTTGCGTAAACTTCTTCTTGCTGTTTAGTTGGTTTATCAGGGTTGTACGAATTGTAAAAATCCTTCATCGTAGAATCAGACTTAACCACAGTATGCACATCCTTATTTCTTTGATAGCCAATATGTCTCTTATACGCTTCCTTTTTAGCTTCTTTCGTTTTCGAAATCACATCAGGTGAAGGCAGCTTAACGTCAAATTCTTTTACTCCATTTAAGGATACATCTACGTGGTCTGTTGTAAAAAACCAGCCTCTCCAATACCAGTCTAAATCTACTGCACTAGCATCTTCCATGGTTCTAAATAAATCTGCAGGAGTAGGGTGCTTAAAGGCCCAGCGCTCACAATATTCTTTAAAAGCAAAATCAAACAACTCGCGCCCCATTACCGTCTCTCTTAAAATGTTTAGAGCAGTTGCTGGTTTGCCATAGGCGTTGTTACCAAACTGAATAATGCTTTCAGAATTGGTCATGATTGGT
>ERZ767310.1401-NODE-1401-length-13578-cov-4.529542_pt1 | contig 13578 bp, 12 predicted proteins | sample MGYA00374954_ERZ767310 | MGnify/ENA primary metagenome ERZ767310 (study PRJEB28948, sample SAMN06267188) | marine metagenome | isolation source: Columbia River Estuary | place: USA:Columbia River Estuary, USA | collected 2013-07-23 ...
AGCATCGGTTGCTTTAAATAGTGGAGAATCTTCTCGTGTAGAATCAAGATAATCTCGTGAAGTAATGTTTTCTAAAACATCTTCAAAAGTAACCAAAGCCCCCGACTCTATCAATTCGTCAAAACGACGTTGGGCTCGTGTGTTAGCTGAAGATGTCATAAATAGTTTTAATTCGGCATCTGGAAAAACAACCGTACCAATGTCTCTTCCATCCATTACAATTCCTTTTTGAGCTCCCATTTGTTGCTGTAATGCAACCAATTGTTGGCGAATTTCTGGAACAGTCGCTACCCTACTCACTGTATTTGACACCTCCATAGATCTAATTTCAGTATTCACATTTACTCCATTCAAATAAATTTCGGAGACTTTTAATAGTTCATTGTACTGAAAAGAAACACTAATTTTTGGTAAATTATTTATGAGTGCAACTGTATTTAATTCGTTGTTTTCTATTAAATTGTTTTGCAATGTATACAAAGCAACAGCCCGATACATAGCTCCAGAATCAACATAAATATACTGAAGTTTTTGAGCTAATTGTTTAGCGAGCGTACTTTTTCCTGTTGATGAAAATCCATCTATGGCAATTGTTATTTTTTTCACTATTGTAAATTTATTTGAAGACCCAGAAAACTTGTGTTTGCCGCAGATGAATAGCGAGCATGTGTATAACTAAATCTCAATTTATTAAATTTTAAGCCAATGCCAAAAGAAAGTCCTGAAAAATTTCGTTGTTCTAATATTTTTAACTCCGCTGCCCTTCTAAAACTATACCCCAATCGGATGTTAAACCCTTTATCGGGAAATAATTCTACTCCTAAAATGGTATGTCGTATCAAATTGCTAAAAAATCCAACTTCTTCAGGTGTTTGTGTGCCGTTTAAGTCTGTGGTGCCTCTTGCTGGGTTTACCAATGCGATCGGCCATTGTTGTAAATTCTCAAAAGTTAAATGCCATCTTAAAGGGACATTTTCAAGTTTTTGAGAAAATCCGAGATCAACTTCAAATGGCAGAGACTCTTTCATTCCTGCATAAGTTGTTAGTTGCATTCCAAAATTACGAATTACCAATGCCGCATTAAAATCTAAGTATTCATCAATATATATTAAACCGATATCAGCAGCAATTCCAAAGGAATTGTATTGTTCTAATTTAGAGGATATCAACTTAACGTTTGCTCCAGCATAAAAATCAGAATATCCAATTTGAATCGCATACCCAGCAGAAAATGCAGCTTCACTTCCGGAAAATGTACCTGTACTGACTCCATTTTCGTCATATCCATCAAAATTCCCGTAATTTACATATGTCATCCCAATATGAAAGGTTTGTGTTCTACGATCCCATGTATAAGCATAAGCAGCAGTACCATAACGAACATCTCCAAGATAACTCGAGTAGTTTAATGCCAATTGGTTGTCCATTTCAACATTAATTGTCGCTGGATTGTACAACGCTTGAGTGACATCATAATCTACATTTGTAATAACTTTTCCTCCCAAAGCAGCCTGACGTGGCGAAGACATTAAATTCAAGAATTGATACGTAGATTCACCTCCAAGTTGTGCATGCAAAGCACCACTACAAGTTATAACTATAAAAAACGACACCAATATTTTCATTCGCGTGTAAAAATAAATAAATCAATTCTAAAACGAATATTAGAAGCGTTTATTTTGAGCTGAGCCCAAATATTCAATATTAGAGTATTTTTGCGTTTTTTACTTTTTGATTTGTAATCGCTATTTCTATAACTTCACTCATTTCAGAAACAAAATGAAATGTTAAGCCTTTTAGATAAGTTTGATTGATATCTTCAATATCACTTTTATTTTCTTTCGATAGAATGATCTCTTTAATTTTTGCGCGTTTAGCTGCCAAAATCTTTTCTTTAATTCCCCCTACAGGAAGTACTTTACCCCTCAAAGTAATTTCCCCCGTCATTGCTAAATTCTTTTTAATTTTTTTCTGTGTAAACAAAGAAACTAAAGACGTTAACATCGTAATTCCAGCACTAGGACCATCTTTGGGAGTGGCACCTTCTGGAACGTGAATATGAACATTGTAAGTATCAAAGATTTCAGGTTTTAAAACATACATCTCTGCATTTGCTTTAATGTATTCCATCGCAATGGTTGCAGATTCTTTCATAACTTTTCCTAAATTTCCAGTGATATTTAAACTTCCCTTTCCTTTAGATAAAATAGATTCAATAAATAAAATATCACCTCCAACTCGTGTCCATGCCAACCCAGTTACCACGCCTGCAACATCATTATTTTCATATTTATCACGTTCTAGTTTTGGACTGCCTAAAACATCAACTATTACTTCATTTGAAACCTTAACTTTGTATGCATCTTCCATTGCAATATTTTTGGCGGCATAACGCACCATTTTAGCAATTTGTTTTTCAAGCCCACGAACACCTGATTCCCTTGTATAACCTTCCACAATTTTTTCTAATTGAGGTTGTGCAATTTTGAGGTCAGAACCTTTCATTCCATGTTCTTTAATTTGCTTAGGCAATAAATATTTTTTTCCTATTTGAACTTTCTCTTCAATGGTGTAACCATTTACATTAATAATTTCCATGCGATCTAAAAGTGCAGGTTGAATCGTGTTTAAACTATTTGATGTAGCCACAAACATAACCTTAGAAAGATCATACCCCATTTCCAAAAAGTTATCATAAAACTCAGAATTTTGTTCAGGGTCTAAAACTTCTAACATAGCAGAAGAAGGATCTCCTTGGTTGGAACTCGATAACTTATCAATTTCATCCAATACAAATACAGGATTAGAAGTTCCTGCCTTTTTTAAACTTTGTAAAATTCGTCCTGGCATTGCGCCAATATATGTTTTTCTATGGCCTCTAATTTCCGCTTCATCACGAAGACCCCCTAAAGAAATTCGTACATATTCTCTTCCTAAAGCTTCTGCTATGGACTTTCCTAAAGATGTTTTACCAACTCCTGGAGGACCATACAGACAAAGGATCGGAGATTTCATGTCTTTTCTAAGTTTTAAAACCGCTAAATATTCAATAATTCGACGTTTGACTTCTTCTAAACCAAAGTGATCACGATCCAATATTTTTTGGGCGCGCTTCAAATCAAAATTATCTTTACTAAATGACTCCCAAGGCAAATCCAAAAACAAATCTAAATAATTTCGTTGAATTGAATACTCCGCAACTTGTGGATTCATCCGTTGCAGCTTTCCAATTTCTTTATTAAAATGTGCCTCAACTTTATTGTTCCATTCCTTTTTAACAGCTCGCGCTTTCATTTCTTCAATTTCCTCTTCATAGCTTACCCCACCCAATTCTTCTTGAATAGTTTTAATTTGCTGTTGTAGGAAATACTCGCGCTGTTGCTGACTCATGTCGCTTTGCACTTTGGATTGGATATCATTTTTGAGTTCTAAACGTTGAAACTCAACATTCATGTGCTTTAAAGTCAATAAAGCACGTTCTTGAAGATCATGAACTTCTAATAATTTCTGTTTTTCAACAACAGAAAGATTCATGTTTGAAGATACAAAATTGATTAAAAATGAACTACTTTCAATGTTCTTAATCGCAAATGATGCTTCACTAGGAATTGTAGGACTTTGTTTGATTATTTGAAGTGCTAGATCCTTAATGGATTCAATAATCGCTGGAAATTCAGTAGTATCTAAGGGTGTGATTTCTGGAACACCTTGAATTTTAGCAACCATATAAGGGGTTTCTGAAACCATTTCTGAAATTTGAAATCGCTTTTTACCCTGAATAATTACGGTGGTATTGCCATCAGGCATTTTAAGAACTTTTAAAATACGAGCAACTGTTCCTGTTGTATAAATATCATCAATGGTTGGGTCTTCGACTGTCTCATCTTTTTGAGAAACCACACCAATAACTTTTGAACCTGTGTTGGCCTGATTAATTAACTGAATGGACTTGTCGCGTCCAGCAGTAATTGGGATAACAACTCCTGGAAACAGTACTGTATTTCGTAAAGAGAGAATCGGAACTGTCTCTGGTAATGATTCGTTTTTAATGGCTTCTTCATCTTCAGAAGTCATCAACGGAATTAACTCTGAATTTTCGTCAAAGTCTTGTAATGACAAACTGTCAAGCATTGTAAATTTTGATTTGCTCATATGTATATTAGGTCATTCTGTCATAAAACAGAACTAATTTGATATTTATAATTCAACTTAAACAAAAGTTATCTCCTTTCAACAGGGTATCAACTTTGGTTCTAATTAACAAAGGTCAATTCTTATGCCAATTTAAGTTTTAAAGAGAATAAATAAGTTATTATTTGACAAATTCGGTGGCTTTTATTCGGTTTAAAACAATATAGGCAATTGCGAAGAAGACAGCCAATGAGAGCACAGAATACTGCATAGAATCTGTTAGTGATATGAGCAATCCAAATACGAACATACCCAAAACAATTGCAATTTTTTCAGTAACATCATAAAAGCTAAAATAAGTGGCATGGTCTTGTGTTTCTGGTAAAAGTTTAGAGTAAGTGGAACGTCCGATGGATTGAGTCGCCCCTAAAACAAAGCCTAACAAAATGCCTAAACCATAAAAATAATAATCTACATCGGGTTGATTAATGTCTAACGAAAAGGCCAATAGACAGACAGCTCCCCAAATAATAAGGGTCAATTTTAAGGTTCTAATATTTCCAATCTTTGTTGATAATTTTGAAAATAAATAAGCACCCACAATCGCCACTAATTGAACGAGTATAATCGTAAAAATTAGATTTGAAGTTGGTAATCCAAGTTCTTTACTACCAAAAATCCCAGCCATCAAAACGATAGTCTGAACTCCTACACTAAAACAGAAAAAGGCGACTAAAAAATATTTAAGTTGTGGGTAAACAACAAGTTCTTTGAGTACAATTTTTAATTCTTTAAGCCCTTTCCATATAAAATCTTTTTCAGGTGTCTGGTTGTATATATTATTAGGCAAACGACGGTAAGTAATTTGAGAAAATCCAAGCCACCAAACTCCTACCAATAGAAATGTAATTCGGGGTGCTAAGGTAGGGTCTGAAATTCCAAACCACTCAGGTTTTTGAACCATTACAAGACTAAAAACGAGTAATAAAACCGATCCTATATATCCAAAAATAAAACCTTGAGAACTGACTTTATCTTGCTGCTCTGGATAAGCAACTTCTGGTAAGTAAGCGTTATAAAACACCAAACTCCCCCAAAAACCAATGCTTGCAAAAACAGTAAATGTGAGTGCTACCCATAAAGTTTCAGGCCCTGTAAAAAAAAACAAGCACATCACCGAAAGTGCTCCCAAAAGACAAAAGAATTTTAAGAATTTTAATTTATTCCCCATATAATCTGCAATCGCAGAAAGTATAGGCGAAAAACAGGCCACTATTAGAAATGATAATGACAGTGTGTAGTCATATAAAGTTGTTGGATCCCAAAAAGTGCCTAAATAAGATATATCTCCTGCTTCGTTAGCAAAGGAGCTTGTCATACTGCTGTAATAAATTGGAAAAATTGCAGTACTAATCACGAGCGGATATACAGAGTTAGCCCAATCGTAAAAAGCCCAAGCTTTGGTAAGTTTCTTACTTCCTTTTTTAAATTTTTTCATAAAAGCTGCTTCATTGGTTAATCAGCTTCCAATTTAATGATTTAATTCAATTTTAAAGACAATGTTACCTAAAAGATATAACTCCAAATTTACGTGCTTCTTCTTTTGCTTTGGCTGCCAATACCTTTAAATTGGAGATTCTTGAATCATTTGATGGGTGGGTACTCAAAAATTCGGGAGAACTTTTTCCGTCGCTATTTGCTTTCATACGTTCCCATAATAACGAAGCTTCGTCGGGATTGTAACCAGCAATTGCAGTAAGATACAAACCGATTTCATCCGCCTCCGTTTCATGTGATCGACTAAAAGGTAACATCCCACCAACAGATGAACCTACCGCAAATGCTTGCATCCACACATCCTGTTCTGAATCGCTTTTATCTTTCGTAGCAATTGCAACACCCGCTCCTAATCCTTGTTGAATCATACCCGCACTCATACGTTGCTGACCGTGGTTGGCTAAAGCATGTGCCACCTCATGACCCATAATAGCAGCAATACCAGCTTCATTTTTAGCTATTGGTAAAATACCTGTATAAAACACAATTTTACCACCTGGCATACACCACGCATTTACTAATTTATCATCTACTAAATTGTATTCCCATTTATAATCTTTCAAATACCCCTGATGATTGTTAGCATCTAACCAACGTTCTGCAGCTACCGAAATTCGTTGACCAACTCGAGTAATCATTTCTGCATCCGGAGTCTCTTTAATGACTTTGTTTTCAGAAAGAAATTTATCGTATTCAGCAAAAGCCATTGGCAATAACTGTGAGTTTGGCATAAAAGCCATTGTTTTTTTACCCGTAAACGGATTGGTCGCACAAGAGAAACAAAGGATTCCTATTAAAATAGTAAAAAGCTGATTTTTCATTGTATTTTTTTTATGTTTTAAACTGCTAAAAACGTACTACTGAATTGGCATTAAAGTATGATTGGTCACAAATTTATGTGAAAAAAAAATAACGAATTAAATAATTACTTATTTTTATAAAAAATAATTAGAAATCCTACTCATGAACACCAAAAAAATCACTTCAATTTTCATACTCAGTTTATTATTTTCTTGTCAAACGAACGCCCAAAAAAAAGAAGTTTTTTCGGTAACCAAAACAAAACAGGAATGGAAAATGCAGCTAAGTGAACTTCAATATTATGTTTTGAGAGAGGCAGGAACCGAACGCGCTTTTTCTAGCCCTCTAAATAAAACATATACACCTGGGGTTTATAGTTGTGCGGCTTGCAACACGCCTTTATTTATGGGAGCAGACAAATTTGATTCGGGTTCCGGATGGCCTAGTTTTGACAAAGAAATTAAAGGAAATGTAGCGTTTTCTGTCGATTATAACATTGGAATGGCACGTACCGAAGAGCATTGTGCAACTTGTGGTGGGCACCTTGGACATGTGTTTAATGACGGTCCCCGCAAAACAACTGGTAAACGGCATTGTATTAATGGTGCTGCTTTAATATTTACACCGACAAAAAATGAATAAACCTGAAGTAAATTGGAAAGAAGAATTAACGGATGAACAATACCGTATTCTTAGGAAAAAGGGAACTGAAATGCCACATTCAGGAACTTACAATCTACATTTTGAAAAAGGCACCTATTGTTGTGCTGGATGTAATGAACCCTTGTTTGAAAGTAGTACCAAGTTTGATGCCCATTGTGGGTGGCCAAGTTTTGATGAATCTATTAAAGGAAAGGTTGGTTATGTTTCCGACAAAACTCTGGGTATGATCCGAACCGAAATTGTTTGTAAAACCTGTGATGGACACTTAGGACATGTGTTTAATGATGGTCCTACCCAAACTGGCACACGCTACTGTGTGAATTCAGTAAGTTTGAATTTTAAAAATAGTTGAAATCAGTCATGAGAAACTCCTACTTAGAAAGTGTATCTAAAGAATTTATTTACTATAAATCATTAGGTGAAAAAACTATCGATCAACTTTCTGATACCGAATTGAATTGGATTCCTAACGGAAATAGTAATTCTATCGCTACGATTGTTAAACATCTTTCTGGAAATATGCTTTCGAGGTGGACAGAAATTTTTAAAGAAGATGGCGAGAAACCGTGGCGAAATAGAGATCAAGAGTTTGTAAGTGAGTTCCTTGATAAAGTAGCTCTTTTGAAAAGTTGGAATAAAGGTTGGTCTTGTTTTTTTAAGACCTTTAATCAATTAAATGTAGAGAATTTAAACAAAATTATCTTTATTCGTAATCAAGGACACACAATTCAAGAGGCCTTAAACAGGCAGTTGGCACATTATGCATATCACATTGGACAAATGGTATTTATAGGAAAACTAATTAAAAATACCGACTGGAAGTCGTTGTCAATTCCAAAGGGAAAATCAGAGGGTTATAATGTCTCAAAATTTTCAAAGAAAAAAAGCAAAACACATTTCACTGAAGACCTTTAATATTACAATTAGGTTTCGTAAATTTGCGCTATAAAACCAACTCAAAATACTGATTTTATGAGCAAATACGATGTTATCGTTTTAGGAAGTGGCCCCGGGGGTTACGTTACTGCAATTAGAGCTTCACAATTAGGCTTAAAAACTGCCGTCATTGAAAAGGAAAGTTTAGGAGGCGTTTGTCTCAACTGGGGATGTATTCCTACCAAAGCACTTTTAAAATCCGCTCAGGTGTTCGAATACCTCAAACATGCCGATGATTATGGCTTAACAGTCAAAGAATTTGATAAAGATTTTGATGCTGTTGTCAATAGAAGTCGAAATGTAGCTGATGGGATGAGTAAAGGTGTTCAGTTTTTAATGAAAAAAAATAAAATTGATATCATTTCTGGTTATGGAACTTTAAAACCAGGAAAAAAAGTAGATGTTGACGGTACTGAATACAGTGCAAAACATATTATTATTGCTACGGGAGCACGTTCACGTGAATTACCTAGTTTACCACAAGATGGTGAAAAAGTAATTGGTTACCGTAAAGCAATGACTTTAGAAAAACAACCAAAAAAATTAGTAATTGTTGGTTCAGGTGCCATAGGAGTTGAGTTTGCATACTTCTATAATTCGATGGGAACAGAAGTAACAATTGTAGAATATTTACCTCGTATTGTCCCTGTAGAAGATGCCGATGTTTCTAAACAATTAGAGCGTTCGTTTAAGAAAAGTGGAATAAAGATTCTAACGTCAACTGAAGTGACTTCTGTTGACACCTCTGGTGATGGTGTTAAAGCAACGATCAAAACCAAAAAAGGTGAAGAAGTTTTAGAAGCTGACATGGTACTTTCTGCAGTTGGAATCAAAACAAATATTGAAAACATCGGATTAGAAGATGTGGGAATTGTAACCGACAGGGATAAAATTTTAGTGAATGACTTTTATCAAACAAATATTCCTGGCTACTATGCCATTGGCGATGTGACTCCTGGTCCTGCCCTAGCCCACGTTGCTTCAGCAGAAGGTATTTTGTGTGTCGAGAAAATTGCAGGACAACATGTAGAAGCTATCGATTATGGCAACATTCCTGGATGTACGTATTGTACTCCAGAAATTGCGAGTGTTGGGTTGACGGAAGCACAGGCAAAAGATAAGGGTATAGACATTAAAGTTGGTAAATTTCCGTTTTCTGCTTCAGGAAAAGCAAGTGCCGGCGGGAATAAAGAAGGCTTTGTTAAAGTTATTTTTGATGCCAAATATGGCGAATGGTTAGGATGTCATATGATTGGGACAGGTGTTACCGATATGATTGCAGAAGCTGTACTAGGTCGAAAACTTGAAACAACGGGGCATGAAGTCTTAAAAACGATTCATCCACATCCTACAATGAGTGAGGCTGTAATGGAAGCGGTTGCGGATGCTTATGATGAAGTGATTCATATATAAACTACACACACATATATACAAAAGGCGGTCTAAAGACCGTCTTTTTTGTTATAGGAAACTTTGCAATGCGAGCTCGTAACTATGCAAACCAAACCCAAGAATCACACCTTTTGCATTAGGAGATATATAAGATTGATGTCTGAACTCTTCTCTTGAAAAGGTATTAGAAATATGTACTTCAATCACAGGCGTTTCAATGGCTTTAATCGCATCGCCAATACCAACAGAAGTGTGGGTGTAAGCTGCAGCATTTAAAATAATGCCATCAAAAGAAAACCCTATTTCTTGAATTTTATCAATCAACTCCCCTTCAATGTTGGATTGAAAATAGGTTAATTCAAATGCCTTATACTTATGTTTTAAGTCTTCATAAAAGTTTTCAAATGATTGAGCGCCGTAAATTCCAGGTTCACGTTTGCCTAATAAATTTAAATTAGGGCCGTTGATGATGATGATTTGTTTCATAATACAAAAATACAAAAGTTATGGTACAAAAAAGAGGAAGCAAAGCTTCCTCTTTAATTTAAAGTATCTAATACTCTTTTTTCTTAGAACTTGTATTGAACTCCTACCGACAATTTAAACATGTTTGAAGAATCTTCAGCATCTTCAACCTTAAAAGTAAAATAATCTAAGTTAGCAGCCATACCCCAGTTTCCACCAAGAGGGAAATTGTAAGTCGTACCTAAAATCCAAGCAGATTCTACATCAACATCAACTTCAGTTCCACCGCCTTCAACTACTATTGAAGAAAAAGCATATTGAGGTTTAAAGTCAAAATTACCATAAGAAATCATTGGACCAACAGCAAAGTAACCAATTCCGTAAGTTACATCGTCAAATTCTTTAGCTGAATGACCAGTAGCTCCCCAGTTTACAGTTGCACCCCATGTTTCGTTGAAACGGTAACCTGCATTGATGAGTCCTAAATCTAATCCTGTTTTAGCAGCGTCAGCTAAATCTCCTGTAGGCATCGCTAAACCAATAGACACACCAACGTATCCTTTAGAATCTTGAGCAGTTGTTGTGTTTGTTAAAAACAATGCTAGAGCTGCAGTAAGTAATAATTTTTTCATAATTTTTAATTTTGTTAATGATTTATAATACAAATTTAAACAAAATAAATAAATAAACACTATTTTTATTACACTTAATCGTTAAAAACAACACTTCATAGGTTATTTATGCTTTTTAAATTTACATTCAATGTGTAAAAACTAATTGGACAACTATTAAATTATAGAAACAAAAAAAGGAGCCAAGTGGCTCCTTTTTAATAATGATATGTATTTGTTAGAACGAATAAACCGCTGCTAATACAAATGATGATAATGTATTAGAAGGATTCAAATCATTGTCCATAAAAGTAGCTTTTTCACTCGCTGAATCTAATCTAAATTCTGGCTTGATCATTAAGTTACCTACTGAATAGTTTCCTGTTAAAGTCACTGCAAATACATCTGCATCGCCTTTAAAGTCATAAGCACCAATACCACCGGCACCACCTTCAGTTTCAACAAAGTATTCTGCTCTTAAACCTATCGAAAACTTATCTGAAGTTGCTAACTGAGGATATAAAGCAACACCTGCAAAACTAGTATCAATATCGATATCATCCGTTGCATCATAATACGCTGCATTAATTCCTAAGAAAAATGAATCTGAAAAATCAATTCCACCTGTGAAATCTATTTCAAAAGCGCCTTGAGAAGCTAAATAGTTTAAGTATTGTCCTTTAAATCCTAACTGAACTCCTACAGCATAATCTCCTGTAGGGTTGTACTCAGTTAAATCCGTAGGATTCATTATAGCTGTCATTAAAGTAAGTTCGTCACCGAAATCAAAATCAGCTTTTATCCCTGTATGACTGAAAGGTCCATAAGAAAATAAATACGATGTACTGTAGTTAAAGTTTCCAACAGGCGAAATAACTTCATAACCTAAAAAAGTATTGAAATTACCCATCGTTAATGTCACTTTTTCACTAACATTCCAGTAAGCGTATAATTGATTGATAATGTTTGCTGAACCTGAATTCATTGGAGATGCAAAAACAGCATCTGTTCCTCTTGGTCCAAAAACCAAATCAGCAACAACTCCTACATTAGAAGCTTCATAACTAGCTACAATATTTGCCATTCCTAATGAAAACCCTGATAGGTTTGCAAATGAAGACCCTGGTGCAATTGCATACTCATCGTTTGGAGCATCTAAATTTGCTCTGTAATAAGCATCTACCGACCCACTAAAAGTCAATTTTGGCTCTTCTTCTTGACCAAATGTAAATCCTACAACAGCAAGAGATAATAAAGTAATTAATTTTTTCATAATTATTTTTTGTTTTATGTTTAAGGGGCAAATTTAAACAAAAAAAACAGTCAAAACCTACAATTAATCACTTTAATCGTGAAAATCACACACTTTATAGTACTTTTTAGAAGATGTTCAAGTAAATTAAAATCACAAAAAACACATAAAAAAAAACTAAAATCAATTAAATGTTACTATAATTTTTGTAATATCGTTGTCATGAAAATTCAAATCAATAAAACAATTATATGAAATTTAATCTCAGAGTGTTCCTATTTATAGTAATAGGAAATCTCAACATTGGACAATCCCAAAATCAAGAGACCTTTGCTTCTAGCATTACAGCAGAAGAATTAAAAGAAAAACTATACACCTATGCTTCAGATGAGTTTGAAGGGAGAGAAACGGGTAATAGAGGACAGAAGATAGCTGTTGAATATTTAAAGAATATTTATGCGAATTTAAAAATTACAGCAGCAAAGTCTGATGGAGATTATTATCAAAATGTTCCTTTAATATTGCTGAAGACTCCGAAAGTATCCATTAATACAGACGAGAATTTATTTGAATATTATCAAGATTTCATAAGTACTAATGATGCAGAATCAAATACAATTAGTACAGATGATATCATTATTGTAGGGTATGGAATTAATGATAAGCAATACAATGACTACAGTGGCTTAGTTGTTACAGGAAAAACTGTAGTAGCTATTAGCGGAGAACCGAAAAATAAAGATGGCACATATCGAATTAGTGGAACTGAAGCTATTTCTAAGTGGTCTAATGGACGTCAAGCCATGAGATCAAAACAAAATGTCGCTAAAGAAATGGGTGCTAAAGCTTTCTTTTTAATCGATGAAATGATGTTTAAACGTTACGCATCCTATTACAAAGCACGTGACGAACGAGGAGGTGAAAGTAATTTAGCTTTAGACGTAGACACTCAATCCATGTACAGCTTTCTGGTTAGTGAAGCTATGGGTGCCGTTTTACTGAAAACAAACACTATTAAAATTGAGTATAATCAAATTAGTGAGCCTATTACTTCTGAGAATGTTGCCGCAATGATTGTAGGAAGCGAAAAACCAGATGAATATATAATTCTTTCAGCACATTTAGATCACGTTGGAATGCACGATGGCGAAGTTTTTAATGGTGCTGATGATGATGGTTCTGGAACCGTTGCTATTTTAGAAATTGCAGAAGCTTTTAAATCAGCTCAAGACGAGGGTCAAGGACCTAAGCGATCTGTGATATTCTTACATGTTACTGGAGAAGAAAAAGGCTTGTTAGGTTCACAATATTACACAGACTACGATCCAATTGTTCCTTTAGCACAAACAGTTGCCAATTTAAATATTGATATGATTGGACGTACTGATCCTAAAAGAATTGAAGGAAAACGCAATTATATTTACCTTATTGGAAGCGATAAACTAAGTACTGACTTGCACAACCTTTCTGAGGAAGTGAATACAAAATACACTAATATTGAATTGGATTACACCTATAATGACGAAAACGATCCCAATCGTTTTTACTATCGATCTGATCATTATAACTTCGCTAAAAATAATATTCCTATTATATTTTACTTTAATGGAACCCACGCCGATTATCACAAAGCAACAGATACTCCGGATAAAATCGAATACGATCTATTAGAAAATAGAACACGTTTGGTTTTTTATACGGCTTGGGAATTAGCCAATAGAGAAGATGCCGTTAGAGTTGATAAAGCAGCCGAGTAAATACACGGTTAAA
>ERZ767310.1413-NODE-1413-length-13535-cov-5.487908_pt1 | contig 13535 bp, 14 predicted proteins | sample MGYA00374954_ERZ767310 | MGnify/ENA primary metagenome ERZ767310 (study PRJEB28948, sample SAMN06267188) | marine metagenome | isolation source: Columbia River Estuary | place: USA:Columbia River Estuary, USA | collected 2013-07-23 ...
TAGCGTCTTCATATTTACTTATCAATATTTGCCTTACTAGTAGTTCTGGTTCGAGCTGTATTAATGATTCATCAGCTTTCAAAAAAGCTTCAAATTCTTTTTCTGTAATATCTATTTCTGACCCAACTCTTCCTCTTTGAATTCTTTGTATAGTTATTTGTTTTTTTACATCTTCTCTGAAATCTTCATAAGATTCACCTTCATTTTGAAGATAGATGATGAATTCCTCTAGACTCAAATTATTATTTGCAGCTATTCTTGTAATAGTTGCATTTAACTCTTCATCACTTACTCTAATTCCATATCTCTCAGCAAGTTGAAGTTGCAGCTCTTCAATTATTAGACTTTCTATTACCTGATTACGCAGAACCTTGATATCCGGTTTGGGTATATTTTGTTCTTCATATCTTTGCACCATCTCATCTAAATCTGAATTAATTTGAGATTGCATAATTAAGCCATCATCGACTATTACGGCAACTCTATCCAAGATTTCTATAGCAGAATGGATGCTTATTGATATGACCGAAAAGAGGATTAGAATTGTTTTTTTCATATATTTGTAAAGTTAGTAGTTAAAAAGTGAATTATTAATTAATTTATTCACTTTATCAAAAGAAGAGTTTAGGCCTTTTAATTCAAATTCAAAATTTATTCTACTCTTATTTTCTATATCAATAACATTATCCCACGCATCTCCTAGATGAAGGTATAAAATTTCTTGATTTAATATATATCTTGAGAGGTTTCTGTCAGTTCCTGTGATTCTTAGAGCTACACAACAGTTTTCATATTCAATACCAACAAGGCTTTCTACATTTTTATTATTTTCATTATCTCTTTTAAGCTTTGCAATGAGTTTGAAGTTAGGGTTTAAGTCTATGTCTGCAAATACTTCTGTATAGTCCATTTGATCATTAAAATCACCGGCCATCCTTCTATATCTTTTAGCAAAACTAACAGAGCCCGAATTAAATTTATGATTTAGAGTTATACCCCCAAGCGGCACTTTCTTATTTTTTTTAAAATATTCACTATAAGCCATGATTGAGGTTTTTTTGTTGGGCGTCCATGATGCCACTATAAACATAGGTCCTTCTTTGGCATTCATAGCTTCGATAGAATTATTTGTGTGAGGCATCCAAACTTTTCTATCTTTTGTGTAGTATTTTTTTGAAAGATTTAAAGATATTTTTTCATGACCTAAGGACATTTTTTTGTATCTCATGCTTAAGGTATAAAAACTTTGATCCCCAATACGATCCATTCCAGAGAATCTATCGTTATTAAATAAATCATTATTTGAAGAAATAACATCAGAATCAAAAATAGGATTATTTTGTTGGTTTTCGTATGCCGAATAACCTAATGCCAGTTTAGGTTCTACTAAGTATTTATTATTCCCATCATTTTTTATGAATATTGTGCTTATATCCAATAAGGCATTGGGAACATTTATATTCTTTGCATTTTGAACATTATCAGATAAGTCATAATTAATGCTTTTTAGTCCTATATTTGAGGAGATATTAAAACCATTAATATGAGCATATTTAGAAAGGGAAAATTCAGAAAATATTCTTCTTCCCTCAACAGGGTTCTCAATTAACCTTAAGTATTTATTGTTTATAGTTTGATATCCATAATACCCATGAATTTTATTAGCCTTAAAAGTGGATATATTTAATTTTTCAGATATAACAATTCCATTAGTGCTTTTAAGAAACATATAATCAATTGATGGTGATTTAACATAACCATTGGATAAAATCGGATTGAGTGATTGAAAGCCCTGATGCTCAATAGTTAAAAATGAATTATTAAATTGGGTATTGAGAGAAAAATTTTGATTTAAGTTTTGAATCCTTTGATAGCCAATTGATGTGATTTCTCCAGGTATATCTCTCAAAACAAGTCCATCAGATGACTTAGACCAATCTATGTTTATAGAAGATGAGCCATATGAAAATTTATCAGTATATTTATATATCCACCTCGAGGTCTCTTCATCAAAAAACTCATCTTTAAATTCATCATCATTTGAAAAGTATATTAGGTCTACATTACGAAAATTATTATCATTGCCATGTAAAGACCTGTAATTCATTTCAATGCCTGGACCTCTTTTTGCTATATAACGAGGAGCGATAGTAATATCAGATTTTTTAGAAATCACCCTGTAGTAGGGAATCATCATATCCATCCCATCAGATGAATAGGATATAGAGGGCTCAAGGAAGCCGCTCATTCGCTCATCCGACGTCGCAAAAGGTAGATATGGAAGGGCGAAGATAGTTTTGTTAGCTGCTTTAATTTTTACATTCTTAGCTAAGCCTCGTTTCTCCTCAGAATTCAAAATGATTTCTTTTGCTTGGAGAGCCCAGCCCTGATCAGGATTTGCACATGATGTCATAGATGTATTTTTAAGATAAATTTTTTGATCAAGCTGACCGTACAATTCTAGGAAATTAAATATTAAACTTCTTTCATTAGAGAATGCCATTCCTTTTGACAACGAAATAGATTTATCATCTTTATTTAGATAACCTCCGTTGGCATTAAAATAGAAATCCTCCAAAAAAATCTCTCCATTATTGGAGAACTTAATTTTTCCATTTTCTCTATCTAGTTCAGCACTTTGAGCTCTTAAAAGTCCCTCAGGGAAATCTAATTCTACCTTCCCATCTAAAATTAATTTCTTATCGTCTGTAAATTTAAATTTTTCTGAATTAACTTTCAAATCTTCCATTTCTTTTACAAGTCCCATTACAGGAAAATAGGATATGCATGATTGTGTGTTGGGTTGAGCTGTCGGAACTAAAACACCATCCACCAGAAATTCTTCATTTGCATGAACAAAAAGTGAAGCACCCAGCAAAATTGGAGCAACATAATTGAATTTCTTCATTCTTATATTTTATACCTCTTAGCTTTGAAAGAGTATTTATAGAAAAGTTCTATTATCCTTTTGAATTAATATACTCTTCAAGCTGGTGAAGGTGGTCTTTACCAAAGAAAATTTGATCATCATAAAAGAATGTAGGGACGCCAAAAGCTCCGCGATTTACTGCATCAGTGGTATTTGTAATTAATTTGTCTTTACAGGCTTGCGAAGTAATAATTCCTATCAGTGACTCTGCATCTATATTATTTTCAGATAAAGTTGATTTTAAGATATCTAGGTCTGCAAGATTTATATCTTTTTCCCACATAGCTCCCAGGATAACTTCTAAATATCTTTCAAATATACCTAGTTCTTGGGCCGCAAGAGCCCCTCTTTGGAGCTGAACGGTATTCATAGGAAAACTAGAATTAAATTTAAATTCCTTAAGATGGTGTTGTTTTATGAATCTTTCTATCTCTATGGACTGGTATTTATTTTTGTTTGGTATATCTGCAAAAGCAACAAAGGGGGGTTGATTGCCCGACAGTTTCATAATGCCGCCCAGTAAGCAGGGTACGTATTCAAACTCAACACCCGTTCTTTTTTTAAAGTCTGGAATTAGCTTATGGCAAAAATAAGCGTTGGGACTAGCCACATCGAAAATAAAGTCTACTTTCATTTGTACTCACAATTTTGTAAAGTTAACCAAACAATTAAACACTCATATGAAAGATTTTTCAAAATATTCAGCAATAATTATTGGTGCAGGAGATGCAACAGGATCTGCTCTATGTAAAAAATTTGCTGATAATGGCTATAAGGTATGTGCTGTAAGGCGTCCTGGAAATCTCGACAAGTTTAAAAAGCTTAAAAGGGATGTCGAACAATCAGGTGGTTGGTTGAAGGTGTTTGGTGTAGATGCAAGAGATGAAGAATCCATACAAAAATTATTTAAAGAGGTTGAGACCGAAATTGCTCCAATAGATGTAGTTATTTTTAATCCTGGAGCAAATGTCTATTTTCCTATAGAAGATACTACTTCAAGAGTATTTAGAAAAGTATGGGAAATGGCAGCTTTTGGTGGCTTTCTAACAGGAAGAGAAGCTGCAAAATATATGAAAAAAAGAAATGAAGGTAGCATATTTTTTACTGGTGCTACAGCTTCAATGAGAGGAGGTTCAGGATTTTCGGCTTTTTCAAGTGCCAAATTTGCACTTAGGGCTGTCTCACAAAGCATGGCTCGAGAATTAGGCCCCCAGGGAATACATGTAGCTCATTTTGTAATAGATGGTGCAATCGATACTGCATTTATAAAAGAAAATTTCCCCGATACGTATGCTCTAAAACAAAAAGACGGTATTCTACAGCCTGATGCTATTGCAGATGCATACTGGTTTGTTCATTCGCAGCATAAAAGCGCTTGGACACATGAATTAGATTTAAGACCCTATATGGAAAAGTTTTAAAGATTAAATATAAAAAGGAAAAAATTATGAGTTTAAAAGATAAGGTAATATTTATTTCGGGTGGAAGCAGGGGCATTGGTCTTGCAATGGCGAAGAAAGCAGCACAAGATGGCGCAAAAATAGTTATTGCTGCCAAAACAGCTGATCCGCATCCAAAGCTCCCAGGCACTATTTATACAGCAGCTGAAGAAATAGTTAAAGCCGGAGGCGATGCTCTGCCAATTATTTGCGATATTAGAAATGAAGACAATGTTAGAGATGCTATTAATAAATCTGTTGATCATTTTGGCGGAATAGATATTTGCATTAACAATGCCTCAGCTATTCAGTTAACCAATGTAAAGGATACTGAAATGAAAAGGTATGACCTCATGCATCAAATAAATGGAAGAGGAACATATATGGTAAGCAAATACTGTTTACCTCATCTTGAAAAAGCATCTAACCCTCATATTCTTAACTTATCACCACCATTAGATATGAGTCCTAAGTGGTTTGCTGGAACAGTGGCCTACACCATGGCTAAATATACTATGAGCATGTGTGTTTTAGGTATGGCTCAGGAATTTGCTGATAGAGGAATTGCAGTTAATGCATTATGGCCAAGAACTGCAATAGCAACTGCAGCTGTTCAAAATCATTTAGGCGGTGATGAGATCATGCGACTATCAAGAAATGTCCATATTATGGCTGATGCTGCTTATGAAATTTTGATAAAAGACTCAAAAACATTCACCGGTAATTTTTGTATTGATGATTTAGTATTACACGCCGCAGGAGTTAAAGATTTTACTAAATATGCTAACGTTCCTTTTGCAGATTTAATGCCAGATTTTTTTGTGCCAGATGATACTCCTGTACCTGAAGAGGTTCAGAACAGTTGATTTGAAAGAACAAGAAATAATAGAGTTATCTAGGAATTCTGGATATCCAGCTGTGAAAGCTGAGATATTAAAATTAGAGGCAAGTGGCAGAGAGTATTACAGAATATATTTAGATAATAATAAAACTTTGGTTGTTTGTTATCTTGATCCTGAAGTCGGCAATCATAGCAAATTTCTTCATGTTGCAACTTATTTTAAGAACTTGGGCATTAATTCTCCAGAGGTTATTTTTTCTGATGCCAGCAAAGGTATTACTATCCAACAAGATTTAGGTGATCAATCTTTAATTGATATAGATATTGATACCAACCAAATACTTCTAATGAAGTCCATGAAAGTTCTTTCAGAAATTCAAGCAGCACATATTCCTCAGATAAAAGAGCTAGACAAATCTTCATTAAAGGATCAGATGAACAGCATGCAAAAAATTTTCTTAGCAAAGTTTCTAGGCATTGAGAAGTTGAAAGGATTAGAGAGCTTAGAACTAAAAACATTAGAAATGTTAAACGATCAGCCCTGGATGAATTGCCATTTTGACTATGAGAGAAGAAACCTCATTCTTGATTCAAATGAAAATATAGCTGTCATAGATTTTCAAGATTTATGTATTGGACCAATTGGTATTGATTTAGCTGGAATACTTATCGATCATTACTGTTCATACCCAAAACAACTTATTGAAGATTCTCTAAGCCACTATGTATCAATAATGGAGCTAAATGTTTCAAGTGATGAAGCCTTCGAGTGGGTGAGGTGGGGTGCTATTCAGAGAAATATGAGAATTTTAGGAACATTAAGCAAGCTTTTCACCAAAGATAAGAGAGCATTTAGATTAAAGGACCTGCCAACTATTCTAGATAATTTAATAGAACTTATTCCTCAAGATGAGTTTTTAAATTTAAGAGATGCCTTGGTATCTGAAATTAAACCGAGATTATTAAGAGAGCTAAATACGATATGAAAGCTATGATTTTGGCTGCAGGTTTTGGTAAAAGACTGAAGCCACTGACAAACGATACCCCAAAGCCTATGCTCAAAGTAGGAAATCAATCTTTGATCGAAAGAAACATTGATTCATTAATAAATTCTGGCTTTGATGAGATAGTAATTAATGTTTCCTACTTAGGAAATATACTTATTAAGCATGTTTTAGAGCTCTTTCCCAATAATAATATTCTCTTTTCTAAAGAGTCTGAGCCACTTGGAACCGGCGGAGGTATTCAAAATGCTCTTGAGTTACTAGGAGATGAGCCTTTTATGTTGATAAATGCAGATGTTTATCATGATATTGATCTTGCAGCCATAAATAAAATTGTCAAGGTTGCACATCTTGTTGGCGTAAAGAACCCTGAGCACAATCTTCAAGGAGACTTTTCATTAGATGGTGATATTGTTTCAGTTAGATCAGAGGCAAATGATTATACCTGGAGTGGCATATCTGTTATCAACCCAAGCATCTTTAATAAATTAATACCTCAAGAAATGCCTTTTGATATCTGGAACAAGGTTTTAAAACAATTTATTAACAATAAAGAGGTTTCAGCTGAAATATCTGACGGTATCTGGATAGATACTGGCACTATTGACCGCTTAGAACTTGCTAATAAAACCCATAAAGACGAAAATTAACTTATGAATGACTCAAAATATATTATTGCTCCATCAATATTAGCTTCTAATTTTGCAACATTAGGTGAAGAAGTTGTAAATGTGCTGAGTGCCGGTGCTGATTGGATTCATTTTGATGTTATGGATAATCACTATGTCCCTAATTTAACTATAGGCCCAATGGTGTGTAAGTCTCTAAGAGACTATGGCGTTAAAGAATTTATTGATGTTCATCTTATGATAGATCCTGTAGATGAGCTTGCACAAAGTTTTATTAAGGCTGGTGCTGATCTTGTTAGTTTTCATCCTGAGGCATCAAAACATGTCCATAGATCTATTCATGCAATAAAAGATCAGGGTTGTAAGGCCGGACTAGTATTTAATCCTGCATCGTCTCTCAATATTCTAGAGAATGTTATTGAGGATCTAGATTTGGTATTGATCATGAGTGTTAATCCCGGTTTTGGAGGACAATCTTTTATTCACAGTTCTTTAGATAAGATATCTCAAGTTAGAAAAATGATTGATGCTACAGGAAAAGATATACGCCTTGAGGTTGATGGCGGCATTAACAATGAGACTATTGGTCTTGCTTCAAAAGCTGGTGCAGATACTTTTGTTGCCGGATCAGCAATCTTCAATACTGATAATTATGAGCAAACTATTAAAACACTCCGCTCTAAAATTCTTTAGTTTTTCGTTTTTATTTTTGTTTACTATTTCTCTTGAAAGCAAGGATGCTATTGTTTTACAGAAATACCTTTCAAACATTGAAATAGCAAAAAACTACCAAGATAGAAAGAAAGGCCTTATGTTCAGAGAAAGTCTTGCAGATGATAGCGGCATGGTTTTTATTTGGGATAGAAAAAAAATTCAATGCATGTGGATGAAGAATACTTTGATTCCTCTGAGTGTTGCATATCTTGATGATACGGGTGAAATAATAAATATATATGATATGGTGCCCTTATCAAAAACATCAGTATGCTCCAAAGAGCCCGCTTTATATGCTTTAGAAGTTAATCAGGGTTGGTTTGATAAAAATGATATCCATGTTGGTGATTTAGTAGACATAAAAAATTATTAATAAAATGATAACGAAAGAAGAGTTTCAAGATTATGCTAAAGCGGGTTTTAACATTATTCCTGTTGTTAAAAAGGTATCTTTAGAAAATCAAACACCCTTAACCTTATATTCTCAGATTACAGATAAATCTAATACATTTCTTCTAGAGTCAGTTGAGGGCGGTGATCAATGGGCACAATTTTCAATTATTGGTTTTGACTGTCTAGATACAATTAAGGTGTCTGGTAATTTTATTGAAATAAATAAAGAAGGAACTTCTTCTTCATTTGAATCAGAAGATCCTTTGGGTGAAATTCAAAAAATTACTGAAAGCCACAAGGCACCAGAAATAAATGGGTTACCAAGATTTTATGGTGGTTATGTTGGTTTTTTTGCATACGAAAGTGCTCAATATGCAGAAAAAAAAATAGCCAAACTTCAAAGTAAAGATTCAAAATTCAAAGATCATATGCCTGAAATATTTCTTGTTAAGGCTGATAAGCTAATTATTTACGATAATATTAATAAATCAACTCAGGTTATTTTTAATGCAAACCCATCAAAATTTTCTTACGAAGACGCATTGGATGAGATTAAAACAATTGTAACCTCGCTTCAAAATGAAGCAGATAACTTAGAAACTTCCTTCAAAGAACCAAGAGGTTTGATAGATTTTGATTCAAACTTTACAAAAAAAGACTATCTAAACGCAGTAAGTAGAATTAAAAACTATATAGAAGAGGGCGATGTTATGCAGGTCGTACTTGCTCAAGATTTTTCTTTACCATTTAATAAAAACCCTTTTGAATTATATAAGGCTGTCAGAAAATTAAATCCATCACCTTATATGTATTATCTTGATCTTGAAGAATGTCAGGTGGTCGGGTCTTCTCCAGAAATTTTAGTTAGGCTAGAAGATAATAAAGTCACACTTCGTCCAATTGCTGGAACAAGAAGAAGGGGAGCAACTCCTGAAGAAGATAAAACAAATCAAAACGATTTACTTAATGATCCAAAAGAAATTGCTGAGCACTTAATGTTAATAGATCTTGGAAGAAATGATGTTGGAAAAGTCTCAGAAATAGGTAGTGTAAAAGTCACAGATAAGATGGTAATTGAGAAATATTCACATGTGATGCATATAGTATCCAATGTAACTGGCAGTCTATCGAAAGACCTTAATTATTTAGATGCTTTAAAAGCAACTCTTCCAGCCGGAACTTTATCAGGAGCTCCCAAGATAAGAGCTATGGAGATTATTAATGAATTAGAGCCTAGCTCTAGAGGTATTTATGGCGGTGCTATAGGTTATATCTCTTGGAATGGCAATATAGATACTGCAATTGCAATAAGAACTGCTGTAATAAAGGATGATGTAATTCATGTTGGTGCAGGAGCAGGTATCGTTGCTGATTCTGTGCCTGAAAATGAGTGGTTAGAATGCAAACAAAAATCAAAGGTTTTCATAGATGCTATGGAGATGATTTCATGATTTTAGTGCTAGATAACTACGACAGTTTTACCTATAACTTAGTACATTATATTGGTGAGTGTGGGGAAGAAGTTCTTGTTGTAAGAAACGATGAAGTTAGTCTCGAAGAAATCAATCACTTGAATCCAAAAAAGATTGTTGTATCTCCTGGACCTTGCACACCAGCTGAAGCAGGAATTTCAATTGAACTTATTAAATCTTCATCTGTTCCTGTTCTCGGTGTCTGTTTAGGCCATCAAGCGATTGGTGCCGCTTTTGGAGGGAAGATTGTAAAAGCACCGGAAATATTTCATGGCAAACTCTCAAAAGTTAGCCACAATCAAGAAAAATTATTTGAGAATATTTCAAGCCCTTATTCTGTTGTGCGTTATCACAGCTTAATTATTGAAAAAGATTCTTTGCCCGATGTTCTTCAAATCACTGGTGTTTTGGAGGAGAATCCAGATATTATTATGGCAATACAACACAAAGAAAGGCCCATATACGGAGTCCAGTTTCATCCAGAGTCTATTGATACAGATTATGGTATGAAGCTAATAGAAAACTTTTTAGCATTATGATCAAAGAAATTCTTGAAAAACTAGCCCTTAAAAATGATCTAACAAAAGAAGAAATGCAGTCAGCAGTTGAAAGCATTATGACTGGAAAAGTTGATGATAATGATATAAAGACTTTTCTTATTGCACTCAATGAAAAGGGAGTCAAAGAGCCTGAAATAACTGCAGCAGCTATGGTTATGAAAGATAAATCTTTAAAGTTTGATATTGGCGATGGAACCCATATCGATACGTGCGGCACTGGTGGTACTGGATTACATACTTTTAATTGCTCAACCGCTTCCTCCTTTGTTGCGGCTGCTGGCGGAGCTTCAATAACCAAACATGGTAACAAGGCTATATCTAGTAAATCCGGTAGTGCTGATTTTTTAACTGAAGCCGGAGCTGATATTAGTCACGACAGAGAAAAGCTAGTTAAGGTATTTGATCAGGTAGGGTTTATATTTTTATTTGCACCCCTTCATCATCAATCTATGAAATATGTGATGCCTGCAAGACAAAGGATAGGAGAAAAAACGATATTTAATTTATTAGGACCTCATACCAATCCATGTGGAGCTAAAAGACAAATAATAGGCGTCTATGATAAAAGTTTGCTTAACACTTTTTCAACTGTAGCTAAAAATTTAGATATGGAGCACGTTATGGTTGTTCACGGCGATGATGGTTTGGATGAGATCAGCATCTCTGGACCAACAAATATTTCAGAGTATAAAAATTATAAAATTAAAGAGTACACCATTTCACCTCAAGATTTTGGTATATCAATCTCACCCTTTGATGAAATATCTGCACAATCTTCAGAAGAAAGTCTAAGAATGGTTCGAGAGGCATTTTCAGGAGAGAGATCTGCAGTTCAAGACATGATTGCATTAAATGCTGGAGCTGGTTTATATATAGCGAGGAAAGTAGATTCTATTTCTGATGGCATTGAATTAGCATATACGTTAATGAATAACGGAAAAGCAGCAGATAAATTAGCTGCATATGTAAGGGTTTCTAACAGCTAATGACAATACTCAATGACATTGTAGAAAATACAAGAGCCAAGCTTCAGGCTAAAAAAGCTGAGCTGCCATTAGATGACATAATTTCTAAATTAAATGGATTGAATTTACCAAAAGGAGCATTCAAAGAAAGCCTGCTCAACAAAGATCAAGCCATTATTGCTGAGATTAAAAAGGCTTCACCAAGTGCAGGGATTATTTCAGAAGATTTCGACCCTATAAGAAAAGCAAAAGAGTATGAAGACTTTGGAGCATCGGCATTATCTATTCTTACCGAAGAGGACTTCTTTCAAGGCAGCTCCCAATATTTACAAGATGTTAAAGAAATCACCTCTCTGCCAATACTAAGAAAAGATTTTATGATTGATGAGTATCAAATTTATGAAGCAAAACTTATTGGCGCTGATTGTATTCTTTTAATTGCCAGTGTTTTAAATGATGAAGAAATTAAATCCTTTGTAGACTTGGCTGAAACATTACAATTAGATTACCTCATAGAAGTCCATGACCTCGAAGAGCTCAAAAGAGTTGGGCATTTTTCTAATGCAATGATAGGAGTCAATAACAGAAATCTAAAAACTTTTAACGTAGATCTAAATAATTCTATCAACTTAAAGAAGGAATTTAAAAACAATAATATTTTTGTTGCAGAGTCAGGCATTAAAAATCAGGATGATATCAATGCATTAAAAGCTCATGATATTCATGTTTTCTTAATAGGTGAAAGTCTAATGAAAGGTGACTTTGCTTGAAGCTAAGGGAATGGCAAGAAAAAGCATTTCCATTATGGTGGGCTGAAAAAAGAGGTATTGTAAAAGTAGTTACTGGCGGAGGAAAAACTGTCTTTGCTATCCACTGTTTAACCAAATACCTTGAAGAAGAAAAAGATAACTCTATTTTTATTGTTGTTCCCTCTATAGCACTTTTAGATCAGTGGTATGAAGGGTTGCAGAAGACATTCGATGATACAGATATCTCTTTGAATGGTGGCGGCGAACATCTTGAAGAGATTTCAAAGGTCACTATTTCAACTATTGATTCTGTAAAAAATATAATCCATAAATTTGATGCTTCTAATACTCTTCTAATTGTAGATGAGTGCCATAAGATTGGAACCGAAAAGAGAGGAGAGACTTTAACTAATAATTGGCATGCAACGCTGGGACTCTCAGCAACACCTGAAAGAGACTATGACGATAATTTTTATATCATCATAAAAAAAATCTTAGGAGATATCATTTTTGATTATGACTATATAGATGCTAGAGAGGATGAAGTTATTGTGAATTTTAAGCTTCTTTATGCCTATGCAGCAATGACTAAGGACGAAGAAGATAAGTACAAAAAATTTACCAAAAGTATTCAAAGAAGGGCTGCAACTATCGGCGGCAACAATATGAATGATTATCCGCTTAAAATGCTCATTTTTAATAGAGCAAGAATGGTAAAAAATTCAAAAAATAGAATTCCTTTTGGAGTTGAGCTATTACAAAAACATAAACGAGATAGTTGGATTGTTTTTACCGAAAATAAAAAACAAGCAAAAGAATTTAATAAAATTATTAATAAAAAAGGTTATAAGTCAGCTATATATAATACTGATTTAGATAATGCAGAGCGTGAAGAGAACTTAAATAATTTCAAAAGCGGTAATCTAAATGTTTTAGTAAGTTGTACTGCATTAGACGAAGGTTTTGATATGCCCGAAGCTGATGGAGCAATGATATTAAGTGCCTCTTCATCTAAAAGACAAAGAATTCAAAGAATGGGAAGAGTACTTAGAATAACTGCAAACAAAGAGAATGCTTTAATTGTTACCGTTTACTCTTCTAAGACAGAGTTTGATAAATTAAGAGAAGAATCCAATCGTTATAAGCTTGAGGGTGTCCCTGTCAAATGGCAGCAAATGGAATAAAAATTATATGTGAGCGCTAGTTGAGGTCATAACTTTGGCTGTATATTTCATAATTTTTTTTGTTGGGACTTGTAATTCTTCTCCACCATTCTCAACAGCTTGCTGAGCGTGAGCATCCTCATCATCTCTCATGGTTTTAAGAATTTCTATTGTTTCTTTATCCTTTGGAGAAATTTTATCTAGATGCCTATCAATATGAGCTACAACTTGTTTTTCAGTTTCTTCAACAAATCCAAGACTCACTTTTTCTCCATACCTTCCAAATATGGCTCCAATAGCAAATGAGCCTGCATACCATATAGGGTTTAATATAGACCCTCTGCCTTCAAGTTCATCTAAGCGTTTTTTGCACCAAACTAAGTGGTCGGTCTCTTCTTCTCCTGCCTCTATAAGATGTTCTTTAATTTCAGGGTCTTTACATACGAGAGCTTGCCCTCTGTATAAAGCTTGCGCAGCAACCTCTCCTGCAAGATTAACCCTCATCATTTGAATAGATAATTTTTTCTCTGCCTTTGTTAGATTTTGAGTATTTTTTTCAATAGGTTCTGCCGGATAGGGTCTATCCGTACCAGGTTTTTTATTTGAAAGTGTTTTTAATGCAATATCAAATTCATTAACAATATTATTTAAAAAGCTCATTTAATTCCTTTAAAACC
>ERZ767310.1425-NODE-1425-length-13449-cov-9.590264_pt1 | contig 13449 bp, 9 predicted proteins | sample MGYA00374954_ERZ767310 | MGnify/ENA primary metagenome ERZ767310 (study PRJEB28948, sample SAMN06267188) | marine metagenome | isolation source: Columbia River Estuary | place: USA:Columbia River Estuary, USA | collected 2013-07-23 ...
TCTGGTTCAAGCGGAACAAAAGGTCAGACTGGTTCAAAAGGTGCTCCTGGTGTCGGTATAAAAGGTGAGCCTGGTGAAGCGGCATATCAATATGAACATATATCATTAAACCCTATTGCAAGAAACGAACCATTCGTTGCTGCGAATGTTGATGAAAACTTTGTTTTTGTGCCAACAACGTTTGCTGGTAGTGCTTTGGTTCAAATAGCATGCGCGTTCGGTGTTGCATCAACTCAAAATACAAGCTTTCAATTAGTAAGTATTGATTCAGCAGGTCAAATATTTAATCATACTTCATGGACTCATGCAAGTGGAGTTAAACACGCGATCGTTTCGATGGAAGGAATAACTACACTACATGGTAGAACTGTTTATATTAAATGTACAGAAGGTGGCGCTGGAGCTTCAGGTTATACAGCAACACTAATGTGGCAACAATAAATATATAAACTAATTTACCAATATGGCATTATCGGTTAAAAGATTCATACACGAAAATGACTGCCCAGAACCTTCTGAGCAGATAAATGTAATGTACCATCCAACAGATCCACAAGTATTATGTGACGGTGGAGGTACATTGACGGCTTTATTCGGTGAAGCAGGAGATTTATTTAATCTTTCAATGGGCAGTGATGATGGCCTCGCTGGACAAGGTGACGTATGTGTTGGAGGTATGGATGTTGTATTTGTTGTAGATTATACAGGTTCGATGTCCAGTGCGATAAGCGGCGTTAAAACAGGTATCAGCAATCTAATTAGTACAATTGATACAGAATCAAATAGTAATTATAGACTCGGTCTAGTTTTATTTGATGGTGGTTCATGTAACTATAACACAAGTAATTTCTATAATTCTTTACCTGCTAATCAGAAAATTAACGAGTCATGTGATAAAATTATTACATGTGTAGAAAAAATGAGTACTGTTGGTAATAGTACTTCATTTACAAATGGTCTTAATTCCATTGATACAGCAGATATGCCAATGGGAGCTTCTGTAGAATGGGGAATGACTGCAATTAGTGAAGTAGTTAATAATGGATTTGCTGGTTCTTTTAGAAACGGCGTACAAAAACTAATAATTTTAATTACTGATGATGCCCCTAACAGGAATATGAATTATGCTACTGCTTTAAAATCCCAGTTAGATGCTGGAGGTTTTCAAGTAATGTATAATACTAGTGGTCCTGCACAGACTAGATACGATGTTTTATTAGAAACACAACCTGCTGGAGATGGTCATTACAATTTAAACTATAATTCTACATGGACTGATGGACTAGAGCTATCTATTACAAGTTTATGTGAATCTACATTTATATACACATGTGAGCCACCAGCTATTGGTTATTATATGGAACCTGGTGATACTTCAACATGGTGGTATACTGGTACTAGTTGGAACGGGCCTATAAATTGTGAATATGATGTTAAAGTTAATGTACATACCGCATTAGGAGCTCAAAATTATGAAATAGCTGATATTCCAACGGATCATTATGCATATTTAGATTCTAACACATTTAAATTTACTGGATATGCTGGTCTTGGTATTAATATAGATCTATGGTTATTAGAAGCTGCAAATGATTGGAGCATAGAGGAGATTACTTCTGTAACAGTACAAACTGTATCGGGATCCCTAGGTGATTTTACAGTATATACAAATCCTGTAGTTACCGGAGCAACATATAATCCATTAATAGAGAGTGATGAGGCTTTTGGCTTTGATGGAACTATTACAGGAGATGCTGAATATAATGTATACATTAATGCTAAAGTTATACAAGATGTACATTATTTTGCAGTAACAGTAGTTTCAGATGAACCGGATGGAACTAATGCAGATGGTGAGGCACAAGAGCCAGACGGAACTATTTTATTAGACCCACAAACGCCTGCTACATCATGGCTTAATGTGTCAAGCTCATATCCTTCTAAATTTCAAGCTACTAAATATACGTTCTCCAGTATTACTGGAGGAGCTCATTCATTTAATGTGGATTTTAATCAAAATCCAAGTGATTATGAATTTACACTTAATAGCGTAGGGCCACAATATAGTCACCCTGCAGCACAAACTGCTCTTCAAAATAATTGGACTGCTAATTCAGATGGTATTACAGGATCATTTAATATGCCACAAGGTGGAGGATCCGCCCTTTTCTATCTAGATGCTCAAGTTAATCAACCAGAATACTCATTTACATTACAATTAACTGAAAATATTTCAGGAGCTGGTATAATTGGAGGTGGCGCGGCATCAACATACTATGGATATACTGGAGATACGATCCCATGGACAAGTAATCTTTACTTATTAGGTAACTATGATTCATTTACTATAACAAATGGTATTATGTCAAGCGGAGTTTCACTTATGATAGGCAGCGGCTCTGGTATTGGAGAAGTAATAACAACTAATACAAATGTAGGTGGTAATATAACAATGCCAGCTGGTGGTGGAAGTGGTAGTGGTGTTTTTTCTGGAACAAGTGTTGAATCTCAATATGACTTTGACTTATCAATTACCGATGATTTTTTCGCAGGTGATTATGGAGCAGATTTTACAGTAACAGGAACAGTGGGACAAGTAATAACCAGAACAAAAGCTTTACAAGGTACTAGTGCAGATGTTACCTATGCTATATCCAAAATTACAAGTAGCAATAGTAACGTAACAGTTACTGCGAGTGGTACTACTCTTACTATTAAAGTTACAATGCCATCAGGCGGTGGAAGTGGAGACATATCAGTTGAAGGATCAGAAACATCAAATAATTATTCATATACTGTAACATGGGACGCGGATGATTCAACTAACGGAGAATTATACGGATGGTCTGGTAGTACTACAGGTAGAACAAGAACAACAACCGTAACAGGTATTGCAGGACAAACATTTACTGTAAAACCACCAGTAGGACTTACTACAATACAAGATTATTTTTCACAAGCAATAGGTAAAGGAACATCACCTCAAGTAACAATACAACCAGGCGCTCCAGAATTAACAAATGCAGGTTATACTATATTAACTCAAACAAGTGGTACTAATTCAATAACTGAAGGTATTCTTCCGGAAGTTGTTTTAACAATGCCATCGGGTGGCGGAAGTGCAACAGTAGGCACGTTGTTAAAACCAGCTCAAATATATCATTCATTTGCAGTATCATTTGCTACTGATAGTACTAATAGTGGTGTGGTAGCGCATACATGTTCTGGTGGAGCTGACTCAGCAGGAGTTTCAAGATCAAGTATTTCTGGAGGTTCTCAGGTAATCTCGTTCGGTGGATATACAAATACAACATGGACTGGTGTGCAAGTACCTGTAAGAGCTAACAATACTACTGATTATGATAACGAGATTGATTCAATTACAGCAAATGGCAGCTTCTTTAGTTTAAGTGGAGTTAGTGCTACAGAGGGTAGTAATTATTGTGGAGCCGACGTAGAGTTTGCTATATTTAATTTTAAAATGCCATCTTTAGATCCTAGATTTGGTATTAACTATAATAGTAGATCTGTTACAATTAATGATACAGTAACTGCTAAAACACTTTCGTTTACATTAACATCTGTACATAGTATTTCAAATACAAGTATAACTTATGCAGATCTAACACAAACATTTACTGGAGTTGTAGGTAGTCAACATAATTATACTTCTAGGTATTACGCAAATTCTGGATATACATTAAACTTAACAGGAGTAACTGATGATAGTAGTGCTGTTACTTCTTCAGTATCTGGAAATAATGTAACAGGTGTAATTACAATGCCATCTGGTGGTGGTACCGGGCGAATAACTGCTTCGGGTAATACAACATTAGATGAATTTACACATACTGTAACAATAACAGAAACTGTAGCTAATGCAACATTATTAAATAACTCTGGAGGACAAAGAGTAATATCGTTTACAGGCGCTCCAGGAGCAACTAAAAGATTTACAGGAGAGGCACTTTCTATCCAATCAGGTTACTATTATACTAGTGGCCCGGCTATTGCAGGAAATAGTTCTCTAACTTCCAGCTCTATAAGTGCATCAGGTGCAATGGATATAACAATTACAATTGGCTCAGCGAATACCTCAAGTGCACTTTCAGTAACAGGATCGACTTCGCTTATCACGAGGACTTTAACAATTAGATATTCTGACAATTCTTCAGGGGCAATAATATCTTCTGGTTCGGGCTCGGGTTATACGACATACTCTGCTGACTATGTGACTGGAGTTCCGGGTAGTACAGGAAGGTTCGAAAGATTCTTTATGCCGGCAAGTGGCTATATATCAGCTAATATTAGCAGTGTTTCCGATAATTCTTCAGCAACTAATCCGTTCGTTGGAAGTACTGCAGGAGCAGGACAAAGATTCTTTGTTGATTATACAATACCTAGTGTAAATACAGTATCTGATGTTACAGTAAACGCCGGATCAGTAGTTCCAGCAACTGCTGCAACTGCTGCTACAACTCAAGCAACTGCAGCTACAACTCGAGCAACTATAGCTACAACTAAAGCAACTCTAGCAACTGCTCCAACAATTAAACCAACTAAAGCAACTATAGCTACAACTAAAGCAACTGCTGCAACTGATGCTACAACTCAGGCAACTATAGCTACAACTCGAGCAACTGTATCACCGTGGGTATATTATACAGTTACAGATTGTGAAGGTACTAGCTACAGTGCTCAAGCAAGTTATTATTCGCCAAGATTTACATACCATGAAGTAGGGCTAGCACCTTCTGGATTTGTTGGTAGTACTGCTTTAATAACAAGACAACTTTCATCTAATCCAGGGGGTTACTTAGTATACCTCCAGCGAACATCAGCTAATGAATGTGAACCGGATGGAGGTGGTCCTCCTCGAGATCCATGGGGCGGGATGGAGTAAAATAAACTTTTTTTAAGGCTTATATATAATTAGTAGAACATTTAAAATCGATTAATTATATGGAAAATGCTATTCAAATACCTAAGATTATACATCAAATATGGGTAGGTGAAAAAGAAATGCCTGAACACTGTCAACAGTTCGTTCAGAAAATGAAAGACTTACATCCAGACTGGGATGTAAAACTATGGGGAAATGAAGTTTTTACTGAGCTTTACAAAGAAGATCCATTTTTACAAAATTACATACAAGATCCAGAATTATATAAATGGGCCTTTATCTCAGATAGAGTACGATTGCTGCTTTTAAGAGATTTTGGAGGTGTTTATTGTGATGTAGATGCAATGCCGGTTAGGCCTTTTGATGTAATTTTAAATCAATTAGGGCCTCATCACACTTTCTTTTCAGGTCTAAAACCATCACAAGGAAATAATACTCTTTATGATTGTACAGTATACGGATCGGCTCCAAATTCAAGAATAATTAATGAGTGTTTATCAGTTTATGATAGAATTAATTGGGCTCATGGTTGTAAAACTTTCTCTGATAAAATCATTCAAAAGATGGGACCCGACGTCGCAGGTTTTGGTTATGAACATTTTTACAATTGGGAAATAAATGATAAAACTATCGTGCTACATGATGTTTTAGAGACTAGATTATTTTCATGGGTAGAGGAAGATCAGAAACAATCCGGAGCACTAGAATGGTAGCCACCAGAAGCAATATAAATGGCTATGGGCTAGGTAACTAGCTATTAACGATAGTTTATATACCAAAAAATACGAGTTCCTTAGAACTAATAAAATGACAGACTTAATTTTTGTATGTGCACAACCTGCTTCTTACTATTACTCATGGCAAGTTGATGCAATGTTGCTCTCTTTTAAGAAAAATGGAAACATCGATCTTGATAAATGTCATATTGTATGTGGAGTTCAAGGAGTTGGGATAGATCCATGGTTTCAAAAAGTTGCTGATAAATGGGAAAAAGAAGGTGCTGTATTTTCTTTTTATGAAGATGGTAGAGTGGAACCAAAATATATCTCGTCTATTAGGCCACATATTCTTAAAAAACATTGGGAAGCAAATCCATGGCTAGTAGATAAATCTATCATGTACCATGATTGTGATATTGCGCTGTCAAAACCTTTAAATTTAGAAGGTAAATTAAAAAACGATAAAATATGCTACTTATCAGATACTAGAACTTATATCGGAGGTCACTATATTGACAAATTTGAAAATAACTTGCTAGAAGATATGTGTGATATTGTTGGAATTTCACCAGAAACAGTAAGGGCAAGAGAATCTGAATCAGGTGGAGCACAATATTTAATGAAGCCTGGTATCAATAGTACTTTTTGGCAAGATGTTTATGTTCATTCTGAAAGACTTTTTGAAGAAATTAGCCAAAAAGTCAACAAAATTAAGGCAGAAAACCCAGATTGGCATCCATTACAGATTTGGTGCGCGGATATGTGGGCTGTTTTATGGAATTTATGGAAAAGAGGCTATGCAACTCCATGTTCTATCGATTTAGAGTTCACTTGGGGTACTCAAACTGAAGATATGTGGTTACGTCATGCAATATTTCATAATGCAGGAGTGGTAAAATCAGAACCTGGAAAGCCTTTTTACAAGGCACTTTACATGACGAAGTCTCCAATAACAGCAGGTGATGTTGATGAACAATGGGCTTCACATCACTATTTCGAACTAGTAAAAGAATCTTATTTAGCAACAGAAGGCCCTAAAACTGGAAGTGGACTAGGAAAAGATGATGGTTTAAGTATATTAGTTTTAACATGGAAGAGACCACATTTATTAGAAGAGGCCATTGAATCATTCTTAAAGCAGACTAATGTAAAATCTGAAATGGTGATAATTAATGATGATCCGAACGTAAATTATATGTTCCATCATCCTAGAGTTAAAATTCATAATGTACCTAAGTTTGAAAAGTTTATGGAAAAGCTTAAGTGGGGATTTGACCAATGTCATTATACTCACATGTACAGATTAGATGATGATGATTTACTTTTACCAACTGCAGTAGATACAGTATTAAAAGTAATCGATGCAAATCCAGACCAAGATCTTTATCAGGCAGCAAACCACTGGTATGTTGGTATTCATGATTCTTTAAACAATGGAGTAGGTAGCGGTGTTAATACCGGTAATACATTCTCTAAAAAGTTTATCGACTGGTTAGATTGGGAAAATGCACCAGAGCCTCCAGGAGAAGATCATTGGATGTGTTATTATCCACATATTAGAAGGCATGAATTTAAAGAGTCTACTATGATTTATAGATGGGGCGGCAGCGTATCACATCTTACACATAAGCCAAAGACAAAGTCCATGCAAGAATATCAAGATGGAGTAGGGCAATGGAAAACAGACTCAACAGATATAATGATTACTAGTTTACAACCACACTTTACTAGAAATTGGTATGACAAAGAATATTTAGAGAATGGCATTATACAGATAGATGATGTGAAACCAAGCCCAAGCAACGTATGGTTCTATTGGGATGGTAACTGTGAAGGAGAGAGATTACAACAACTCTATGATTCCTTAATTTCAACTAGGTATTTTAATCCAGACAGACCAATCTACCTGGTTAGTAATACATTTGAACAACTACCTATTTTTACAAAGCATAAAATTAGAATTGTAAGATGGGGAGATACAATTTATCGCCACATGCCAAATGGAGAACTATGGAAACCACTCTACAATGAAGCATCAGCTAGAGATAGATGTGACCTCTTAAGATTCTTATTCTTAAAGGGATGGGGAGGTTCATATATTGATTCTGATGATATGGCAGTAAGGCCCCTACCACCAGTACATGTAAAGAATATAGTGTGTAGATCTTACGATCCGCATACATGTCATTATGATGGTGTTACTGCAGAAGACTGCCTACCTGGTTATTTAAGAGGCAAGCCGGAATTTGATCACATTCCGATCTATCCGCGCACAGACATCTGGCTAAATCATCACCTAGATAGTCCAATAGTTAATGGTCTACTTAATAGACCAGAACATCAACCTAGTAAAGGTATTAACACCATATATTCACATGGAGAAGGGGGTTCAGTAGGATGGCAAACAATGATCTTAAGAACCTGTCTAGAACACCTTAACACACATGGTAAAGAATGGCACCTAGAGATGACACTCTTATACGTGTATGAATCTCATATAGCTAATTGTTCTCGTTGGGACCAGGGTAAATGGGGAGGAGAACTGCATAACATATACCCAAAGGGAAATGGTAATTGGGGTAGCCAAGAATACCCAAGACAACAGGCAATTCAGTTCTTATATAAGTGTATGGAAGAATTCCCGATGGCGACACACTTATGGTTACATGATAAGGGAAAGGGGATCAGCCCACAATGGCGCTATGATTACAATAAAGATTGGGCACTGCTCTCAACACACTGGATCCAGCATATTAGAAAGGTGGCAGGTATTCCAAGCATACACGAACAATAGATGTTACTAGCCATCAAAATGATCGGCATCTTAGTAGTATTCTACTGTATCATGAATAGGATCTTATGTAAAATGGATAATGGCTACTGGTTTAAAAAGCCTAAGAGGGAGCAATTCAAAATCCCGGCCCCAAAACACAACACTAAAGATGAAACAACTTCTCCATAGAGGTATAATCATACTCACCCTAATAACTGGAGGGTGTAGTAAAGAGACACCAGCACAATGGCAACTATATGAATCACAATTACAGCCAGTCAATCTAACTCTAATAGAACAAGAAACACTACAGCTTATTAATCTACATAGAGAGGCAGATAGCCTAATGCCTCTAGAGTATCATCCCATAATACACCAAGTAGCACAACTACATACACAGCAACAGATAGAGCAACAACACATATCACATGAAGGCTTTGGACAGAGAGCTCAATACCTCCAGTACCGGTTAGGCTCAACTAGTCAGGCAGAGAATGTAGCATACGGTTACACCACACCAGCTGCCCTAGTCAATGCATGGCTCCACTCTCCGGGCCATCGACACAACATCTTCAATTCACATACACATACAGCCATTTCTATAATAGAGCAAGAGGGCTCATTCTGGGCAACACAGATATTCTCAACCCAGTAAACCGCCGGCACCACAGCACAACAAATCTCAATAAGAACATAAGTAACCAAAGGGAACAGAGTAAACACCTAATACATATACACATACAAATAAGTAACAAAGTAACAATGGAACTCCAACACCACATAGGTATAATAGTCATCATGATAGCAATACATCTATATAAGGACTATAAGGATAATAAGTCAAACCTATAATACACCCTATCCCAGGCCAGTTAGGTAATATATACCCATACCAGCTAGTCAATGGCCAGTCCAGTTCTCAAGGCCCCTAGCCAGTAAAGTAGATATATACCAACTTTTCTCTATCAAAAAGCCGTTTCAAGCGCAGATGGGCCCACGTTCAGTAAAAACCAATGTTATGAGGCGGCCAGTCAAATGGGGGCGCGCCAACACACACGCTTGGGGTTACCCCAGGGGCCCGATCGCGTCATCTCCCACAATACCACATACCGGTGGTACTGCGTACCCCCAGCATGCCTCATAGCGAAGGGCCTACTGCTGCCACAGTGGCCCTTCTGGGTGTAATTAAAAACTATAGGGACTTACAGCGTCCCCTGACTATAGGTCTATTAAGCCTCTCCTCTGACAGGGGCCAATTCACCGTTGATTTCACGGATCGCCTCCTCCTCAGCCAGTTGCTCATTGGTTTTAAGTTCACCGAAGAGGGCATCGAATGCACCAGCCTCAGACTCTAACTTCTTACGCTCCTCTACTAGCATCGCCTCATTTACTAGATCCCTAGAGTATCTCTGTTCGTCGAAGGTAACGCCATCATCAAAAGAGAAATACATCTTCTGACCTACTTGACCCAGCCTGTTCTTACTGAACTCCATATAACGTTGGGCAGAGTTTTCGCCACCTTTCCAATTGAGTTCCATCATCGCAGTAGTCATGTGCTTTAACTTGTTAGAGCCGACGAATGTACCACCTTTAGATAATTGCAGGATAGTAACGAAGGTAGTGTAGACCTTACGCTTATTCTTACCCTGGTTTTGGGCAATCATTAGGTCCAAGAACCATTTCTCGGTCTTGCTACGGGTTAGGTTACACTCCTCTTTAACTGTGTCATTGACTTCAGTGTAAGAGTCGGTCAGTACGAGGTCCCAACCCTGGTTAAGAGTAGACTCAATGACTGCCTGTGGGTTGGCATCTGTATAGTCGGATAGGAAGAGGATTGGCAATTGACCCCAGTGTGGGAATCGCTTTAAGTAACGGGCCATGTCTAGTTGGTTCATTTCCGCAGATATGAATAACACTTTCTTATTAGGGTTGTTCGCGTGTACCTTGTGCAGTAGCTCTAGTAGGACCGTAGTCTTACCAACACCAGGGGCTCCAGCCGCCATGATGTTTGAGCCCGGCATAAAGCCACCTTCATTAGAGAAGAACTTATCCGCTACAGTGCCAGTTGGCATAGGGATGAAAAGATCGTCATTGAATTTCAGATCATCTAGACGGGTCAACTTAACCTTCATTGACCCTGTTGAGGTAGTCTTAGCATAGAGACCCTTGTAATCGGCTGATGAGGTCATCTTACCGTTAGGGAATACGTTGATTACACGGTTGGCCTCTTGTCCGGCTAACCAGTTATATTTTTTGTGGTCTTTCTTAATGACCTGTGTTTTACCATCTTGAGACTTTAACTCGAAGCCATTGGCAGTGGGCTTGTATGTGTGTGGTATCTTCATTGTGTATGATTTTTAATTACAGTACTAATATACGAATTTTAATTGACATAAAAAAACTTTGAGGCAACTATTTTGCGCAAAGTTATTAACAATTAAGACTTGATCTTTTCAAAAGAACAAACAGTAAGTAATAACCCTAAGAAGGTAGACATGATAAAGAATCCTGCAGCGTTAGCCTCACCAGCAAAAGAGATGTAGTTGTCGATCGTTGAGGTTACTGTCATGTATGCAACAACAAACGAAAGGATAGCCGGGATAAAGAATTTAAAATCGATAATAAATTTCATAAGTATTAGTTTTTAATTACAGTACTAATATACGAAAAATAATTGACATAAAAAAATCTAGAGGCAACTATTTTGCAAAAAAAATGAGGCTCCGAATGGAACCTCATCTTGGTAGTAGCCGGTCGTAGCCGGTAGTTGGGGGTAGTAAGTAGGTGTTAGTTAAGTAGTGCCCCGATCTGCGCAGTAGAATCAAGGTGTGCATTCTCGGCGAATGGCGACCTTGCGCTACCTTGTAGATTCCATTGACGACCAAGTAGATTTCCAGCTTGTACCATCAACTCAGTAGAATCTTTGTCTTGCATATCCATTGCTAACATATCCGGAGCGTGAGTAGCGACGTGAGTCATACCATTTACCACTGACCATATAGATTGGTTAGATTTAGAAGCTTTAGGACTGTAGTCCATTATATTGGCTTTTAAGTATGCTGATTCGTTCTCAGCGTAAGGGATCCAAGATTCCGCTTTATCACCAACATGCTGCTTAATCTTATTAGATGCCCATGCCAATTCATTCATACTAGCAGGAGTGTTAACAGCCTCTTTAATACGATCTTGGAATCCTGTTGGGATAAACTTGTTCTGACGTAACTGAGCCATGTGTTCGTGAAACTTCTCCATAGAATCTCCTGATAGAGAATTAAGAGAGTAAGATTCTTGAGACATTGCAGTAGTAAGTCCATTTGAACACCATAGACGATTTACGTAAGGCATAATTTGAATTCCCTTAAGAGGTGAATTCTTCATTGTGATACCTGCAGTAAATACCTCATCCGATAAACCAGGAACATCAAATTGGGCTGCTGGGTTAAAAGCGTTAATAGTAACCGATCCGTTATTCGCATCTACACCCCAATTGGTAATAGATAGGCCATGTTGGTCAACTAGACGATCAGTAAGACCCATAAAACGTTCGTGTGATATAAGGTCTGTCGCCTTCTTGCTGAATCCAACTACCTTCTTAGTAGTAGGTGATACAATCATAGTAATCTCATTTAACTGAGAGGCCATTGCATTTTTCATAGTATTAATGAATTGTGCTTTAGCTTCCGGGTTAAACAGGTTTTCGAACTTCTTAGTAAAGGACTGTGACATACCGATCATCTTAATAAGACCTTTAAAAGCCTCTTTAGTAATCTCTAGACGTTTACCTTGAAATTCAACAGTAGTATCGTTGATGATATTGATGTCTCTAACTGCTACAGTTTTACGTAGTGATTGAGAATTTAGGGTTTCCGCTTTACGTGATGTAAGAATCTCTCCGGATAGTGTTTGAATTGCTGGCATAATCTTTAGCTTTTTTGTATTAGTTATATGGTTAATTAGGCGTTTGTTTCCGCCAATTCTGAATTAATTTTAAGGAACTCCTCAACAGTACCCAATATAGAGGGCTTCTGCCAGATGATCTCATAATCTATATACTTAAACCTCTCAAGGTCAGTATTGTGTGCCTCTACCATCTTACTAAGAATAGCAGTAACATCCTCACAGTACATAAGGAGGTCGGTGTCCATTTCGATCTGGAACTTATGCCCACCTTTGGGCTTCCAGGCTTCTCCACCTTCATAAAAGGCTTTGTTCTCGTAATATTGGCAGTTGATGTGAACGGTGTTTGTCATGTGTGTATGTGTTTTAATTACAGTACTAATATACGAATTTTATTTGACATAAAAAAGTATTCGTGGACTTATTTTGCTAAAAGTTATTAACAATTACAGAGCGGGTCTAGAGCGGGTAATGAAATATTCCAACTTAGTAGTATAGAATTTGATATTGTGGATTTCAAGGGCATCAACAGCCATTGCTAATTTAGCCTGGTAGTATTCGATCTTGCCAGCATAGTTGTCCGATTTACGTGTGTATTGTTTCATAATGGGTATGTGTTTTAATTACAAGTGTAATATACGAATTTTATTTGACATAAAAAAATTAAATGGCAACTATTTGCAAAAAACTTGCCATGGCCACAGTGGTCCACTATTAAGTATGTACACAGAGGGCCTGTGTGTGGGCGTTGAGGTCTAGTGGACCGGGAGTCCATGCTAGTTGCCATCTAGCGCGCGGGTGGGGGTATGCCCCAGGTCATGATCCATGCCGAGCCCCTGGCGCGCGCGGCCAAATGGCGACCTCAACAAATCTGTGAAACAAAAGCCAGAAACCAGCTATAGTAATAGGGGTTATGCCTCACCCACAAAGTTATTAACAATTGGCAAAATAAGTGCCGAAAAGTTTTTTAGTGTCAGATATTATTCGTATATTAGTACTGTAATTAAAAACAAACAATAACTATGTATATTAAAGAACACAAAGGATTTAGCGGGGAAACAGTTTACTCTATCGAGCAAAACATTAACGGTAAAATGCACAAATTCCACACAAGCGAATATGGCTTTAAATGGGATGTAGAATATGACTATAGGGTC
>ERZ767310.1436-NODE-1436-length-13414-cov-8.623550_pt1 | contig 13414 bp, 6 predicted proteins | sample MGYA00374954_ERZ767310 | MGnify/ENA primary metagenome ERZ767310 (study PRJEB28948, sample SAMN06267188) | marine metagenome | isolation source: Columbia River Estuary | place: USA:Columbia River Estuary, USA | collected 2013-07-23 ...
CACGGGGTCTTTTCGTCCTGCTGCGGGTAGCCGGCATCTTCACCGACACTTCAATTTCGCTGAGCTCTAGGTTGAGACAGTGCGCAAGTCGTTACACCATTCGTGCAGGTCGGAACTTACCCGACAAGGAATTTCGCTACCTTAGGACCGTTATAGTTACGGCCGCCGTTTACTGGGGCTTCACTTCGAAGCTTCATCTACCGAAGTAGATTGACATCTCCGTTTAACCTTCCAGCACCGGGCAGGTGTCAGTCCCTATATTTCGTCTTACGACTTAGCAGAGACCTGTGTTTTTGATAAACAGTCGCTCGCGCCTTTTCACTGCGGCCTTTTTTAGCTTGATCAGTAAATGATCTCACCTAAAAAGGCACCCCTTCTCCCGAAGTTACGGGGCCAATTTGCCTAGTTCCTTAACCTAGAATCACTCAAGCACCTTAGGATACTCTCCTCACCCACGTGTGTCCGTTTAGAGTACGGTCAGTTTATATTCTCACATAGAGGTTTTTCTCGGTAGCATGATTAGGATCAGTTTGTGGGCTAGGCCCTCCTATTCGTGTCTCGGAATTGTTCTAACGGATTTACCTATCAGAACTTCCTACGCACTTAAACCAGGACAATCAAAACCTGGCTGATCTTTCACTTCTACGTTACCACATAGTTCAAACAAATATAGACTGGTACGGGAATATTAAGCCCGTTTTCCATCGCCTACGCCTTTCGGCCTCGGCTTAGGGTCCGACTAACCCTGAGCAGATTTGCTTTACTCAGGAACCCTTGGGTTTTCGGTGACACAGAATTTCACTGTGTTTATCGCTACTCATGCCAGCATACTCACTTCTATCTCCTCCAGCTGCTCTCACGAGTCAACCTTCAACGGTTAATAGAACGCTCGCCTACCACTTATTACTAAATCCAAATCTTCGGTATTATACTTTATAGTCCCGGATATTATCGGCGCCAAACCCCTTGACTAGTGAGCTATTACGCTTTCTTTAAAGGATTGCTGCTTCTAAGCCAACCTCCTAGCTGTCTGGGCGATTTGACATCCTTAAATCACTTAGTATAAATTTTGGGACCTTAGATGTTGGTCTGGGTTGTTTCCCTCTCGGCTAAGAAGCTTATCCCCCCTAGCCTCACTGCTAACGATCATGTATCCGGTATTCGGAGTTTAGTTGGGTTTGGTAAGCTTGTAGGCCCCCTAGTCCATCCAGTGCTCTACCCCCGGTACACTACATTAACGCTGTCCCTAAAGACATTTCGGCGAGAACCAGATATCTCCGAGTTTGATTAGCCTTTCACTCCAATCCACAGTTCATCCCCTAAATTTTCAACTTTAGTGGGTTCGGTCCTCCATTTCATGTTACTGAAATTTCAACCTGACCATGGATAGATCACTCGGTTTCGGGTCTAGCGCATGATACTCAATCGCCCTATTCAGACTTGGTTTCCCTACGGCTCCGTATTTAACAATACTTAACCTAGCAACATACGACTAACTCGCTGGCTCATTATGCAAAAGGCACGCCATCGTTCAGCATAAAGCCGAACTCTGACCGCTTGTAAACACACAGTTTCAGGTTCTATTTCACTCTCCTCTCGGAGTACTTTTCACCTTTCCCTCACGGTACTAGTTCACTATCGGTTACATGGAAGTATTTAGCCTTGCCAAGTGGTCTTGGCAGATTCAAACAGGATTTCACGTGTCCCGCCCTACTTGGGAATTATTAAGACAAGATATAATGTTTTCACATACAGGACTATCACCTTCTATGGTAGATCTTTCCAGATCTTTTTGTTAACATTATATTTTTTGACTTGTCAATCTAACTGCAATTAGATTAATAATAACCCCTCAACCCCAATATTGCAAGATTTGCAGACTTGACACAATATTGGTTTAGGCTATTCCCCTTTCGTTCGCCACTACTAAGGGAATCACTATTGTTTTCTTTTCCTAAGGGTACTTAGATGTATCAGTTCACCTCGTTCGCTCTTTCTATCCTATATATTCAGATAGAAGTGTTTTGATATAACTCAAAACGGGTTGCCCCATTCGGAAATCTCCGGATTAGCAGTTGTGTGCACCTACCCGAAGCTTATCGCAGCTTACCACGTCCTTCATCGCCTCCATGTACCAAGGCATCCTCCGTGTGCTCTTAGTAGCTTTTTTCAAGTTCTTATATGACTTGAGTGTTTTAATGATTCAGCATTAATCAGAATAATTGAAAACTATTCTAATTAATACAAGTATTGATCAAAAAATGGGTTGCCCCATTCGGAATTAGGATTTGATCAATACAATTGATTTGTATCACAGCTACAGGATTAAAATCATAAATAACTATGACACAGTTGTTTAGTAGCAGAGTTATAAAAATATAAAGCATAACTCTGTTACCCGCGTTAAATTTCCAAATTGTCAAATATCTAAAATCTAAATTTTGTGGAGCTGACAGGGATTGAACCTGCGACCTATTCCGTGCAAGGGAATTGCTCTCCCAACTGAGCTACAGCCCCAATTTTTTTGAATTGGTGGGCCTACGTGGACTCGAACCACGGACCTCATCCTTATCAGAGATGCGCTCTAACCAGCTGAGCTATAAGCCCCTTTTATAAACTCTAAATAAAACACTATGTAGAACCTGTCTATTAATTCTGAAGTTTAAAATCCAAATCATAGATTTAGATTTCGACCATATCTTACTTTATTAAAATAAAGAAGATTACTCCCTGAAAGGAGGTGATCCAGCCGCACCTTCCGGTACGGCTACCTTGTTACGACTTAGTCCCAATCACCAATCCCACCTTCGACGGCTCCCTCCTTGCGGTTAGGCCACCGGCTTCGGGTGTTATCGACTTTCGTGACTTGACGGGCGGTGTGTACAAGGCCCGGGAACGTATTCACCGTAGCGTTGCTGATCTACGATTACTAGCGACTCCGACTTCATGAGGTCGAGTTGCAGACCTCAATCCGAACTGAGACCGGCTTTTTGGGATTCGCTCCACCTTACGGTATTGCAGCCCTTTGTACCGGCCATTGTAGCATGCGTGCAGCCCAAGACATAAGGGGCATGATGATTTGACGTCATCCCCACCTTCCTCCGAGTTGACCCCGGCAGTATCCCATGAGTCCCCACCATTACGTGCTGGCAACATAGGACGAGGGTTGCGCTCGTTGCGGGACTTAACCCAACATCTCACGACACGAGCTGACGACAGCCATGCAGCACCTGTCACTCGGCCTCCGAAGAGGAAACTTCATCTCTGAAGCGGTCCGAGGATGTCAAGACCAGGTAAGGTTCTTCGCGTTGCATCGAATTAAACCACATGTTCCACCGCTTGTGCGGGTCCCCGTCAATTCCTTTGAGTTTCAATCTTGCGATCGTAGTCCCCAGGCGGAGTATTTATCGCGTTAGCTACGGCACTGAAAGGGTCGAATCCCCCAGCACCAAATACTCATCGTTTACGGCGTGGACTACCAGGGTATCTAATCCTGTTCGCTCCCCACGCTTTCGTACCTCAGCGTCAGTTTTGAGCCAGAAGGCTGCCTTCGCATTTGACTTTCCTCATGATATCTACGCATGTCACCGCTCCACCATGAATTCTGCGTTCCTCTCTCAAACTCTATTTTAACAGTTTTATATGCACTTTCTTAGTTAAGCTAAGATATTTAACATATAACTTATTAAAACGCCTACGTACCCTTTACGCCCAGTTATTCCGGACAACGCTAGCACCCCTCGTATTACCGCGGCTGCTGGCACGAAGTTAGCCGGTCCTTTCTTGTAAGGTACCGTCAGTAACAGATGGTATTAACATCCGAAACATTTCTTCCCTTACGACAGATTTTTACATTCCTAAAAACTTCATCAATCACGCGGTGTTGCTGCATCAGGCTTTCGCCCATTGTGCAAAATTCCTCACTGCTGCCTCCCGTAGGAGTCTGGACCGTATCTCAATTCCAGTGTGGCTGATCATCCTCTCAGACCAGCTACCGATCTCGGTCTTGGTAGGCTATTACCCTACCAACTAACTAATCGGACGCAAATCTATCTCAAAGTGTAAGCCGAAGCCTACTTTAACAACTGTGCCCCGAAGGGCCCGCTGCATTATTTGGTATTAGCACTGGTTTCCCAATGTTGTCCCAATCTCCGAGGCAAGTTATTTACGCGTTACTCACCCGTTCGCCAGTTTACTATTTATCCGAAGATAAAATTCTCCTTGACTTGCATGTGTTAAGCACACCGCCAGCGTTCGTCCTGAGCCAGGATCAAACTCTCAATTGTATTGTTTAAGTTTGTTCGTATATCGACTCCAGGATTAAAAGACAAAGGTTCTACATAGTAAATTTTCAAATAACTAAAAAATTCTTTTGCATTTTTTTGACGCAAAAGCCACGCAAATTATAACGGTTTATACAGATAACCAACTAAAAAATTAAAAAATATTATTTTTCTTAAATGACTAGATTAAAAGGCCTGCAATTGTAGCAGTTAGCCACGAAGCTAGCGCACCACCAAACATAGCTTTTGTAACCAATTTTGCTAGATCTTTTTTACGATTTGGTGCCATTGCTCCAATACCACCTAACTGGATACCAATAGACCCAAAATTAGAAAATCCACATAAAGCATATGTGGAAATAATAGCCGTACGTTCAGATATCATTCCATCTGCTATAATTCTTTGCAAATCTCCATAAGCAATTAATTCTGTTAAAACAATCTTCTTTCCCATTAACATCCCTACCATTTCAGCTTCATGCCAAGGAACGCCCATTGTCCATGCTAAAGGCCTGAATATAAATCCGAAGATAGATTCCATTGATGTGCCTAAGAAGGCAAGAAGAAAATTAACCATAGCCACAAAGGATATAAATGCAATTAACATTGCAGCGATATTTGCTGCTAATTTTAAGCCATCGGTGGCACCAGTACTTAATGCTTCCATTCCATTCGTATGAGATTGTTTGATTTCTATATTAAGATCTCCCATAGTATCAGATATTGCTGTTTCAGGATAAATAATCTTAGCGATTACAAGTGCTGCTGGAGCTGACATAACAGAAGCTGCTAATAAATGTCCTGCAATTCCTGGAATATTTGATAGCCATGATACATAGATTGCTAATACGCCTCCAGATACAGTTGCAAATCCTCCGGTCATGACTGCCATCAATTCTGATTTAGTCATCTTATCAATAAAAGGTCTTACCATTAATGGAGACTCTGTTTGTCCTAAAAAGATATTACCAGCAACGCTTAATGTTTCAGATCCGCTAGTACCCATTGTTTTTTGCATAGAGCGGGCTATGAATTTTACTATTACTTGTATAACACCAAAATGATATAAAACTGAGACCAAACTTGAAAAGAAAATAATTGTTGGTAAGGTCTTGAAAGCAAAATTAACTAAACCGGGATGAAATCCTACTCCATCTATATACGATGTAAATAAAAAATTAGCACCTGAATCAGAAAAACTAATCAAAGTTGTAATTGCTTGATCTAAAAAACTAAAAATAGGAGATCCAAAAGGAGTTTTAAGAATAAAAATAGCAAATATAAATTGTAAAGTGAGTCCAAGAGAAACTGTTTTTATATTAATATTCTTTTTATTCTCAGATAATAAAAATGCAATAAAGAGTAATGTGAAAATTCCTATAAAACCGCTAAGATGTCCCATAATAATTACGGATGATTATGCCCAGCATGAAGATCTGCTGTGTTAGTATCTTTCTCTTTAACTTTTGAATGCTCTTTTAACATGTCTAATATTTTTTGATCTAATAAATCATCAGATAGCTTAGCTTTATTAGATTCTTTCTTATAGAATCTTTCAATTTCAGCTTTCTGACTATCATTTTTTTCAATCGCTTCTTGGATAAAATTATCGACTGCGTTTTTATCGATAGAAATATCTAAATCTTTAATCATGACTTTCCTCAATAAATACCATTTTAAATTATTCTCTGCAAATAGCTTGTATTCTTCTTTTATTTTTTCTTCATCAATATCCGCAACCACATTTCCATCTTTGTTAGTAGTAACTGGAGATGACATCCTTTGATTCTCAACAACTTCTCTTACAATATTATTCAAGTAGTTATCAAGCATTGATGTTGGTAATACAGGGTCTACTAATTTGATAAATTGATCGATAATAGCTGAATTAAAAAGTTCTTCTGATTTTTTTTCATACTCTAAGCTAATACTTTTCTCAATATTACTTTTCCATTCTTCAACGCTTTCACAATTTGGATCCATTGTTTTTACAAATTCTTCATCTAATTTTGGTGGCATTCTTCTCTGCATAGACTCAATTATAATGTTATATTCTTTTTCACCAGAGCCTAAATCAATAGTCATTTTAACTGTATCTCCAACTTTTTTATTTAGTAGAAGCTCTTTATTATTATTAATAAACGGCTCTTGTCCTATAGCAATATATTTCTTCTCTTTTTTACCAATAATAGCGATACCAGATCCATCAACTTCTTGAAAATCTGCTATCATAAAATCACCTTCCGCAGAACCTTCTTCAATTTTCTCCGTTTTACTTTGAGAATTCAATATATTATTAATTGTATCATCTATTTCTTGATCATTAGATATAAAATTTGTTTTCTCAACTGTCACCATATTCTTCTTGAGCTTTGGAACAGATAGTGGTGGCTCTACTTCAAATTCAGATTTAAAAGAAAAATCTTTCTCATATGAAAAATCTATATCTTTTAATGCAGCTTGATTAATAGGATTAAGCTCTTCTTTTTGCAAAGCTAAGATATAATATTTTTCTGAAAAATCTTGAACAAAATTCATTTCAATTTGCCCTAAATACTGTGACATTAATATATTGTCTGGAATTTTACCTTTACGAAATCCTGCTACTTTAATATTTTTTGCTACCTTCTTTTTGCATAACTCAAAATCAGCTTGGATATCTTTCCATTCAGCAACAATGGATAGTTCGTATGTAAATTCATTAACTTTCTTAGATTTGACTTTTAAATTCATTTATTGTTTCAATCTATAAATACAGCCTTCGATAGTTTTAATAAACGTATCTAACTGATTTTGTGTACAAATTAAATCTTCTATTTCTTCGTAAGAATCAGACGGATAAGATTCCTGATCATATTGTCTTAAAAAATTAGATTCAAATTTTACAATCATATCCTCTAATATTTGTTTATGTAAATTTTTACCTCTTAAAAAATTTAACTGAAGATTAATCTTTCCATTAGAAGACAATCGAAATAATGGTAACACCCCATAATCAGAATTACATCTAAAAGTCATGGTTCCACAACCATCTCCAGTACCCCATGTAATTTCATCAGAATTTTTTTCAGAAAAATCTATCAACTGCAAACAATTGATAGCTACATCATTTTCACAGCTTTGATTGATGTGTTCAATGAATGTTTTTTTAGACCATTTTGCCATAAGTATTCTCCAAATTAAGCATATTCTTTTAATAGAATATGGTGAGGAATTTACGGATATCGATTCTCTTTTAAAAATAAAATTTTATTTATCTACTAGAAAAATAAAAGATATTTCTAATTTCTTAATGGTTTTCCAGTTTTTAAGAAATGCGCAATACGATCTTGTGTTTTAGGTTCTCCAGCTAGTGACATAAAGCACTCTCTTTCAATATCTAACACATGTTGTTCATCCACTTTAGACATTAAGCCTCCTTTTTTACCACCGCTTAATACATAAGCAGTTTTAGAAGCTACTAGCCCATCATGATCAGAGATTTTTCCTTGCGCTTTCATTGCCTTAGCTCCAACTGAAGCCATTGTTCTTAAGGTCATACCAGGCAATGTCAAATCATCTCTATACTTTGGTGGCTGATACCCTCCATCGCTTAATTCAAGCACTTTACTTTTACCGAGTGCTAATAAATGTTGAGAATTCATTGCAATAGTATCACTTTTACGTAACCATCCTTTTTTCAACGCATCTGTTGCACTTCTAGATACAGTCATTGGATTAATTAGGCCAAGAGCTTGACGTCCAATATTCATGTTGACATTTTTAGCATCATTATTTTCTAATAAATTTAATAATACTCTCAAATGTCCACCTGCTCCAGGTATTAACCCTTGCATTGCTTCAACAAGACCTGCATATAGTTCCCCAGATGCTACAGTATGCGAAGAACAAGCATAGAATTCAAAACCACCCCCAAGTGCGAAATTAAATGGACATGTAATAACAGGGTATTTTGAATGTCTGATTCTTTGTGTTACATCTTGCATTGCTTTAACGCCAGCGTCCATCACTTGCAAGTTTCCAGAATCAATAGCCATTTTAAAGTCATTAACATTTGCTCCTGCACTCCAGTTTTTTCCTTGGTGACCAATAACTAGACCTTTGTATTTTCCAGTTTCGAGCATATCTAACGCATGCTTAACAATCTCATTCATTGAGCGATCAATAGGATTAAATGCTGGCACAAAAATAGAGTGAAACTCAACATTTAATACACCATCACCAATATCATGAATACTTGCACTCCAATCACGTTTTAGAGTATTTTTTGGATTCTTATATAGATTAAGATTTAATGATTTTTTACTAGGTTCATGTACTAGCGCCTTCTTTTGAAGAGGGCACCAATATGTCATCTCACCATCCTTAATTTCATAAAATGACTTTCTTCCAGATGCAAGCATTTCTTCAACCCATGAAGGGACTTTTCTATTCTCTTCCTTCATTTTGTTGACAGATTTTTCAACGCCAATTGCATCCCATGAATCGAAAATTCCAATATCTCTTGTAAAGCCCCATTTCATAGTATTATCAATTTCAACAATACTATCGGCGATCTCTGGAATCATTTCTGCAGTATAAATTAATAGTGGAGCATTGCATTCCCACAAAAATTTTGCTGCTTTATCATCTAAAAATGTTATTGCTTTTAGTCTTGTTGTTAAATCTTTAATAGGTTTTCCTACTCTAAGGGTATCAAATCTAGTCTTTTTAGTAGGAGTGTATTCCATGGTGTCCAAATCTAATGAAAGAATTTCTTTTCCTTCTTTTTTGTACCATCCTGAACCTGTTTTTTGACCTAATCTTCCATCTTCAACCAGCTTAACTAATAGGTCGTGTGGTCTAAATTTTTCTCTCTCTTCGTCACTTTCTGTTGTAACTCTTTCATACATATTATTAGAAACATTAAGTGCTGTATCTAAACCAACGATATCTTGTGTTCTAAAATACGCACTTTTTGCGTTACCGATTAAAGTGCCAGTAAGGGCATCTACATCTTCTACAGATAATCCCATTTCTAGTGCTTTTTCTATAACAAGTCTACCATTTGCATTGATAAGCCTATTTCCGATAAAGCCTGGGGTATCTTTTGCATGCACAATACCTTTACCTAGCGTCGTTTCACCAAACTCAGTAACTGCTTCATAAACCTCATCTGATGTTTTTTCCCCTTTTACCAACTCTAATAATTTCAAATATCTTGGAGGATTAAAAAAGTGTGCAATTAAAAAACTTTTCTGAACATCTTCAGGAAGAACTTCAACTAAATTTGCTAATGGAATTCCTGATGTATTTGATGCAAGAATAGCACCTTTTTTTAAATGTGGTAGCAAATTCTTATATACCGCATGTTTGATTTCAATCTTTTCAGCAACAGCCTCAATGATTAAATCACAATCACTTAACTTTTCCATGTCATTATCATATGTACATGGCGCTATAAGAGAAGCGTTGCTACTAGAAAAAAGAGGTGCAGGTTTTAATTTTGTTAATCCATCCACTCCTTTGTGTGCAAGCTCTTCATTTATATCAAACAATAAAGATGGTATCCCTGCATTTGCTATATGCCCTGCAATTTGTGCTCCCATTACTCCTGCGCCTAATACTGCGCATTTTTTAATTTCAATACTCATCAGTTTGATCCTCTTTTAATAATAGTTGTAATTCCTTGTCCTGTTCCCACACACATAGTTGCAAGTCCAACAGATTTATCTTTTTGTTCCATTACATTCAGAAGAGTAGTAATGATTCTTGTACCTGATATTCCAAGAGGATGGCCCAATGCAACAGCACCGCCATTTATATTTACTTTATCTAAATCCCAATTTGCTTCTTTAACACAATAAAGAGCTTGTGCAGCAAATGCTTCATTGATTTCCATGACATCAATATCATCTATTGATAGTCCTGTATTCTTTAGTGCTTTAGCCGTAGCTGGAACTGGACCTGATCCAAACATTCTCCAGTTTACACCTGCAACTGCTCTACCTTCAATATAAGCTCTAATCTTAAGACCATGCTCTTTTGCGTATGCTTCGCTAGTTAAAAGCATAGCAGATGCTCCAATAGAGAATGGACTACTTGTAGCAGCAGTAACAGTTCCATCGGCTCTAAATGCAGGGTTTAAAGATTCAATTTTTTCTTTATTAGGTGTTCTAGGTCCGCTATCTTTATCAAAAACTGATCCATCTTCAAGGGTAATTGGAATAATTTCATTATCAAATTTTCCCTCTTCTTGTGCAGCAACTGCTCTATTATGCGATCTGTAAGCAAATTCTTCTTGCTCTGCTCTTGAAATATTTAATTTATCAGCTAGTAATTCAGCTCCTTCTCCCATAGAAATATAATAGTCATCCTCTGCTAATTGGACATTAAAGTCAGGAGCAAAACCTCCTTGAGGAATACTAAACATATCTTCCACACCACCTGCAATACCCACTTGAATATCGCCTGATTCAATTGCAGTACTTATAAGATGCAATGATGTCATTGCAGAACCACAATATCTATTAATAACATTAGCAGCAGCAGTATCTGGAATACCTGCTAAAATTGCAGCTCCTCTTGCTACTAACATTCCTGTAGGCCCTTCGGGAAATGCACATCCTAATGATACATCTTCAATATGATTTACATCTAAATTTTTATTACGATCTAAAAGACCTTTAATCACTTGACCGGCTATTTCATCTGGTCGCATTCCAACCAAAGCACTCCCCTTTGTACCGATAGGTGATCTTACTCCATCAACAATAACTGCTTTATTCATCATTCCTCCTTAAGAATTTTTTATAGGATATCCATCTGCTTGTATCGTTTTTTCTCCAATAATCTTTTTCATTCCAATAGTATTGGACTTTAAAGATAATCTACTTCTGAGTGTATTCAATTTAACTTCAATATCATCTGGAACATCTCCATCAAAAATATTATTAAATATTTTTGAAGCATATTCCATCACTCTCATTCCTTCTTCTGCTATATATACTTGTGCACATAGACCTGCTACAACTTCATCTTTTTTAGCATATAAGTCTTTGTTTTGAAGCACTCTAGTTAGTGTGCTATCTGCTACATATGTATATATTAATATATTTGCAAGATTCTCAATTACGACTTGTTCAATACCGATATCTTGACCATACTGGCTAAGAGCTTCGTTAAGAGTTAAGGCATAAACAGCTTTAGCAGCTTCAATGCATTCAACTTCATCTTTGTAATCTCCAACATATCCACTATCAAGATTATCACTACAATAACCTTCTACTTTCTCTAGATACTCTCTAAAACCAAGTTCGCCACTAAGAGCTTTACCAATCATAGCTCTACCGCAAAGCATTTTATTGATTTCATTTGTACCTTCCCAAATACGATTGATTCTAGCATCTCTATAACCTTGTGCCATTGGATATTCTTCAATAAATCCATAACCACCAAATACTTGCAAACAATGGTCAATTACACTACCTGCAGATTCACTACCGTAAATTTTACAAATAGAATTTTCTGCAATATATCTCTCTGTAATATTCCCTTGTTTAACATAGTAATCTTTATCATTCTTATCTAATTCATCAATTGCATCTTGCTGCTTACCAATAACAGCATAGCACATACTATCTACTGTATATGTTTTAACAACAGAATCAGCTAGTTTTTCTCTAATAGAGCCAAAATCAGATATATATTGACCGAAAGCTTTTCTTTGTTTTGCATATTGCGACGCCGCTTTAATACTTAGCATCATTCCTCCGATAGATGAAGCGCCAAGTTTGAATCTTCCAATATTTAATGCACAAAACGCAGGACCTGCGCCTTCACCAACTTTACCGAGTAGATTTTCTACAGGAACTTTACAATCTGTAAAATATAATGGAACGGTAGAAGATCCATGCATTCCCATTTTTTTCTCTTCAGCGCCAACCTCAAATCCTGGCGTACCTTTTTCAATGACAATTGATGAAAATTTACCATCAATCTTGAGAGCTATTGTAAATAAGTCAGCCCATGCACCGTTTGATATAAATATTTTTTGACCGTTAACAATGTAATGTTTCCCATCATCAGATAGAACGCCGGTAGTTTTGGAATTTGTAGCATCCGACCCTGCATCTGGTTCTGTTAGTCCAAACGCAGTCATCTTAGTGCCGGCGCTAATACCTGGTAACCATTTTTGTTTTTGCTCGTCATTTCCATACCAGATAATACCCAAAGCACCAATTGAAGTTTGTACGTTCCATACCGTACCAAAAGAACCATTACCACCTTTAGAAACTCCCTCAGCTAGAATACACATCCCTGTTTTAGTTAATTCTGAACCGCCATACTTCTCTGGAATATCCACTCCCAAAAATCCTAACTCACCCATTTGTGTCAGTAGTTTTCTAACAAGAGTTTCATTCTTCTCTTCCATTTTTGTCTGAGCAATTGGCAAAATTTCATTTTCTGCAAAATCAGACATCGCTTCATACATCATTTGCTCTTCTTCTGAAAAAGCTTCCTTACAAAATACTTTATTTGTACCTACAACCGTTGTTAAAAATTTACCACCAGTTTTAATGCTACTAAAATCAATTGTTCCATCTTGGTTAGATAGGTCTTTAGATGAATGATCTGTATTATCAGTTTGTTCTTTATCGGACATTTATTATTTCCCTTCTTTTAACATATAAGCGTTTAAAATATAATCTGAAATTTGATCTATATAGGTTTCCGCATCTATATCTTTTGATTCAAATAAAGTGAACCAAAAAACTCCTTCAAGATTTAAAATTAATGAAAGAGCAGAAATCTTAGGATCTACTTTCTTAAATTCTTTATTATCAATTCCTTCAATTATGATTAATTCTATAAATTTTTGAAAACGATTATACATGTTCTGTATCGCGTTTCTAAAATCCTTATCATGCCTGGAAATTGACCAAAAAGTTGAAAAAGACCTAAAAAAAGTAGGGTCTTTTTTTAGCTGACTTGAAACAGTCGTAAATAATTTTTTTAATGTTTTAGCGCTATTATCTTCTTTATTAATCTCAGCAAATACTGCTGTATATTTATTCTCTAAAGATTCAATCACTCCCAAATAAACTTCTTTCTTTGATTTATAATAGTGATAAATAGCACCTTTACTCATT
>ERZ767310.1452-NODE-1452-length-13347-cov-4.866311_pt1 | contig 13347 bp, 10 predicted proteins | sample MGYA00374954_ERZ767310 | MGnify/ENA primary metagenome ERZ767310 (study PRJEB28948, sample SAMN06267188) | marine metagenome | isolation source: Columbia River Estuary | place: USA:Columbia River Estuary, USA | collected 2013-07-23 ...
GTTTAGCATGCCTGTCTGGATCTACAATTTGAACATTCTTCAAACGTTCAAGTCTATAATACCGGGCATTCTTCAACGAAAGATCTATTAAACTTTTCTTATCACCACGTTGCGGAACCAAAACTTTAACATCAGGTTGCACAAAATTAATATGCTCGCTAACTACAATGTCTTGTGTTTTCGACTTATACAAATCTCTAAAAAATGGAATCGCGGTTTCTAATAATTCAGCATTCGTTTCTTCTAATTTCTTTTTTACTTCTAAGGTGTGAGATTGCACAACCGCGCCCTCTATGATTTTTAAATAATTAATGTAACCAAACTCGGCATCGCTAAAAGCAGAAAAGATATCTACGTTAGAAATGCTTTGCGAAACAACCGTACTTCTGGATTGATAGCGTTCTACCAATTCTATTTTCTCCTTATATTTTTGTGCTGCTTCAAACTGCATCTCAGCGGCAGCTTCGTTCATTTTCTCTTTCAGCAACTTTTTAACCCCAGAAATATTTCCTTTAATAATGTTTCGAGCTTCCCCTATATTTTTATTGTACTCTTCCTCATTTTGCAAGCCTTCACAAGGGCCCAAACAATTTTTTAAGTGGTATTCTAAACACACCTTAAACTTGCCAGCATCTATATTTTCTTCAGAAAGCTGGAAGTTACAATTGCGCAGCGGATAGATTTGACGTATAAGCTCTAAAACTGTTTTCATAACTCGAACAGATGCGTAAGGGCCGTAATACTCGCTATTGTCCTTTTGTAAATTTCGCAATGAAAAAATACGTGGGAAACGTTCTTTTTTTATACAAATCCAAGGATATGTTTTGTCATCCTTTAAATTGATATTGTAACGTGGCTGGTATTCCTTTATCAGATTATTCTCAAGGAGAAGGGCATCAATTTCAGTTTCTGTAACGATAACCTTAACATCTTCGATTTTTCGAACTAAAACAGCTGTCTTACCATTGTCATGATTCTTGGTAAAATAAGAAGACACCCGCTTGCGCAAATTCAGGGCCTTGCCAACGTATAAAACCCCTCCCTCTTTGTCTAAGTGTTGATAAACACCGGGCCTATCGGGTAAGCTTTTTAAAATGTTTTTGATTTTTTCTGAAGGCATAGAACAAATGTAGAATTAAGGCTTTGCAATAGAAATCTGACACCTCTTTTCTTTCCACAGAATTTTTCACAAACGTTTACTTTCCTAAAAGTCGTTTTACATATTTGCCAACAACATCAAACTCGAGGTTAACCGTGCTGCCAACTTTAATATACTTGAACTGAGTATGTTCTAAAGTAAAAGGAATAATTGCGACTGAGAACGAGTTTTCTTTCGAGTTCACGACAGTCAAGCTCACGCCATTCACTGTGATTGAACCTTTTTCTATAGTCACGTTTCCTAAACTCGAATCATACGAAAATGTAAAAATGATACTTCCATTTTCATCGAGAATAGATTCGCATTTCGCAACCTGGTCCACGTGGCCTTGTACAATATGTCCGTCTAAACGACCCCCAATTTTAGTACATCGTTCAAGGTTAACGCGATCTCCAGTTTTCCATTCTCCAAGACTCGTTTTATCTAAGGTCTCTTTTATGGCGGTAACAGTGTAAGTGCCGTTTTCAATTCTCACCACAGTTAAGCAAACACCATTATGGGCAACACTTTGATCCACCTTAAGCTCTGGCGCTAATTCCGATTTAATCGTAAAATGAAAGTTGGTTTGTTCTGGCTGAATTTCTGTTATCTCGCCAAGCGATTCAATAATGCCTGTAAACATATTATCTAAATAAATGTATAAATCCCTTTAAGGTGATTTCTTCTTTTTCTTGCGTTGAACGAGGAGTGTATCCAACTAAATAGTAATAAACGCCATCAGCACAATCTCCGCCAGTACTTGCGTCTTGTCCATTCCAGCCAACCTCTACAAATTCCTGCGCACTGTTAGTGCTGTAAACGACTCCTCCCCAACGGTTAAAAATCTCAATACTAAAATTGTCGATATCTCTAAACAATGGAGTTCCATCAGGGCCCAAAACTGGTCTAAAAAATAAATTAAAACCACCACCATTAGGGGTAAACACATTCGGCAACACAATAATTGGACAGCCATCTAAACAAACTGGCGTACTCACAAAACTCTCGTTTGCCGGATCGGCATCATCAACGGCCGTAACACCATAACAACCTACAATATCATCTCCTTGAAAAGTATATGTAGTTTGTGTAACAGGCAATATTACAATAGGTGTTACAGGCCAGGGGTCAGTGACTTTTTCTTTGTAATACACTCTATATTCTATTATGTCTGAAACACAGCCGAAGCCAACTGAATCAGTCCATGATAAAGTAAGTTCTCTAGCTTCACAATCGGCCGTATATGTTAATACAGGAGCACATGGGCGAACTGTATCTGTTGGAGAACCACAATTAATTTGAGAATTATTTAAAAGATTTGATGGCAATCCGCTACCGCTAAAAGCACCAATACCTAGAGCTCTATAGCAATATGTATTTCCATTTGTTAAACCCGTATCTAAAAAACTAAAGTTTGTACTAAATCCAATAGAATCGAATATTCCAGACGTGTTTTCTCTAAACACCACAAAAGTGTCATTTTCCCAAGGCGTGGCATGATTAAACCGCAACAAATTGACTTTATCCAAAGCCGAAATCTGCAAGAATATAGAACTTGCGGGATCCGAGTAAATAGCTGGTACCCCACTAGAAACCAAAGCAATCTGATAGTTGTAACCTTTTGTTTCAGTATCTAAATTCTGATCTGTAAATACTGTATCTAAAAATGATGAAGTCGTTCCTATTTGAACAAAACCACTTCCGTCAATTTCTTCTGCGCGTTCAATGCTATAACTGTATGGCGGTGGAAAAGCTAAGCTGTCAAACTCACGTGGAGGAGTCCATCTAATTTCAATTTGCCCAGTCGAAGCATCTGTAGATAGCACATCAACATTTGTGATTACAGGTTTTACCTTCGGCAATTCCGCACAAAACTCTTCAGAGGCTATACTCTCACTTCCATCTGGAAAAGTTGCGACCACCAAATAACAATAACGAACCCCAACCTGAATATCTATGCTGTCTGCGTAAGTTATAGATGCTAATCCAGAAGTACTTGCGTGATAAACATATCCGGTATAAGCTGGTACTCCGGTTTCACACGTATCCCAATTATAACCATAACTGTTTTCTCTTCGATAAATATCATAACCATTTGCTTTTGTGCAAATTTCTTGATCCCAAGAAAGGTCAATTTTATTCTTATCTGGTATTGCTAATGGATTTGCTGGAGGAGGAGCAATCACCCTTATCTCCACAGACATAATATCAGTTAAAGCTTGGACTTGATTTATGGGCTGATCTTCAACTTTGAATTGTGCATAATAAGGTTGAGAACGCACCAAATTACAAGTTGTATTCCATGTAAATGTCTGAGATACTGAAGAACCTAAACTCTCTTTTTTTGGAAATATAGCTGATGGGTTTGTTTGAAAAGGGCCACCATATCCTTCTAGAGTCAATCTAATATTATTTAAGTCTGGATCTTGAGCGCTTACTAAAAATTGTAATTGATCACCGGCTATAACGCAAAACGGACCCACTGGATCTAATTTAGGAGGTTGATTTTGACAAGGCTTAATGTCAACCTGAAAATCACGGGTTACAGCGCCAACTAATCTCCAAATACCATTGCTTCCTTTTCTATACTCTTGAATTAAAATTGCGAAATTGAATTGCCCAACATTTTTCGGCACATCCCAAATAAAGTCTCCAGTTAGTGAATCTATGGTTACCTGATCTTGAATAAAAGAGGGATTATATGTTTCTGTAATGTTTGTCCCAAGCAGCCCTTTACAATCAATTAAGCTGTAATACAGACTATCTCCATCTGGGTCAAATGCACTTGGATTATGAATAAATTTTTTAAACGTACATCCGTTATCAATTGGTGGATAGTTTAAAGTCGGTGAACTATTGGTTCCTACACTTTGATCGACCAACAATGTGGTTGTGATATAGAAAGGGATATTAATTGAATTTGGAATATTATTTATCCCCCCATTTCTATTCAAATCCTGCATGCTAATAGTGTAGAAGCCAGGTGCTTGATACGAATGTTGACCGATATAAACATTTTTACGTACATCATTTGCTAAGGCTTCGCCCATTCTTGCAGGGCTACTGCATGTGCCACTTGAACCGTTAGTCCTTGAAAAAACCGATGAAGAACCGTCTCCAAAATCTACAGTCAATTCGCATCGATCCGCAGGTGCGGAATCTTTAGTATAAGTTGTAACCGTAAACTCATACGTAAATCCATTTATCCATCTATATGTAATCTCTCCTGCCCGATTATGAGTGGCATTAGCGAATACTGCAAACAGTGTAAATATGATGAAATAAAATCCTCTTCTCATTCTAGGAATATCCTATTCTTCTTAGAACATTAAATTAATTGTTATGTTGCAATATTTATCGCTCATTGAGTTAAATATAAGTTATATCAGTTTAACGCATGAACGATTAAATACTTAATCAAGAAGCCTGTAAAAATATCTAATTTAGCCCTCGCATTAATATTTTGAAATTATGAAATTACAAGTCGCTAAAGCAGCTCAAAATGAGCAAAATCTAGCTTTTTATATAGCCAACACTTCTCAGTTAAACAAAACGATTTTTTCAGACCAAGAGTTTGATTTCATATCGAATAAACTTGAAGAGACCACTGATGTGTGGATTTCTATTAATCAGTATTCTCGTCAGATTTATATCTGCAGATACAAAAAGCACGCCCCTGAGACCTATCAGTTTTCTGAAAGCAGCCGAAAAATAGGGGCTTCACTTTCTGAGCTGCTTAACAAAGAAAAGATAACGAGTGTAACGGTTAATGCTTATGGCCATGAGAGTTTCATAGCAGAAGGGATGGATTTAGGGAATTACAAATACCTGAAATACATTTCTGATGAAAAAGCACAACCAACATTGACTGAAGCTTTCTTTCAAAATATTTCTGAAGAGGAATTAAATGAAGTGGCTCAACTGACAAAAGCTGTATCATTTTCGAGAGACCTTGTAAATACCCCTGTTTGGGATTTGACTGCCCCGCAATTAGCTAAAGAAGCTGTTGCATCCGCTAAAGAAAACGGATTGAAGTCTGAAGTTTTTGACAAAAAGAAAATCGAGTCGCTAAAAATGTCCGGCTTGCTAGCTGTTAATAAGGGAAGTATTGACCCGCCTGCTTTTATTATTTTAGAACACAAGCCAGAAAACTGCACAAATGAAAACCCCATTGTTTTAGTTGGAAAAGGTGTTGTTTATGACACAGGTGGATTAAGTTTGAAGCCATCAGCTTTCATGGACACGATGAAATGTGACATGGGCGGAGCTGCAGCTGTAATCGGAACAATGCAATCAATTGCCGCCAACAACATCGACAAACATGTTATTGGTTTAATTCCTACCACTGATAACAGACCTGGAGGAAATGCAGTAACACCAGGAGATATAATTACTTATGCAAACGGCAAAACTGTAGAGATTTTGAATACAGATGCTGAAGGTCGCCTAATCCTTGCAGACGCATTACATTACGCTCAGAAATACAATCCCGAATTGGTTATTGACCTTGCTACTTTAACAGGAGCAGCGGCTATGGCCATTGGAAAATATGGCATAGTAGCAATGGGTAAAGCGGATGACAAATACTGGAGTAAACTTAAAGAAAGCGGCAACAACACCTACGAGCGCATTGTAGAATTTCCTTTTTGGGAAGAATACGATGAACTTTTAAAATCTGACATTGCCGATCTTAAAAATTTAGGCACCAGAGATGGCGGAGCAATAACCGCAGGTAAATTTTTAGCGAACTTTACCGATTACCCCTATATTCATCTCGATATTGCAGGGCCAGCTTTTGTTGATGCAAATGACGGCTATCAGAAAAAAGGCGGAACAGGTGTTGGCGTTAGATTACTTTATGATTTCATAAAAAATTATTAATGGAAAATTCAAAACCTATAGTTGGTATTAGTTGTGGGGATTTAAACGGTATTGGACTTGAAGTAATTATCAAAACATTTCAAGATACTATGATGCTTGATTTTTGCATTCCCGTTTTGTTTTCTTCCAGTAAAGTAACTTCTTATCACAGAAAAGCTATTGGAGTCCTCGATTTTAGTTTTAATATCATAAACAGTCTTGAGGAAATTAATCCTAAAAAGGCAAACTTGATGAACATTTGGAATGACAACATTTCAATTTCTCTTGGAACGCCATCAGAAAACTTAGGAACACGGGCTATCGAATCTATTGATGCTGCATGCTCCGCTCTTAAAGATGGAAAAATTGATGTATTAGTTACTGCTCCTATCAATAAAAACACAATAAAATTAGAAGGAAAAGAATTTAGTGGTCACACTGGCTATCTGGGTGAAAAACTTGAGGGCGAACCTCTTATGATTTTGTATTCTGATAATTTAAGAGTGGCTTTGGCAACTGGGCACGTTCCTGTAAAGGACATTGCTAGCCAACTGAGTACCGAACTCATTTCTTCTAAGATTAAAATATTGAATGATAGTCTTATAAAAGACTTCGGAATTTCAAGACCTCGTATTGCTGTTTTAGGTTTAAATCCCCATGCAGGCGATGGTGGTCTTTTAGGAAACGAAGAGGTAGAAATAATAACACCGGCAATACAGCAAGCATCAGAAAATAAAATGTTGGTATTTGGTCCTTACGCAGCTGATGGTTTTTTCGGGTCTAATCAACACACTAAGTTCGATGCAATCTTAGCGATGTATCACGACCAAGGTTTAGCGCCTTTTAAAGCATTAACATTTGAATCTGGTGTAAATTACACGGCAGGACTTAAATATATCCGTACTTCTCCAGACCATGGCACTGGTTACAGTATCGCTGGAAAAAATGAAGCAAGTCCAAATTCATTTAGAAATGCTGTATTCGAAGCGATTAATTTATTCAGCAATCGAAATGAATATGCAGGACTAACAAAAAATGTTTTAAAGCCTCAGGTTGCCGAGCGTCAAAAATTCTACAAAGCCCGCGGCTAATGTAGAAAGGGCAGTTTTAAATAAAACACTTTATAATTGCCTGAATTAAAAAGATTTGTATTTTTGCCGCCCCTTAAACGGGAATGTTACTAATGAAGCTGAGAGATTTTAATATTGTTTTTTCAGGATTGAAACTGGGGATACACCATTTCAACTATCAGCTTGATCAAAAGTTCTTTGACTTATTTGACTTTACTGAAATGGAAGAACCAAATCTGACTATAGATTTGCAGTTTCTAAAGAAGGATAACATGCTTGAATTAGACTTTACTTTAAATGGTAGTTTTACTGCCACTTGTGATGTTACAGGCGAACCATTCAACTTACCCCTTTCAGATACTTTCCACCTTTTGATAAAATTTGGTTTAGAGTATAATAATGAAAACGAAGAAGTCTTAATTCTTTCGTTCGGCACTTATGAAGTCAATATTGCTCATCATTTATATGAGTTAGCTGTTTTATCTATTCCTTCTAAACGGGTTCACCCCGATGTAGAAAACGGAACAATGAACAACGAAATACTAGATAAATACAGAGTAGGCAAAGAACCTGAAGAAGGTGACAAAAAAGAAAATGAAACAGATCCCAGGTGGGATAAGTTAAAAGATTTATTAGATTAATAAGGATTTTTAAATTTAGTTAAAATGGCGCATCCTAAACGTAGACAGTCTACGACAAGAAGAGACAAGAGAAGAACCCACTACAAAGCTGCAGATCAGCAAATCTCAATTTGTGGAACAACAGGTGAGGCTCATCTTTACCACAGAGCTCACTGGCACGAAGGAAAACTTTACTATAAAGGTAAAGTTGTTCTTGAAAAAGAGGCAGCTTAAATAGCTTGTTATTCTTTTTTTGAAAGCATTGATAAAGTAGATTTATATTCAGAGATGGGTATATTATCTGCTTTTTTTGTTTTAATATATTTAGCCTTTCAAAAGTGGTTATGCAGGTTTAATTTAAACTTACATTTATTCACTTATTATTTACGCAAATTTTTCTGCTTCGAATGACAAAAGTTAGAGCCGCTATTACTGCACTTGGAGGATATGTTCCAAAATTCAAATTAACAAACAAAGTCTTAGAGACTATTGTTGATACGAATGACGAGTGGATTACAAGTAGAACTGGCATAAAAGAGCGTAGAATTCTAAAGCCAGAAGAAGGAATAGGGACATCTTATCTTGCGATAAAGGCTGTGGAAAACATGGTCGAAAAATTCGACATTGATACTTCGGATATTGAAATGGTTATCGTTGCAACTGCAACTCCAGACATGCCTGTCGCAGCAACCGCATGCAAAGTGGCTACTGACATTGGAGCTAAGAATGCATTTGGTTACGATTTAGTGGCTGCATGCTCTAGCTTTGTATATGCCCTTTCTACAGGTTCCAAATTCATAGAATCTGGTCAATACAAAAAAGTGTTGGTCGTTGGGGCCGATATGATGTCTTCAATAATTGACTACACGGATAGAACCACTTGTATAATATTTGGTGATGGCGCTGGTTGCGTTTTACTTGAGCCAAATACGGAAGGCTTAGGCCTTCAAGATGAAATATTAAGAAGTGATGGTTCCGGTCGGGAGTTTTTAAAAATAGATGCAGGTGGATCTTTGATGCCTCCGAGTCAGCAGACGATTGATTTAAATGCACACTACGTAAAACAAGAAGGCCGTCAGGTGTTCAAGTTTGCAGTTACAAACATGGCAGATGTTAGTGAGCAAATCATGAAAAGAAACAACCTAACATCTGATGATGTAGATTGGTTAGTGCCACACCAAGCCAACTTGAGAATTATTGATGCCACCTCGAATAGAATGGGGCTTGACAAAGATAAAGTGATGATCAATATTTCACGTTATGGGAACACAACAAGTGGAACATTACCACTTTGCTTATACGATTACCAAAGTCAACTTAAAAAGGGAGACAATTTAGTTTTAGCTGCTTTTGGTGGCGGATTTACATGGGGAGCACTTTATTTAAAGTGGGCCATAGATCCAAAGAATTAATTTATTAGTAAAGAAATTAAACGACCTAGAATGGACTTAAAAGAAATACAAAATCTTATCAAGTTTGTTGCAAAATCTGGCGCAAGCGAAGTAAGTCTCGAAACAGAAGATTTTAAAATCACTGTAAAAACTGGTGGCGAAACTGTATATGCACAAGCTCCGGCCATGGTGCAAGCTGTCCCTGCAATGCAGGCAGCAGCTCCTATTGCAAGCGCACCATCTCCTGAAGTTCCGGCAGAAGAAGACAATTCAAATTACATCACTGTAAAGTCTCCTATGATTGGAACATTCTACAGAAGAGCATCTCCGGATAAACCGACATTTATCGAGGTTGGGAAAGAAATAAATCCTGGAGACGTAACATGTATTATTGAAGCAATGAAATTATTCAATGAAATTGAATCTGAAGTATCAGGAAAAGTTGTTAAGATTTTGGTAGACGATTCTACTCCTGTAGAATATGATCAGCCATTGTATTTGGTTGACCCTTCTTAAGAAGAGTCATCAACATCGTAAAACAATTCTACTATGTTTAAAAAGATATTAATTGCTAATAGGGGTGAAATAGCCTTGCGGGTTATTCGCACCTGCAAAGAAATGGGTATAAGCACCGTTGCCGTTTATTCTACTGCAGACAGCGACAGCTTGCACGTTCGTTTCGCTGATGAAGCTGTTTGTATTGGTCCTGCTCCAAGTAAAGACTCATATTTAAACATTCCAAACATTATAGCTGCGGCAGAAATCACCAACGCGGATGCAATACATCCTGGTTATGGTTTCTTGTCTGAAAACAGCAACTTCTCGCGCATTTGTTCTGAGAATGGTATTAAATTTATTGGTGCTGCACCCGAACATATCGAAAGAATGGGCGACAAAGCTTCGGCTAAGACAACCATGATAAAAGCTGGAGTGCCTTGTATTCCGGGATCTGAAGGTCTTTTAAAAGACTTTGCTGATGCTGAAAAAACTGCAAAAGCAGCTGGATATCCAGTGATGCTAAAGGCGACTGCCGGTGGCGGTGGAAAAGGTATGCGCGCAGTTTGGAAAAAAGACGGCCTTCTTAAAGCTTGGGAAGATGCAAGACAAGAAGCTAAAGCTGCTTTCGGTAACGATGGCATGTACATGGAAAAGTTGATTGAAGAGCCTCGTCATATTGAAATCCAAATTATTGGTGACCAGTTTGGCAAAGCATGTCACCTTTCTGAGAGAGATTGCTCTATTCAAAGGAGACATCAAAAATTAACTGAGGAAACGCCTTCTCCATTTATGACAGACGAACTTCGCGCCAAAATGGGCGAAGCTGCTGTTAAGGCCTCAGAATTTATTAAATACGAAGGTGCGGGAACTGTAGAGTTTTTGGTGGATAAGCATCGTAATTTCTTTTTCATGGAAATGAATACGCGTATCCAAGTAGAGCATCCAATTACAGAACAAGTAATTGATTACGATTTAATACGTGAGCAAATAAAAGTTGCGGCTGGCATTCCAATTTTAGGAATCAACTACGATCCTCAATTGCATTCAATAGAATGCAGAATTAATGCTGAAGATCCTTACCACAACTTCATGCCTTCTCCTGGCATCATCACTACGTTTCATGCGCCTGGTGGACATGGAGTGAGATTAGATACGCATTGCTATGCAGGGTATACAATTCCTCCATACTATGACAGTATGATAGCGAAGTTGATAACAACGGCAAGAACAAGAGAAGAAGCTATCGACAAAATGAAACGTGCTCTAGATGAGTTCGTAGTAGAAGGTGTTAAGACTACTATACCTTTTCACAGACAATTAATGGAAAACAAAGACTACTTAGACGGTAATTATACAACCGCCTTTATGGATGACTTTGTGTTAGAATAAACTTTAAAAACCTCGATAAATCGGGGTTTTTTTATACCCTATTTTAAATTACCTAGTTCTTTTGAAATTTAAGAGTGGAGGAATACACACCAGATTTCAATTCCAAAACATAGTTACCAGTTTGCAGTTCTGAAATATCGAGTTGCTGCTTTTGTTTTCCAATTTCTTTCTCCAACTCAAACCTGCTTATTTCTTTTCCGCTGATGTCGTAAATAATCAAAATACAATTCTCCATATTCGGGATGAAGAATTCAGCATTCAAGACATTCGTGGCTGGATTTGGAAAAATGGAGAGATTTAAAATATTTGAAGGATTCAATACCTTCTCCTCTATTCCCACAGTTCCCATTTCAACAAAGACTTTAAAAATGGTAGAGTTTACCGTGCTTTGAGTTCCTGTATTTGAAAAGAAAATATTGGGTTGTGTACTTTCTATTCCTCCATAAATATAGCCGACTAACATTCTCGAGTTAACCTTGTCTAGCTTCAATATTTCTTGCTCGTTGTAGATAGAACTATTCGATACAGGAATAAATTCCGCGCCAGCGCCCAAAAGGCTAGGCATTTCAACACCCAATTTTGTCTCTTGCATAGTGCCGTTACTCAAACGCGAAACTTTGCTTATTGTCTTGACAAAAGGCACGTCATCATCTTGAATGAGATTCCCTAGGGTATCCAAAGTGTACTGGCTCATTCCGCCAAAGAAAATGGTGTGCATTGCATTGTTAACCGAATCGTAAATAGGCAACTTTGCACTGTGGTAATGACTTAAATATTGTGAGAAACTGGTGTTGAGAGAATATATACTATCAATAACGTCTACAGAATTTAGCCAAGGCAAATCGTTGCTATCAAAAACACCGCTAAACATGGTGAACCCCTGCTTTCCGTTCGGGAAAACTTGTGGCACCATGTTGTAATCTCGTTTATGAAGATTTGCGGCATCATTGTTAGAACTGTATTCCTTCAAGTTCAGCGCATTTCCGTCATCTTCTAGTTTAAAGCGTCTTATTTCGTCCGTGTAATTTTGAATAAATCCAGGACCATGTTGGGGTCCCATTGGATTGTATCTTCCTTCAAAATATTGACCGCCACACAAATAAAATGTAGAATCTAAATAGCCCAATTGGCCGCCAGTAACCGCAAAATTCGTGTTAGAGATTTGCCTGAAAAATGAATTGATACTTAGGCTATTGATCACTGCATTTGCCAATCCATCTACATCTATTGCTATAAGATTATCGAAAGTTACATGATCGTTTTGAGTGGCGCTATAGCCATAGCCACCAATGACATACAATGCGTTACTGCGCTGATAGAATTCTTGGTTGGTTGATTGCAACTGTTCTGATATTGAAGTAGGCAAAGTGCTAAGCGGGGCATTCCAAACTTGGGAAGTACTCGGATCAATTACAAAAATGTTCGTGTTGTTTTCACTCGCCAAAAAAGCGGTCCATGGTTGTCTACGGTGCAACCCGTCAATTCTACCGCCAACAAAAAGCCACTTACCGGACGTTGTCTTGCCAAATGCAAAAGAATGTAAACCTGGCGCTCCAGAGATGGCCAATGGTTCTATTTCAATACTAAAAGGGGTTTGAGCGAAAGTGCCAATTCCAAAAATAACAAAAAGGCCGAGGTATATTTTTTTCATCATTGTAGTCTTAAAAGCAATGCAAAAATGACGAGAATCTTTTGACTATTCAGTGCTGAAAGTCACAAAGTCGAAATTGAAGTATAAAACAAAAAAGACCTCCATAGGGAAGTCTTTTTAATATGCTTTAATACTGAAATTACCGATTCCCGTACATCTCTTCGTAGTACTTCGCATAGTTTCCAGAAGTCACAGAGTCTAGCCATTCTTCGTTAGCCAAATACCAATCTATTGTTTTTTCAAGACCTTGCTCGAAAGTTACCGAAGGCTCCCAACCCAATTCATTTTTAATCTTGTTGGCATCAATCGCGTAACGTAAATCGTGACCAGGTCGGTCTTTCACATAAGTGATTAATTCCGCAGAGCTACCTTCTTTACGACCCAATTTCTTGTCCATTATAGTGCAAAGCACTTTTATCAAGTCGATGTTTTGCCATTCGTTAAAACCGCCAACGTTATACGTATCGGCATGTTTTCCCTCGTGGTAAACTAAATCAATTGCTCTTGCGTGATCTACCACATATAGCCAATCGCGTGTGTATTTGCCATCTCCGTACACGGGAAGACTTTTGTTATGTACAATGTTGTGAATAAACAACGGCACTAATTTTTCTGGAAACTGAAATGAGCCATAATTGTTAGAACAATTGGTGATAACAAACGGCAAACCATAGGTTTCTCCATATGCTCTTACAAAGTGATCTGAACTCGCTTTAGAAGCCGAATAAGG
>ERZ767310.1456-NODE-1456-length-13335-cov-8.717696_pt1 | contig 13335 bp, 4 predicted proteins | sample MGYA00374954_ERZ767310 | MGnify/ENA primary metagenome ERZ767310 (study PRJEB28948, sample SAMN06267188) | marine metagenome | isolation source: Columbia River Estuary | place: USA:Columbia River Estuary, USA | collected 2013-07-23 ...
CCTACCAGAAAATAATTACTATGTCATGGGTTCTAGTATCGATAAGACGAATGATATTTTAAACTCCCAGTTTGAAAAAAGAGAATTCTTGCGCCGTGTTATTTTTGCAAAGAAAATCGATGTTTCAAATATTAAGTATATGTTTAATAGAATACCTTGGGCTGAAAATACTGTCTATGATGCGTTTGATGATATCGAAGACATTGAAACTCTTAATATGTTTGTAACTGTTCCAGATGGCGAACAGAACGAAGGTCCATATAAAGTATTCAAATGTATATCAAATAATAATGGTGCGCCGTCTATAGCTAAACCTTCTGTTAACAGTGTTGACCCTAATATCGTAGCAACATCATCCGATGGCTATATTTGGAAATACATGTTTAACATACCTGTTTCTGAATATGCAGAATACTCAACACAAGCGTCTCTTCCATATGTCGAAGACGTTAGAGTTACAGGTACTACTAAAGAAGATATCTCTAATATAGTTATTCAAAATACTGTATCTGGATTGTTCTCTGGTTATCTACCTGGTATATTGAAGTTGCAAAGTATTCAAGACGCACCTGGCGATAATAGATACACATTAGAGTTTACAACAAACGAGTCTGCTCCACGATCAGGAAACGGTGCTTATGTAGGAATGTACGTTCGCTTTACCGAAGATGGCGCAGTGTACGACATATTAGATAGTAGTACTCCTAATGCGCTATCAACAAATAAGACATTGCGCATTACTGTTGAGAGTGCTACCGCTTTATCTTATTCTGCTCAAGTTTCAAATGCAAATATTGTACCTAAGATTTCTATTACACCTACTAACGATGTAGCGACTGGAACTAACGCAATAGCATGGGGTTCACTAGACGCAAACGGAACATTAAATGGTGTTAATTTTAATGAAAGAGGTAATAGTTACAAGTACGCTACAGCTAGTATATCTTTACCACTGCCATTACAACAGACTTATCCAGACCCTAGTTTAGCGGCTTCTTTACGTGTTATTCTATCACCAACAGGTGGTCACGGTAAAGACCCTATTTCAGAATTGTTTATGAGTCGATTAGCATTCATCACAAACTTCTTTACAGATAGTGGTTCAGTAATTCCAGACAGTGGTACATATACTAAAGTTGGTTTAGTTAAAGATCCAACATTTTCTGATGCTACGTTCCCGACCACAATGGATAACAGACTTAAAATTAAGATTACAGGTTCAACTGCGCCAAACGTTAATGTTGGGCAATACTTAGTTGAACAACAAGCAACGCAAATGATACATGCTAGAGTGCATGAAGTAAAACAAGAAAATAGTGTTTGGTACATATATTGTGTCGATTACACTGGTGATTTTAACTCTACGTTTACTTTGGGTGCAACTTTAAGCGCAAAAGATACATTAGTTGGCTTAACCACTGAAACTGTGACTATAAATAGTTCTAGTGGTTCAATCACTTATGGTACTTACGTCCCCTTTAGTGGTGAACTTTTACACTTTGTAGACTTCGCCGCTATTAGTAGAGACGCAGACAGAAAAGAAAAAATTAAATTCGTATTTGACTTCTAGGAAAGACTTATAAATGGGCATTAATACAGACTTAAACATTGATCCGTATTTCGATGATTTTGATCAGACAAAACAATTTAGTCGTGTTTTGTTTCGTCCTGCACGTGCCGTTCAAGCACGTGAATTGACGCAACTACAAACGATCTTACAAAATCAAGTAGAACGTTTCGGTTCAAATGTTTACAAAGAAGGCACCATTATAAGTGGTGTTAATATTTCAAACAGACCTGACATCTACTATGTTAAAATCACGGATTCTGGTATCACAGATCCTAATGTATATTCACAGACATATACAGATGACGGCGTAGCTAGAAACTTTCAACTAGAAGGCGCAGGCTCTGGTCTGATTGCTGATATTATTATAGGCGAAAATGGTTTTGAGACACGTGCCCCAAATCTCAAAACTTTCTATATCGTTTATAAGAATACTACGACTTCAGGTACGACAGAGATCAAGCGATTTAACCAAGGTGAAACTCTAAAGCTAATTGACCCTGATGGTAATGAAGTTCCAACAAACGGAATAACAGTTGCTACAGTTTCAAATCATGCTGGCAGTTCATATGGTATGCAGATCGATGAAGGTATCATCTTTCAAAAAGGTCACTTCATATTTGTAGAAGAACAGTTCGTAATTATTTCTAAGTATGATAATATTCCAGATGACGTTTCAGTCGGCTTTAGCGTAGAAGAAAGTATTGTAGAGTACGGAGCAGACTTAAGTTTGCTTGACAACGCACAAGGCTTTAACAATGTTAATGCACCTGGTGCAGACAGACTAAAACTACGTCCAGTTCTTACTGCGGTTGCATCAGGATCAGAACCAGAAGAATTCTTTGCAATAGCTAGATTTGAATCTGGTAGTCAAATTTCACTAAGAGATGTTACAGCATTTAACGTTGTTGCAGAGGCAATGGCACGTAGAACATACGAAGAAAGTGGTAACTACACTATTCGTGGCTTAGACGTTAGCTTACAGATCCCAACACCTTCAATAGACGCTGATGAGAATCCAATTGCATATGCAGTCATAAGCCCAGGTAAGGCTTACGCATTTGGACATGAAGTCATCAACATGTCTCCTAGAAAACTACGTATTCCTTTCGAAAGCGAAACTACTACTAAGCTACAGCAAGCGATTACTTCTTCTTATGGTCAATACTTTGTTGTCGATACAGCTCACGATGTAGTTCTTAACTCATTTACGTTAGGCGCACAAGCTGATCTATTTGCTACAAACGGATCTACTAAGATTGGTACATGTTTTGTTAGAAGCGTTTCGCCTGGTAGAATTTACGTATTTGGTATAGAGAAGCTTGCTGGACAAGAAGCTTCTCCTATTTTCTTTGTTGGTGGCACACCAATTACTCAAGCAGGTGGCGTACCTATTCCTGTTAGAGGCACACGTAATAGTGCATTAATCTTTAATGGTGGTAACCCAACTACGAAATCAATTCAAAACGTTTTGTTCACTAAGAGAATGAAGCAAATTATCACTTCAACTAATATTAATACATCAACTAACGTTGTAGTTATTCCTAATACTTCTCAGTACACACCAAAGACATCTAACATTGTACTTGTAACAAGTCAAAATCGTTCAGTAGAGATTACTAATATCACCACTACTAACGGCGACATCTCGATAACGTATAACGATACGAATATCTTAGCAAGTGGTGAGCCTGCATTTGTTTACTTTGATGCAATCTTCTCTGGTACAAACGCAGACACTATTCAGCAAATGACAGTATACGTTAAGACTACTGTATCTGCTGGCGTTGCTAACTTAGGACTTCCTAATGTTGTTAAAATCGAGAGTGTCATAAACCAAGCTAGTGATGGTACAGGCACAGAAGATGTGACTGGTCGATTTACATTAAACGGTGGACAGAAAGACGGATACTACGATAAGTCTAGTATGTCAATCAAGCGTGGCGCAACAGCGGTCCAAGCTGGTGATATTTTACTAGTTAAAATGATCGTATTCCGTAGAATTTCAAACGTAGTCAACGGATATCTTGACGCAAGCAGTTATGCAAACGTAGACGCCAACTTAATTAGAAACTATTCGTCTAACGAAGGTAGAGTGTATAGCTTGCTAGGGTCTATTGACTTTAGACCATATGCTGGCTTTCAAGGCTCATATGCTATTTCTGCTCAAGGCGCAGAAAACATTGGTGCTAGAACAGCATTAAACTTTAGTGACTTCATTCCTATCTCTGACGGTGGCACAATCATCGCAGACTTCGAATACTACCTACCTAGATTTGATGCTATCGCAATCGATGATCTAGGAGAGTTTGTAATAATCAAGGGCAATGGATCTGAAAATCCAAGACTTCCTAACTTAACAGATGTATTTACTCTAGGCGAATTATATGTCCCTGGAGTACCAACTGCAATTACTGGCGATAATGCAATGAGGCTCAAGTCTCGTTCAACTCGCAACTATACAATGCGTGATATTGAGCAAATCGACAAAAAAGTTGATAGACTTACAGAAGCAGTCTCGCTATCATTGTTAGAATCTGAAGCTGAAAGTTTAACGATCACAGATGCCAATGGTGATAATCGATTTAAGAATGGTATTCTTGTAGATAACTTCAAGTCTCTGCTAGTCGCAGATATGATAGATACAGATTTTAAAGCAAGTATTGAGCAAAGCTATCGTATCGCTACACCTTCAATACAGCAATTCCCGATTGACTTAGAAGTAAGTGGCAATTCAAATGTGACTAACTATGCCGATATCTCGCTTCTTTCTGATGACGGTAACAAAGTAAAAGTAATCGATCAGAAGTTTGCAACAGATTATCGTAATGCTGTATCTAACTTTTACAACTACAAAGGTAAGATGCAACTGTACCCAGAATTTGATTCTGGTTATGATGTTATTAACAACCCAGCGGTTAATATTGGTATTGACATTGCAACACCAATTTTAGATTTAGTAGAAAACTTACAAGAGTTTGTACCATTAACTCGTTCAAGTTCTTCGTCTTCAACTAGTAGTAATACTACTAATGGTGGCGGCGGTAGAACTATTTCTACAACTACATCTATTACAACTGTAACAGAAAGCCTTGTAAGTGAAGTTACAGAAAGCACTGCATCAGTAGGAGAGTTTGTAACAGATATTAACTTTAGACCTTATTTACAAAGACGCTTAGTGCAAATTTACGTAACAGGACTAAGAGCTAATACAGTTCATCACTTATTCTTTGACGAAGAAAATGTAGATCGTCTTGTACGACCTGGCGCATTGATTTCGAATTCGACTACACGTGGTACTGCCACGGGTGTAACTGCTAGACAAGTGTATCCAGTAGGAACTTACACTGACAATATTAGAACAGATGGTTCTGGTGTATTAGCCGCAGTCTTCGAAATTCCAGAAAGCACTTATTTCGTAGGTGAACATGAAGTTAGAGTTGCAGACGTAGACCAGTATTCAAGTATATCTTCTGGTGGTACATCACGTGCAAAAGGTGCATATCGAGGATACAACTTCGATGTGGGTAAAACTGAGTTGACAACAACAACTAGAACACCATCATTTGATGTTGATGAAACTGTTACTACAACTCATAACACAACGTCTCGCTTTATACCTAACCCGAGACCTGAACCTAATCCTGTAGAGGGCGATAATCCATCATGTTTCGTAGCAGGCACAATCGTTTCTCTAGCAGATGGTGCTAAGAAGAAGATTGAAGAAGTTGAAATCGGTGAAAAGCTTATCGGTCAAGATGGCTCAATCAACACTGTGCTTGAATTTGATCACCCACCACTAAATGGTCGTGATCTTGTAGGCATCAATGAAAGCGGTCCTTTCTGTACACCAGAGCATCCAGTCTTTACTAAAGATGGTTGGAAAGCCCCACGTATGAATGACACACTAGTTGCTTATCCACACCTTGAGTCAATCATGGTTGGAGACTTAGCAGTCGGTGATGAAATCCTTACAGAGCAAGGTGATTACATAACAGTTGAAACTATTGAATGGCATACAGATGAGAAAGAGCAACAAGTCTTTAACTTTATCTTAGATGGCAACAATACATATTTTGCTGATGGATTACTAGTCCATAACCGTGACCCGCTCTCACAGACGTTCTTTGTGAAGCGTGGCATGGCTAGAGGCGCAACATCAATCTTTATACGAGATGTCGATCTCTTCTTCAAAGCAAGAGCAAATGGGCAAAGTAGTATGGCTGATGTCACAACAAACGGTGTGACTATTGAGATGCGTGAAGTTATCAACGGCTATCCAGCAGAAGCAGTTCTACCATTTGGTAAGAAGCATCTTAAGCCAAGCGAAGTTAGTCTATCAGACGATGCTTCTGTTGCAACTAACATTGTCTTCGATAACCCGTTAAGATTAAATGTTGAAAAAGAATATGCGATTGTCGTAGCACCTGATGCATTAGATCCAAACTATCTAGTCTTCACATCTAAAGTAGGTGGAACAGACTTGCAGAGTGGATTGTCTGTAACACACGATTGGGGTGACGGCGTACTCTTTACTTCAACAAACAACAAAGCATGGAAGTCTTACCAAGATGAAGACGTTAAGTTCAAGTTAAATAGACTTGAGTTTGCTGGATCATCTGGATCAGTAGACTTTGTTCCTAAGAAAATGGAATTCTTATCACTATCTGGATTAGCTAATACATTCTCTATTGATGAGCTAGTTTATACTACAAAGAGTAATGTCACATATCCAGTAACTTGGACAGGATACAACTTGCTTGCTGGAACTGTAGCACCAACTACAGGATATACAGATAATATTCAAACAGCACAAACTATTACAATACCTCAGACTACAGTTAACTTCTCTCAAGGAGACTACGTTTTAATTACTCAAGGCGCTCATAAGCACCTAGCAAAAGTACTTACCTTGACAGAAACGAATGCTAGTACGGTGATTATTCTTGACACCCCACCTTCAGCATTCTTAGATGCCGCATCTACTGCATTAGCATCTATTCAATTAGCTGTCGCTGGTAAAGTTTCACATTGGGATAGACGTAATCCAAACGTTATACACTTAAAAGAATCTTCTGCTTCGGTAACTAAACATTTCGTAGCGACTGATGTGATTTACGGTACAGAGGGTACTGGTACTGCAACAGTTGTAAGTGTAGATGATATTTCACTATCTTACTTCCAACCAATGATTTATCAGAGTAACACATCCAGAACGTTCACATCGTTTAAACTTAAAAATGATGATAGCGAAGGTACATATCGTGCTATACCAAGCAATGATGCAACGTATCTAACAAATGGTGTGAAGAAGATTAATTCTACATCTAACATTGTAAATGCTGACCCAAATACTGCTGAAGCGCAATCATTTGTAGTTAAAGTCGGACTAAACAATGGTGGCTATACAACTTCATCACCTATTATCGATGATGATCTCTCTACAGTAAATGCTTATCAGTATAAGATTGCAAATGTCGCTAACGACTCCTCTTCTTATGTGTCTAAAAAGGTTATACTAGAAGATGAAATCGATGCAGTCGGTCTGAAAGTTATTCTATCTGCATATAGACCACCAGGTACTATGATTGACGTTCAAGCGAAGTTTGTGTATCCTGAAGATATGGATTCTGATAGTGGTTGGATATCACTAGATCAAGCATCTGGCGGTGACATACTATTCTCAAATGCTTCTAATATCAGAGACTATCGTGAGTTTGAATATGACTTGAATGAAACTACATATGACATTAAGTACACTTCATTCCAAGTCAGAATTATTATGAGACACGCAACAGGCGATGAGATGATTGCGCAGGGACTATCTGGTATTACGCCAGACGTACACATCTTTGCTCACATAAACGACTATAGAGCGATTGCACTAACATGACACAGAAATATGTAAGACAAGACAAAGCGATTGTGAATGCTGATCTAAGAGCTTATCAGGCAGCCAAAAAAAGGCGAGAGCGTGATAAGTACATAGACGGCTTAGAGCAAAGAATAAATAGACTAGAAGAGGCATTTATTCACCTAGAGAAAACTCTACATATTTGTAAAAGAGAAGAACAGCTATGAGCGTAACTTTAACACCCATTGTTAATACTAACACATTCGGAGTTTGGAAAGACCGAACAAACGAACTCATCTCCGCTGTAGCTGACACTGCTAGTTTAGGCGGAACGATTACTGATAACCCTAGTGCTTCACTATGGATTAATGGTGATATCATTTCAACTGCAAATGTTGTTTCTGATGTAATCAATCCGTACAACACTGCACTAGGCTTTAATCTTGTTACTATCAACGGCGAAACTAGACTTGAAGGCGATTCATATGTTGACGGTGAACTAACTATCGGTAATGATGGCACAGGAAACACTACACTCACATTTGCTGATAGCAATGAAGCTGATAGCTGGATCATCACCGCAGATCATGCAAACCGATTTAGTATTACAAATGCAGATGGTTCAAAAGCACTTACCATCAACGAAAACACTAATGTTATTACAGCAACAGGTCTAACACTTGATGCAAGTATTCTTCCAACGTCTGGTGTGTTTCCTAACGGACTAACAGCCGATCTGATTGGTGATGTTAAAGCTGATAATGGTACAATCGTTCTACAAAATGGTACTGACGGAACAAACGCTACATTCACTGGTACAGCATCGGTTGCAGGTATCGTTAATAGTTTAAATGACGTTAACGGCGCTATACAATTTGACAGTGATGATATCAGCGAAGGAACTACTAATAAATTTGCTACAAATACTAATATTCGTGCGGCATTTGGCTTTACTGATAATAGTATCTCTCTGGCTTCTGATGGTGAAATATCGCTTATTCAACAGATTACAACAACATCAAATCCTCAATTTGCTAATTTGACTGTAACACAGTGTAGACTTTCTGGTGGCACAGGTACAGCAGGAAATACATACTTACAAGGCTCTTTAGATGGAGTCGAAGGGCAGATGGATATATATGCAGATGGTGTGAATTCTGCAAGTCATAAAAAAGATGGTCATATATTCTACGGTCCTGTTGAGATCGAAGATGTTGTCGCAGGCGGAGCATGTAGACTAGATGTTAAAGGACCTATTCGATCAGACGATGATATTACAGCGTTTCATAGTTTCTCCGATATCAACCTAAAAGAAAATATTCAAACAATTGATAATGCATTAAACAAAGTGGATTCTATTAACGGATACACTTTCAACTATAAAACAAAACCAGATACAAGAATTTCAGGTGTCATTGCGCAAGAGATGCAAGCAGTTCTGCCAGAAGTAGTGTACGATGTTGACGATAGTTTAGCAGTAAGATATGAAGGCATTGTTCCACTACTTATCGAAGCCATTAAAGAATTAAAGGCTGAAGTTGAAGAATTAAAAAACAAAAAATGCTCTTGCAACGATTGTTAATAAATAAGATAAAGATTAACCTATAAAGGCAAAGAAATGGCAGTAAAGTTTATCGACCTATCCGAGTTAACGACACCAGCAGATGGTGATCTGTTTGTCTTGCGTGATAGTGATTTAGGTACAACTAAACACATCACATGGAACAACATTCAGCTAAACATTTTAAGTGAAGCTTCGTTAACAGCTAGAGGTCAAACCCTTGTTAATGTTTTAAATGCACATGATAATGGGCTTAATACGCCTAACAATCTAAGTGCTACGAAACTATGGTACAATCTTGCGTATCGTGCAGGTGACTATTACCTAGACTGGAATAATCAGCTAAACCGACCAGCATTCTTTGATCCACTAGCTACTCAAGATAAACTGAAGTTATCTGACTTAGATAACGATACAGGATTTATGAGATGGGATGCTAATAATGGTACTCCAAGAATCATTTATCAAAACACTGTTGCTGGTACTAATGCACGTATCATCACAACAACTGATCTGGGTGAAGGTACCAATTTATACTTTACAAATGCCAGAGCAGATGCTAGAATTACAGAAAGATTTCCAACAGAACTTTCTCGCTATACTGCGACATTCGATCAAGGTAATACTTCAGATAGTCTCTCTGGAACAACTGGTCTATTCTTAGCTAGTGGTGATGACACTGTACAGCAAGAACAAGCAAATGTTGTTAGAATTGGCGATATCACATTAAGCGGTAACTACAATATAGGTCAAAGACTTAGAATTTACGGTGCAAGTTTACAGGACTCATCTACTATTCTAGCCGCTGAAAGACAGATTTCTTCTTTCTCATTAACAGCGCAAGGTCTCTCTGTAAATGGAACACTTGCTACATTCTCATATAAAATTGCAGAATTTAACGATATTACAGGTGAGATTGCACAGTCACTAGATGCAGTCACTATCGGCATTGAAATCGAAGAGGGTGAAACTAATGATCACTTGCTATCAAGCTTTGTAGGAAACAAGTTTGCGCCTGATAAGTTTATTAGCTTATCTCTAGGTCAAACACCTACTGCTGGAACATCTATCGCAATCTACAGACAGTTACCAACACAAACAGATCATCATCTGGTTGCAGTTCTGGGCTACAAAGATATTAGCGAAAACAATGGTTGGAATGATTACTATAATCTAGACTTCCAATCTTGGCACGATGACGATGTAAACGCACCTGGTGAAAGTGATCAAAGTAGAGATAGAAACACAAATCAATATACTAAAGCAATTCACTTCCCATTGATAGCACCAGTTGCACCTCTAAGAGGATGGGTTGACACATATATCAGAGATAAGAGTGTTACTACTACTCACTTCGATCTTACATTAGGTGACGTTGGTTCGTATCTTTGGGTAAACTCAAACAGAATAGTAGATATCTGTCACAACGACACTGCAAATATTCAAGACGCAATAACTGCAAACGCAAACGTTGGTAGAAAAGCTATTGACTTAAATGCTAAAACTTATATTATGAGTAGTATCAATGTACCAAATAACTTCGGTATTAACGGTACACCATTTATTACTAAGTTAAAGAAATTACCTTGGTCAGGTGGCGGATCAACTCCAGCTACAACAATGATTGCATCAGCGTCATCGACAAATGCTACAAACATAACAATATCAGGTGTTGATCTTGATGGAGATGCTTCTAATCAATTCTTAGTTGCAGATGCTACAGCGAATGGTAACTCTACAGCAAACTATGCAGTAAACTTTGGTAGAGGCGCAATTGCACCGCTATTCGATAAAGTACGAATTACAAATGTCATCGGTGGCGGTATCTATGCAACAGACTCAAAAGAGTTCAGATTTACAAATGGGGAAATTCGAAACAGCGGTAACACTGATAGGTATGACTACAGCCCTCTTATTGCTGATACTGGTAAAAATACTATTATCACATCTAACACGATTAAAAACTTTACTGATTACATCGATGTCTCGGTAACAGATAGAGGCGTTATTACAAATAACATTATTGAGAATGTTGGTTCTGGTCTGTTTATTTACGGATCGAAGTTTATTCTATCTTCTCCAAATGTTTTGATTGGACCAGCAGACGAATTCTTACCTACACCAGACATTCTAAACTCAGAATACGATTCAATTAGTCTTTACACTAAAGACGGATATGTTATAGGTGGTGGATCGCAAGATGTAGCATCACCAGTTTATGTCTATCAAGAAAATGGTGTAGCTTATAATTTAACTCAGACAGACGGTCAAGATGATAACGGCAACGGTGGTGTTTCTAATCTATTATTCGATACATTCCTTATCGCTAAAGATACTGTTAGTGGCGAAGAATACTTCTGGAACTTCCCAACGAAGACTTCTGGATCAGACAGTGGAAACCCTGTTGATAAGCCTGTACTAAGCCCAGTAGGCGGTCTACTACTAACTGAAGGTAAGTATCAATTTAACATCAACTCCGCAGACGTTGTACGTTTACATCAGCTTAATGGTGACTTGACTGTTAAATACTTACGCAGTAGCACTGAATTGGGTTATACAGATGATGCTAGCCCAGGAAATGCAAATCCAGAACATGTAGGCGTTGCGTACTCAGTAAGCTATGAGCATGAAGTACGAGCAGGTGTAATCCCATCGTCTTCAGTAGCAGATGCCGCTTTCTCTGGTGTACGTGACCCAGCTTCAACTACAGGCTCAGGTGTTAATCTAGTGTATGATACAGGAGTCGTAGATGTCTCTGGATCTACACAAGAAGTATCTGGCGCAAACTACGCCCTCAAAGTATATAACATGAAGTACCTATCAATAGGATCTAAAGTGAAGATGGCACCTCAACACGACGGCTTCCAACCAGTTGGTAACACATCCAGCGGAATCGGAGACGTTACATACGTAAGTAATACCTTTGTTGACGGAGATGATACATACAATTATATTAAAATTAACTTCCCAGGCACCACAGGATTCAGAATCGGTGATGGCGGCTATATAAATATAATTGACAAATTTGTGTTGGCACAAGGAAGGATACTCTAAGATATGCCTAGTATAGCTAATAATATAAACAACAACTCCTCAGTAGTAAACGTAGGTCGAACTACACCAGTGAGTCCAGGTCAACAGCCAGCGGCTAGATCGATACCTGTCGTACTCGCTTCGGATCAGTCGCCCGTTCCTGTTGAAGAGCAAAATAAAGTTCAATCCGAAGTAGCACTTTCGCTACTCGGTATTCCACGTGCTGAAGTTGCACTTGGTATCTTCGCAGACGTTAACACGTATGATGTTAACCCAAGCGAGTGGTCAAGTTCACCAGCGGCATATGTCGATACTGGAAACTTCGCTAGAGGTATTAAACACCTTCCTAACGAAGCTGGCGCACTTGTTACAGCAGGTCGTAACCAGAATGCAGTTCTGACATCAAAACGTTTCTTCAGATATCAGCCTGGTCGAGTATCCGCCGCTACATTTGGTATCAAGACAACAACGTCACTTGGATCTTGGGCTCAAAACCCTGCTATTCGTAAGTTCGGTATTTACGACAACTATGATGGCTACTATTGGGAAAACAGACAAGACGGACAAGATGATAACTTCGCAGTTGTTCGTAGAACACAGTCTTTGCTAAAAGCACCAGTATCCACTTTTGGTACAGCAGGCACATCACTACGTGGTGACAACACAACTGTTAACGATACAATTCAATACTCTCAGCTAGACGATTATCGTATTGTTGGTAAAGCACCAGCAACACTAGATTATCTAGCAGGTGATCTATTCCCTAGAGATAGACAAATTCTTGCAGACAGCTTTTTTGCAATCGAAACAGAATTAGAAACAGACGTATTTACTGACTACGGAACTGATGCTAACGGTGATACGTACTATCAAGCACACGCTAGAATGTACAACGCATTACTAGGAATTAGTTCAAACACAGAAGCAAGTGTTAGAGACAAGTGTAGAAGAGACTTAGGTTACTGGTTCACTTTCATCGGTAAAGATTTAGAGTGGGGCGGAGACGCACATACAAAATTCAATCTAACTAACTTTGAGAACGGATTAAACGTTCAATCAAATGATACTAACATAACTGCAAGTTATCAGAATGAGCCATTTGAAGTAAACTTCTATACAATTCTGAAAGCAGTATTTACAGATCATGGTGTTAGCACATACGGACTATCATCTGCCGCTGTAACAAAAATTACTACACTCTTGGATTCAGTAATCGCCGCATTTAACGGTGCATCTACAACTGGGTCAAGAAGTGGTGGTGCTATTAGAAGCACTCTTGTACAACAGTTTACATTCTCAACTAGTGGTACGCCATCAGGC
>ERZ767310.1465-NODE-1465-length-13255-cov-4.810606_pt1 | contig 13255 bp, 10 predicted proteins | sample MGYA00374954_ERZ767310 | MGnify/ENA primary metagenome ERZ767310 (study PRJEB28948, sample SAMN06267188) | marine metagenome | isolation source: Columbia River Estuary | place: USA:Columbia River Estuary, USA | collected 2013-07-23 ...
TTTGAAGTAACAAGTTGAGTTTTGGAGTTTATTCTAGTTCGAATACTTTTCTAACAATCCGTCCCATGAATAAGTCTCACCACCTAGTTCCATAACCTTTGTGGTTGCAAATTCTTTATTGGGATAACTCGACAAATTGGCCCCCATAGGACTTGGGATATGTTCACAAATAACATAATAGCTTGACTTCGCATCTTGCAAAACATTTGGAGCGTTGACATGTGTTACCAAAACATGTTTCGGATTTCCTGGATTTTCTTTTGAATACCTCAACATACATTCCGCAGAATCGAACTTGTAAATTTTCCCCTTTTCGGTGACTATCTCAGCCCCAAATCGTTCGTCCATAATCTTCATCATGCAAAACTTACACTCGTCATTGCCATAAGAAATTGGAGCCGGTTCTACAGTGCAAGACATTGCATAAAACCCAATAATTATAAAGAGAAAAAAACGCTGCATATCTAATTTACTTAAGATTATAAATTGCGATAACTCTAACAAATTACGGACATGCAGCACCCTTTACATATGATAATAGTCATGACTTTTTGCGCTGAACAAACCAAACAGCATTGGCCAAAAAAACTGATATCCCCATCATTATTCCTCCAATATGCGGATAGGATGTAGCTTTAAAATTCAACAGCCATTTGGTTCCAAACAATGGTGGCTGGTAGGTCATACCCTCAACAATAATTGGTGCTTCAGGATCTAAATTATGGCCGTAATCATATTCCCATAAATAGAAATCGTAAATACCCACAACACACAAAAGCGTAAATATGACAATCCACCCATAAACCAACGCTTTCTTTTTACTAAAGCCTGCAACAAGTCCAGTTACAATCAAACCAATGATTACATATGGAAAATAAGTGAGCTCTGGAATAGATTCAGGAACAATATATTTCATGCCGATGTAATGGTTCAGAATATTTACGTTGGCAATGGTATTGTCATCTGCACCGTCAATTTTATTTACATGGATGTACATCACAATCCCTTCGGGATATTGCGGAGCTTCTAACTCAATGTACCATAAAGGTTTAAAAAACACACCTAAGAGCAATAATGCAGAAATGATAATTAGAATGGTGCTTTGCTTTTTCATGATTGAAAAATTGAATAGTTACATTTTATTAAAGACTATTTTAAATAAAGAACCCCGGTTCCCCGGGGCCCTTATACTCGTCAGAGAAAGTTCTTGGCTTAACTTTTTCTGGCCTATTCCTGCTCTCCGGTCCAGAATTTTAGAGGCACACTAGAACCTTTTGGAGAAACACGAATATATCCTTGCATTTCTTGGTGTAATGCTGAGCAGAAGTCAGTACAGTAGAAAGGAAATACACCTACGCGTTTTGCTTCCCATCTCATAGTTTTTGTTGCTCCAGGCATTACAAGTATTTCAGAAGTGTTGGCTCCATACATTGCAAAACCATGCGGAGTATCCCAATCTTGCTCAAGATTTGTAACGTGGAAGTAAACGATATCTCCTACTTCTACACCCTCAATATTATCAGGCTTAAAGTGAGATCTAATTGAAGTCATATACACATGCACTTCATTACCACTTTTTTCAACTCTCGCTTCGTCTTCAGAAATCGCAGCGTAAGGGTGCTTGTTTTCGTCAAGTTTATATATTCTTCTCGAATTTGGTTTTATCAACTCGGCAGGAATTCCTTGTGCATAGTGAGGTTCACCATCGGTAGGGAAATCAAGTAGAAGCTTCATTTTGTCTCCAGAAATATCGTACAACTGCGCACTATGTGCTAGCTCAGGACCAGTAGGTAAGTAGCGGTCTTTTGTAATTTTGTTTAAAGACACCAAATATTTACCCCAAGGTTTTTTACTGTCCCCACCAGGAATCATTAAGTGACCAATGGAATAATAAGAAGGAATTCTATCTACTATTTCCCAAGTACCCAATTTCCATTTTACAACTTCAGAAGAAATAAAGAAAGAGGTGTAAGCATACCCTTTTCCATCAAATTCTGTATGCAAAGGCCCTAAACCCGGGCGTTCAACAACACCTGCTAACACCGACTCGTATGTCAATACAGGAATGCCCTCAATTGTTTTCTCGAAATCTTTGGCTTCAATAGCGGCTAACATTTTCGTGAAACTGTGCACAGACATATCTGAAGATAATTTACCATTACCAACAATATATTCACCAGTAGGATCTACATCAACACCGTGAGGTGATTTTGGAGTAGGCAGGTAATAAATTAAACCAGGACATTCATCTGGATGTAAAACCATCACTTTATCATGCTTTGTGCTTGTTGCAGAATGTGTGTGATGGTCCATTTCATTATTCAAATAAGAAGCTGCCATTTCATGGCCTTTTCCTTCAGCCATGTATTGCTCAGCCAATTTCCAGTTTACTGCTGCAATAAAATCTTTATCGTTTTGAGAGGCAGTAGCTTCTAACTTCGTATACGCCTCTTCAGTATTGTAAGAAGAGAAGAACATCCAACCATGAGATTTACCTTTACCTGAATGAGCTAAGTCATAATCGAAACCAGGAACTAAAATTTGGAACGCTAATTCCATGTCGCCCGTTTCTTTTTCAACACTAATAAATGTCAAGTTTCCTTTAAAGTTTCCTTTGTATTCGGAAATTGGCATATCTCTTTGTGGAACGGGTACAGAAAAGCGCGTACCTGCCACAACATATTCAGAGTTTTCAGTTGTAAAAGGAGAACTGTGATTACCACCAGAATTAGGAATTTCGATAATTTCTGTGGTTTCAAAAGTTGTTAAATCAATCTTAGCAATACGTGGAGTATTGTTCCCATTTATAAAGATAAACTTGCCATCTGGAACACCATCGGTTTGAGAAAGTTCAGGATGGTGAGAATCATCCCAAGGCACAAAACCTTCTGAAGTCATTAACATAGGAGAGGTTTCTTCATCGTAACCATACCCTCTTTCTGCATCTTGAGAAAAAACAGGAATTCTTCTAAAGAGCCTTCCTGAAGGTAGTCCATAAACAGTTAATTGTCCAGAAAAACCACCAGACATAAATGCGTAAAATTCATCATGTTGTCCTGGCGGAACATACACTTGTTCTGCAGCACTTGCATTAGTGCTGGCCGTCATTTTAGAACTGCTTTTACCTGAATTGCCACAGCTGGCTAAAAAGGCAACGGCTCCAATACCTAGAATTAATTTTTGTAGTGATATCATAACTTGTAAATTGAGATTATTATTGACTGTCGTATTTTCTGAAATATTCTAAAATCGCTCTTGATTGCTCTTCTGTTAAGCTTTGATTAGCCATTGGAGCGATGTATTCTGCAATAAGCGCATAAGCGTCAGGATCTTTTTTGGTCATCTCATCTGGATTTAGAATCATGTTCATAATCCATTCTGGTGTTCTTCTGTTCGTTACATCAGCTAACTCAGGTCCAACGTGTCTGGCATCCATCTTATGACAAGCCGTACACATTTTATTGAACAAGGCTTCCCCTTCTATTGCTAAATCATCGTTAAGAGCTGCGAGTTCAATAGTCTTAATAGGTCCAATTCCTTTATTTGGTCCCTTTGCCTCTTCCGCATTCTTAGTGTAAGAAATCGGATCATCTGAAGCCGGAGAATCTTCGGTTGCTTCGCTTCCTCCGCAAGCTGATAAAAACGCTATGACCATAGCGCTTGCAACGTATTTCAATAATTTCAATGAGTGTGCCATAATAAATTCTCTTCGTTTGTAATTGCTTTATTAATGGCCCTAAAATTAGAGGGCGACTACTCCCTATAAAATGAACTACGTCAAGTAAAAACTTGATATACATCAAGTTTTGAAGTGAGAATCTTCATTGGTCGCGAAGTAACCCACAAATACCTTTAGGGCTTTTAAAACTATAAATAGGTTAATTATGAAATCGATTTCTACACTGTTAGTCTCTGCGGTATTACTTTTTTTATGCAGTTGCAACAGTAATCCAGAAGTAAGCTCTCCAGCAGGCGAGAATAACGACAGCGAGGCAAATCTTACGCCATTAGGTCAAGCAAGCGTTGTAGATGATGAATCAATGAAGAATATTTTGAATATCGCTATTGGCAGTCCAGATCATACAACTTTGGTGGCCGGTGTTCAAGCCGCAGGAATCGAGCATATTTTAGTCAATGCTGGTCCGTTAACTGTTTTCGCACCAACAAACGAAGCGTTTGATGCGTTACCTCCAGGAACTCTAGATGAGTTGCTCTTACCTGAAAATAAGAGAAAATTGGGCGATATTATTACGTTTCATGCGACTCCAGGCAAACTTTATTTAAAAGATTTAAAAGATGGAATGAGCGTTTACATGGCGACTAACGAATATGTAAAAGTTGAAGTGAGAGAGGATGGCACTTACGTTCACGGCTCTAAAATCTTAGGTACCATTGTCGCCTCCAACGGAATAGTACATGTGGTAGATAAAGTAATGCTGCCTACACAACTTTAAATTCCTAAATCACCAATTGAGAAAGCTCTAATCAGTTAGGGCTTTTTTCATTTTAGTTCAATTCAATTCTGAAACTTTTCTTTTTAAGTAGCAATTATTTACACTGAAAATCCAATTCACCTTTAAGCTGATTTAACAAACTATTTATATTTTTATACCCGAATATACCAAACACAATTGAAGGCAAACTTGACCATTTCTAAGCTTAAAAAAGCAATACAAGAAAAACGTTTAACGATTAAAAACGAGCCTACTGTGTTGTTTTGGCATCGTTTAAATTATCAACTGATTTCTATTGAACAAAAAGGTACGAAAACATTCATCTTGGTTGATGATGAATATGGAGACACCAAAACAAACGCAGAACTAATTCTTCTCAATCTATTAATTTATGAATACCAGGATTATTTGGAGGCCAGTGATTATCTAATCTGGTGTAAAGAAAAAGGGCTTTCGGTTGAAAGCACTGAAGCTAGAGCACATTATTCCAACCTAAGGGAAAAAGAGCATTTTCTATCTGAGTTTCTTGAAGATTTGACACCCGTTTCGCCATTAGAGTGGCAACTCAATAGTGGTGAAGCTCAAGCACTTCGAGAAAATAATTATTAAGCCTGCTGAAGCGTAAACGTGAAGGTAGACCCTCTACCATCTTTGCTTGTAACATTTAAGATTTGGTCATGTTGGTCTATTATATGCTTAACGATGGACAATCCCAATCCACTTCCGCCTGTGCCGCGTGTCCGGCTCTTATCTACACGGTAAAAACGTTCAAAAATGCGATTGATGTCTTTTTCTGGTATCCCCATTCCATTGTCTACAATTTCTACCATGATCGCTTCTCCCATATTGTGAAATGAGATCGTGACAAGCCCCTTCTTTTTGTCATTGTATTTTATGGCGTTCACCAATAAATTGAAAATAACCTGCTCAATACGTTGTAAGTCAGCATTTACAAAAATTGCTTTCTCCGAAAGACTTGCCAACTCCAATGTAACATCAGAGTTTTTTGCTTTATCACCAAGCATGTCAATGATTTCATTGGCCAATTCAACAATGTCAAACCGGCTCATCTTAAGCTCCATCACATTGGACTCTAACTTATTTAAAGTATCCATATCTTGAATAAGGTCAATAAGTCGGTCAACAGATTTGCTTGCTCGTTTTAAATATTGACGGTTAATGGTCTCATCTTCAAGGCCACCATCTAACAACGTAAGAATATAGCCTTGGATGTTAAAAATTGGAGTTTTTAACTCGTGTGAAACATTACCAATAAACTCACGTCTGAATTTTTCGCGGCTCTTCAATTCATCCAATTCACTCTTGAATTCTGCTGCCCACAAACTCACATCTTCGTCTGCTTTTTTCAAAGCATCTTTTGGACCTTTTTCATGTATTGGGCCTCCACGTTTAACATTGTAGATGTTTTTATAAATCAATTTGATTCTTTTCTCAAAATACCCTTCAACTATAGATTTATAGAGCAAGAAAGAAACAAGCATAACTGAAACAGCGGCAACAGCAGCAGTCCAATAATTATTCTCGAAATAGTGAGATTGAATTAAATAAAGAAGAAAGGTAAATACGCCTAGACCGATAGAGATAGCCAACGCCACCATTCTGGGCCGATTATAACTCATGCTTGCTCGTCAAATTTATAACCCACGCCCTTAATCGTCTTTATAGACTTATCACCAATTTTTTCGCGAATTTTACGAATGTGCACATCAATGGTTCTTCCTCCAACAACAACGTCATTACCCCAGATACGATCCATTATTTCATCTCTTGGAAAGACTTTCCCCGGTTTAGAGGACAACAATGAAATGAGCTCAAATTCTTTTCTAGGCAAGTCTAATACGTTTCCATTAAAAATCACTTGATATTTCTCCTTATCTATTACCAATTTACCTTGATCTAGAGAATGCTCAGAATTAGAAGATGATTCTCCTCCTGCTCGTCTTAATAATGCTTTTAATCTGCTTAAAAGTACTTTTGGCTTTATTGGCTTGGTTATATAATCATCTGCACCAGCGTCAAAACCTGCTACCTGAGAATAATCTTCTCCTCGTGCGGTTAGAAATGCAATAATTACATTTTTCAATTCTGGAATAGAACGCATAATGTCGCATGTTTCAATACCATCCATGCCAGGCATCATCACATCTAACAAAACCAAATTCGGTTTATGTTTTTCCGCTAAAGCAACACCTTCTTTTCCGTTGCTTGCCGTATAAACTTTGTAGCCCTCTTTCTTTAAATTATAGCTAACAAACTCCAAGATGTCCGGCTCGTCATCTACTAATAATACTGTGTAATTCGATGGATCCATATATTGATCTAACTGTTATATTGCTCAAATGTAATACTATATAAAGAGTTGAAAAGCGCTTAACAATTTCATAACACAAAGGAAATATTCTCTTTCAATACTAGCTCTTTTGACCGGTTCAAAGTAACCAAAAACCTCATTCTTTTGATTTTAGGATAAGATTTAGGTAACACCCCACCGATAAGTTTGCCTCGAATTTTAATCACAACTCAAGAAAGAAATGAGAACTACAAAGTTTTTATCCATTTTCACAATCGCAGCATGCTTCTTATTTACATCATGTACGGAAGAAGGAAGCTCTATTCCAACAGCAACTCCTGAAACAAAATTTGAAACAGAAGAACTAACTGATGGTAACGGAAACGTTATTGAAACTATTACCACAATAACCGATTACGGCAAAGGTCTTGGGACAATAACTTTATCAAGCACCACTACATGGGTTTTAAACGGAATGGTCTTCGTTAATAATGGTCAAACTTTAACGATCGATGAAGGAACTGTTATTAAAGGTCAATCTGGTCAAGGTGAAAATGCATCTGCATTAATTATCGCAAGAGACGCAAAGATCATGGCCTATGGCACTGCAGCCAATCCTGTTATTATGACTTCTCAAGCGGATCAAATAAGAAGAAAAGCTGACAACAGCGGATTTGAAAATGGCGGAAACTTACCAGCTACGGCACGCGGACTTTGGGGTGGTTTGATTGTTCTAGGCAACGCACGGTTAAATTCCCTTCCTGGAACTTCAGCAATCGAAGGTATTCCAACATCGGAGTCTAGAGGGCTATATGGAGGAACAGATGATGACGACAATTCTGGAATGCTACATTATGTTTCTGTAAGACATGGTGGAACTGACATCGGGTCGGGAAACGAAATTAACGGAATTACACTTGGTGGTGTAGGTTCTGCTACATCCATCCATCACATTGAAGTTATTGCAAACAGCGATGACGGCATTGAGTGTTTTGGTGGAACGGCAAGAATTAGAAACGCAGTAATTACCAACGTTGGTGATGATGCTTTTGATTATGATGAAGGCTACAGAGGTTACGTTCAATATTTGTTAATCTATCAACCTGGTGACAGAGGTGGTGAGCATGATGGCGGAACAAAGCCAGAAGATGGCATCCCATACGCAACTCCAACCTTTGCAAATATTACTTCTATTGGCAAAGGTGTTTCTGAAGGAAAAAGAACACTCACTTTCCGTGACAACGCTGGTGGCTTTTATTGGAACTCTTTATTCACAGAATGGGGAAAAGGAATAGACATTGAAAACTTAACAGATGGCGAAGATTCTAGAAATAGACTAGAGGTTGACGATCTTAAACTAATGCACAACTTGTTCGAAAATGTAGGTGACGACATTCTATCGAACATTATTGTAGACAGCGATGGTACAGACCTTACGTCTCATCCAAATATTTCAGGAAACGCTGTCAATCCTTTTAATCTAATCGGAGTTTTACCAACAGCTTCAATTGCTCCAGCAAACTGGACAGGTTTTGACAACATGAGTTGGTTTGAAGCTCCAATGTTTAAAGGTGCATTTAACCCTGACGGGTCAGATAACTGGCACGAAGGATGGACTTTAACTGACGAAGCAACAGTCATACAATAATAAAAAACAAGCATTCTTAATAGCACTAGGGTCACTAAGTCCTAGTGCTTTTTTAAAACATACTTGAAATGAAACATTTGTTTACAATCATCTCCCTAACTTTTTTGACAAGCCTTGCAGTTGCTCAAAAAGGTACAATTAGAGGAGTTGTTTCTGACAAAGAAACAGGTGAAACCCTTATTGGAGCAGCAGTCTTTATAGAAGGAACAGACTACGCTACTAGCACTGACATAGACGGGAACTTCGAATTATTAGTAGAACCCGGAACCTATACTCTTAGAGCCTCCTACATTTCTTACCAAGACTTAATTTTAAATGGTGTAGAAGTAAACGAAGGTGAAATTACAGTGGTTAAAATGAATATGCCTACAGGTACAGAAACGCTTGATGAAGTTGTACTTGAAGCCAAAGTTGAAAAGAACAGCGAAACTGTAGTTCTACTCATGCAAAAAAACTCTAACCGTGTAATGGATGGAATTTCTTCTCAGCAAATAAAGAGAATGGGCGATTCTGATGCGGCAGGAGCCATAAAGCGTGTTACAGGTGTTACCGTAGAAGGTGGCAAATACGTTACGGTTCGCGGTTTAGGAGATCGTTACAGTAAAACTCTATTGAATGGTGCGGACATCCCAAGTTTAGATCCAGAAAAGAATGCAGTGCAATTAGATTTGTTCCCGACAAATTTGATAGACAATATGCTCGTGTATAAAACTTTTACACCAGACTTGCCTGCTGATTTTACAGGAGGCCTAATTGATTTGCACACAAAAGATTTTCCCGACAAACTCACGTTTCAATTTTCTGGAAAATGGTCTTTTAATGACCAAACAACTTTCAATAATAATTTTTTGACTTACAGAGGTGGCAAAACAGATTGGCTAGGCATTGATGATGGCTCAAGAAATGCTCCAGCGAATGCTGAGAATTTACCAGCAGATATTGCCGGCTTCGTAAGCGATATTGATGAAAATACTTCCATTGTAGAATCATTCAACAAAGACATGGTAGTTTCTGCAAAAGCTCCTGCAATGAATCAGAGTTATTCACTTTCCGTTGGAAACCAGAAAAGCCTAGCGGGAAAACCATTCGGTTTTATCGTTGGATTGACGTATCAGAAAAACAATAATTTTTATGAAAACGGCACAATTGGCCGCTATGTTTCTCCAAACCCAGGGCAATTGATTCCAGACAAAGTAATGAACGATGTCAGAAGCAATGAGGATGTACTCTGGGGGATAATGGCCAATGCGAATTACAAATTCAACTCAAACAGTAAAATTGGTTTAACCTTTCTGAGAAATCAAGGAGGAAATAAAATAACACGTCAACTTATAGGTCGTTGGTCTGAAAATGCATTGTTCGATGAGAATGACAGATTCTATTCTCAAGCACAAAACTTTGTGCAGAGAGCAATTACAACCGCTCAATTGAAAGGCTCTCATTATGTTGAAGGAATGGGAAACGGCACAATCGACTGGGTTTCGAGCTTTACACTCTCTGGCCAAAAACAACCTGACTTCAGATTATTTGCTTACGATTGGGAAGATGGTGTTGGTTATGAAATAAAACAACAAGCGTATCAACCTCCTACTCGCTTCTTTAGAGAAATGTCTGAAACAAACATTGACAACAAAATTCATTACACTATGCCTTTTGACTTTAAAGGACGAAAAGCTGAATTCAAGACTGGAGCTGCTTTCGTTTACAAAAACAGAGGCTTTACAGAATTTCAATACGATTATATTGACAATGAAAAGAGTTTTGGGGATTACATGAATGATCCAGATGATGGGGAACAGTTTATAAATCTAGACCGAATTTCTACATTCATTGCTGATGACAATATTATATCCGGGTATACAACTCCAGGAATGTATATGCGTTCTAACAGACAGTTGAGCAACAGTTATACTGGAACGCAAAGTGTAATTGCCGCCTATGTGATGGGAACACTTCCATTAACGGAAAAATTAGATGCAATTGTTGGCTTGCGTTTTGAAAGAACAGATATTACTGTAGAAAGTGAAAATCCAAATGATGCTTTAGGTGAAGTTATGGCAAATGACTTCTTGCCATCTTTAAATTTAAATTACGATTTAACGGACTTGATGAAATTGAGATTAGGGTACAGCAAAACATTAGCCAGACCTACTTTTAGAGAATTGGCACCTTTCTCTTCTTACCTCTTTGCGGGAGATTATGTTTTGGTGGGAAATCCAAATTTAACAAGAACGACTATTGATAACTTCGATTTACGCTGGGAATGGTATCCAAGTTTTGGTGATTTTGTTAGTGCAAGTCTATTCTACAAAGACTTTAAAAACCCTATAGAAAGGAGGATAGCGCCAGAAGCGCAAAACCTAGAAGTGTCTTTTGTAAATGTGCCCAGAGCAACTGTATTGGGTGCTGAAGTTGAATTAAGAAAAGAATTGCCCTTCGCATCAAGCGAAAACCATAAAACACGATTTGGTATAAACGCTACTTACATTTTCGCCAGAACACAAGTAGATTCAGCGGAAGCTGCAGTGCGTCAAGAAATTGATCCAAATGCAAAAGACACACGTCCAATGTACGGCCAGTCACCATTCATTGTTAATACCTACTTAAGCTTTGTAAATATTAAACATGATTTCGCAATGAACATATCTTACAACGTTTGGGGCGAAAGATTAACCTTTGTTTCTCAAGGACGCGTGCCAGACGTATACGAACAACCAAGAAATGTGATTGATTTAACATTCGAAAAAGGATTCAATGCCAAGTGGAGAATGACGTTTAGAGCGCAAAACTTGTTGAATCCAGAATACAAGCAAACACATGACTTTAACGACACAGACTATATTTTCAGCAACTATACTGTTGGAAGAACGTACTCTTTGGGGGTGAAGTACTCCTTTTAGGGTAAACCTGCAAGTATGTTTGAAAGTCCCGACTATGTCGGGACTTTTTTGTTAGTAGAACGTTAAAAAGTTTGCATTTCTTAATGTGTAGGAAATATTTTATGTGAAATCTAAGTTTACATTTGTAGGATAATTAAAGATTTTAAAATGAAAAGAATTATTACTTTAACTTTAATGTTGACCGGACTATTTGCTTGGGCAACGAACCACCAAGTTGCCGTTTCAAGCAACGTCTTTACACCTAGCTCACTTACCATAACGGCTGGCGATACGGTTACTTGGAATAATACTAGCGGCAGCCACAATGTTGATGGTCGCACGGCTACATACCCTGCAAACCCTGCAAGTTTTTATAGTGGCAGTGCATCTGGTTCTTCGTGGACTTACTCTTACACTTTTACTACAGCGGGATCTTACACCTACGATTGTACGCCTCACGTTGGATTTGGAATGGTAGGAACTGTGACAGTAAATGCAGCAGCTACTCCACCAACACCGTGTTCAGATTTATTTTTCTCTGAGTATATAGAAGGTAGCTCTAACAATAAAGCTTTAGAGGTTTACAATCCGACTAACGGAACAGTTGACTTATCTAACTACACGGTTTACCGAGCTAACAATGGCTCAACAACACCAGGCGGAACGCTGAACATGAGCGGTATGCTTGCCTCAGGTGATGTTTATGTAATGGGCAACCCAAGTAGCTCAGGTGTAGATCCAAAAGTTATTGCTGAATCTGATACGCTTTCTTCAATTACTTATTTCAATGGAGATGATGCACTTTGGTTAACAAACAATGTTACTGGTGACACTTTAGATATTTTTGGAATAATTGGTGTTGATCCAGGAAGTAGCTGGACTGTTGGCACTGGTTCAACAAGTAATCACACTTTAGTTAGAAAATCTACGGTCACTAACGGAACTAAAGATTGGGCCTTGAGTGTTACTCAATGGGATGTTTATCCTCAAGACACAACAATGTACATAGGAAGTCACACATCTTCATGTGTTGCTCCTGCCGCTGCACCTTGTGGTGACTTATTCTTTTCAGAATATATAGAAGGTACTTCTAACAATAGAGCTTTAGAAATCTACAACCCAACGGGAGGAACAATCAATTTGAGTGGTTACACTGTTTATATGTTGACAGGAAGTGGAGCTCAAAACACTTTCCCTCTTTACGGAACTTTAAATTCAGGTGATGTATTTAAAATTGTAAATGATGCCGCTGACCCAATATTAGTTAGTCAAGCGGATACCGCTTTGGGATGGCCAAGTGTTGTTCATTTTACAGGAGACGATGCAATAATGCTTGTAAATGGAACGGATACTATCGATGTATTTGGAACACCTGGAGTTGATCCAGGAAGTTATTGGACTATGGGATCTGATTCTTCTCAAAACATAACTTTGGTAAGAAAAGGAACTGTACAGATGGGCTCTACAGATTGGACTGTTGGCGCTACGGAATGGGATAGCTATCCTGTCAACACCTATTCAAACTTTGGTTCACATACTTCAACTTGCCTTGGAACTTCAGCTTCTTGTTCAGAGCTCTTCTTTTCAGAATACATTGAAGGATCTTCAAATAACAAAGGTTTCGAAATTTACAACCCAAGTGGATCAACTGTAAATTTATCTGGTTATACTGTTTACCTATCAGGTAACGGAGGTTCATTTACTAACAGCTTTACACTATTTGGTTCTTTAGCTTCAGGAGATGTTTTTAAAGTAACTACTGATCAAGCTGATGTAACAATTCAAAGTCAAGCGGATACAGCCTTTGGTTTCCCAAGTGTAGCCCATTTTAGTGGTGACGATGCTTTAATTTTATTTAATGGCACAGATACTTTAGATATTATTGGCACACCTGGTATAGACCCTGGAAGTAGCTGGCCGGTAGGAACTGGAAGCACAAAAGATCATACATTGGTTAGAAAAG
>ERZ767310.1482-NODE-1482-length-13161-cov-4.306272_pt1 | contig 13161 bp, 11 predicted proteins | sample MGYA00374954_ERZ767310 | MGnify/ENA primary metagenome ERZ767310 (study PRJEB28948, sample SAMN06267188) | marine metagenome | isolation source: Columbia River Estuary | place: USA:Columbia River Estuary, USA | collected 2013-07-23 ...
AGACTTGAACAAATCTGTTCCACAGCCTGCGCATGAGTAGACTCCATCTTCAAAATGCAGATCGTATTCTCCTGTATGAGGTCGTTCTGTTCCACTTTCTCTTAATACATTGTATTGTTGTGGAGTTAATATTTCTCTCCATTCAGCCTCTGTTTTTTGCACTTTCACGTCTTTCATTTCATTCGTATTTTGAGCATAACAGCTAGTCAATCCAATTACAAAGACTAGCATCAATCCATTCATCCATTTTGTCTGTCGCATATCCTTTATTTTGTGTTTCTAAAACTAAGACTCAAGCCATGGCCATTCATTACTTCAGAAAAACCTAGAAAAGCTCTTTTAACACTTCTTTAGGATTCTTAAGAAACCACTAGAATCATATGAAATTGTCAAGATACTCAACCCCAAGTCTTCTTTCTTTTATAAAACCCTCGCCATGTTGACGGTAGATTTGTCGGCCCCACTCCTCTGCTCTACTTTCTAAGCTTTTAAAAAAGCCCTCAGATGAAATAACTGTTTTCGGTTCTTTTGAATTCGGATCATAAAACTGAGAGCCATACGCCTTAATACTTTCTAGCTTAGTCTCCATAAATCCAGAAACATCAACTATAAAGTCAGGCTCTAAATCGTAATACTGAATGTAATGGTAAACTGCCTTTGGCCTCCATGGTTCTTGAAGTACGCTATTTTCAAACGTTTCAATTTTTCTTAAACCGGCATGAAATGATGCACGCACAGAGAGCTCGCTTGCTGCTGCATGATCCGGATGTCTGTCATTCGGGGCATTAATCAATAAGATCTCAGGTTGATATTTACGAATCATTTGAATGACCTTCAATTGACTCTCCTCATCATTGGTAATGTAGCCGTCTCTCAAACCTAAGTTTTCACGAGCCGAAACGCCTAAAATTTCACCAGCAGCACGTGCTTCTTCTAGTCGCAAATCTGGTGTGCCTCTCGTTCCCAATTCACCTTTCGTAAAATCTACAATTCCACATTTATCGCCTTGAGCAATGTGCTTGGCTAATGTTCCAGCCGCTCCTAATTCCACATCATCTGGATGGGCACCTAGAGCTAATATTTTTAATTTATTCTCAACCATTTTAATTCAATAACTTTAAATGCATCCTCATAAAGAGAGACGATTTATGACGGATAGTCAAATTTCTGACTTTTGAATCCGGCCAACTAAAAAATAACAAAATCAACAAAAATTAACTTTTTACAATTGCGTCATAAAAACTTGTTCTACGCTTATTTTTGCAGAACAATGTTACAAGAAATTATAACACTTATTAAGAAAGACGTTCAGCTCGACTTTCGCAAGAAGTTCTCGTTCTTCTCGGTCTTACTTTACGTATTAACCACGGTTTATGTGGCCTATTTAGCTTTTAAACAGATAGACTTAGCTAAAGTCTGGAATGCCCTTTTCTGGATCATCTTGATTTTCGGAGCCATCCAAATGTCCATTCGCAGTTTTGCTTCTGAAACTCGGAATCGTTTCTGGTACACCTACCAATTGGTTAGGCCGCAGTCTTTGATCCTTTCTAAAATTATTTACAACTCTGCCATTCTATTGATTATCTCTTTGTTGACCTATGGTTTAATTTCTGGATTAATGGGGAATCTTATTAAAGATCAAATGATGTTTTTGGCAACGATTGTTGTGGGCTCTATCGGCTTTGCTTCTATTCTTACAATGGTTGCAGGTATAGCAAGTCATACAGATCAAAATGCAACGCTTATGGCCATTTTAAGCATCCCGCTGTTATTCCCATTCATCATCACTTTAATGAAAGCCACAGAGTATGCCCTATTTGGACTTGAAAACGGTGGCGGTTTTACAGATTTAATAGCACTTCTAATGGGCTTAAACGTCATGGTAATTGTCATGGCCTATCTATTATTTCCATACCTTTGGCGCGAATAATTGAAACACGATACATGAAAGGAATTTGGTGGAAAATTTTGGCTGTTGCATTGTTGTTTTACAGCTTTATTTTCGGTCTAAAAGGCGATATTCCTCATCTCCCTATTTTAAGAGAAACCATTCGGAATTTATACTTTCATGTACCTATGTGGTTTGCCATGATTGTTATGATGGGAGCTTCAATGGTTTTCGGCATAAAGCACCTCGCAGAAAAAGAGGGGAAGAAAAAAGCTTTTTTAGAAAACGATACGAAAAGTGTTTTGTTCGCTACCAGCGGATTAGTGTTTTCAGTACTAGGTTTACTTACAGGAATGCTTTGGGCTAAATTTACTTGGGGGGCCTTCTGGACCAACGACCCCAAATTGAACGGCACAGCAATTACTATTTTAATCTACTTGGCCTACTTCGTTTTACGAGGAAGCATTGAAGACAATGAGAAGAAAGCGCAGGTTTCTGCGGTTTACAATATTTTCGCTTTCATTTTAATGATTGTATTTATCGGAATTCTTCCAAGGATGACGGATAGTTTACATCCCGGTAACGGTGGCAACCCCGCTTTTGGAAGTTACGATTTAGACAACGGAATGCGTGGTGTATTTTACCCGGCAGTTTTAGGCTGGATTTTGTTTGGTTTCTGGTTGACAAACGTTAAGATAAGATTGAAAAGAGTGTCAAAAGTTTTAGACAAAAAACAAGATAAATTTTATGAATCTATTCTATAAAAAACTCAGCGCGCTTTTGGCTTTTGTAGGGTTGTCTTTTGCATCTATTGCTCAAGAGAATATGCTTCCAGAAGAAGGTGGTAACAACATTGAGGTTGTTTTTGGGGTGGTACTAATTATTCTTCTTGGCATGGTTGCTTATTTATTCTACATCGATAAAAAAGTAGGCAAAGTTGAGGAGCGAATGAAAGAATTAAATAAGTCATGAAAAAATCACACATCGCAATAATCGTTGTCATTGCACTATCAATAGGCTGGTTAATTTCTCGGATAGGTTCGGATGACTTTAGTAGTTATAAAAACTTCAAAACGGCAGCACTCAACGTTGGAAATGAAATTACGGTTATTGGTCATTTAGATCTTGAAGAAGATATAAACTTCAACCCAAAACAAGTAATGTTGAGCTTTACTGCAACAGACAAAGAGGGAAACAGTTCTTTGGTTTATTACAATCAGCCTAAGCCACAGGATTTCGAAAGAAGTGAAGAAATTACATTGAAAGGTTATGCTACGGATTCGGCATTTATAGCAAAGGAAATTTTGATGAAATGCCCCTCTAAATACAACGAACAAAACGAAATGGCTGGCGGCAGCGATTCATACTCAGAATTATAATACATGGAATATATTGGTGAACACCTTTGGGCCGGGAATCTTGGCAGACTCGCGGTTATTTTAGCATTTACATCTGCCGTTCTTTCCTCAGTTGCCTATTATTTTTTTAACAAAACTGAAGATCTAAGCTGGAAGAAACTAGCGCGTTCTGCATATTACCTTCACGCGGCAAGTGTAATGACCATAGTAGGCACATTGTTTTACATGATGGCCAACCATTATTTTGAATACGATTACGTTTGGAAACACACCTCTTTAGATTTACCGGGACGCTTTTTATTCTCTGCCTTTTGGGAAGGTCAAGAGGGAAGCTTTTTGTTGTGGATGTTTTGGCATTCTATTCTGGGATTGTTCTTAATGCACACCTCAAAAACTTGGGAGAGCAAGACGCTTCCGGTTTTATCAGCTGTTCAAGCCATGCTTGCAACAATGGTAATGGGCGTTTATGTATTCGGTGCAAAAGTGGGAAGCAGCCCTTTCATTTTAATTCGTCAGCTTGAAGAAAACGTTGGCGCTCCTTGGACAGAGTGGACAGACTATTTAGCGAAGTTCCCGGCTTTTATGGACGGAAATGGACTGAATCCATTGCTTCAAAACTATTGGATGACCATTCACCCACCTACTTTATTCTTGGGTTTCGCTTTGGTTATCATTCCTTTCACTTTCGCTGTTGCGGGATTGTTAACCAAGGATCATAAGGGTTGGATCAAGCCTGCCATGCCATGGGCTATCTTATGTGTATCTATTTTAGGAACCGGTGTTTTAATGGGAGGCGCATGGGCCTACGAAGCTTTAAGTTTCGGTGGTTTCTGGGCATGGGATCCTGTTGAAAACTCATCGCTTGTCCCTTGGCTGACATTATTAGCTGCAATGCACTTAATGATTATTCAGCGCAACCGAGGCAGTGTTTTGGTGGCAACTTACTTCTTTACCATCATCTCCTTTTCCTTTGTATTATATTCTACGTTCTTAACCCGAAGTGGCGCATTAGGAGACACTTCTGTGCATGCATTTGTAGATTTGGGCTTGAATACACAATTGATGATTCTTCTGCTCCTTTTTGCAGTTGGTCCATTGGTGATTTTTGCATTCAGATACAAAAGCATACCAAAATCTAAGAAAGACGAAAACATGAGTTCGAGAGAGTTCTGGATGTTTGTCGGAGCTTTGATACTTTTAATATCAGCCGTTCAAATAACCTTCTCTACGTCCTTACCTATTTGGAATAAATGGATTGGCCCAGATGGCGTTCTTCCTTTATTTGATGATGAAATTGCTCTTCAAAACCCAATTGATCATTACAACTCTATCCAAGTTCCCTTCGCTATTGTCATTACTTTTTTAATGGCGATAACACACTTTTTAAGTTACAAAAACACAGCCTCCTCTATCATTTGGAAAAGAACAGGCTTGTCTATTATTCTATCCTTGGTTATTGCAATTATCGCTTCTATAAGCTTAGATTTTTATAGTGAAAATGGAAACAGTGCGGTTTACTTAATTTTACTTTTTGGAGGGACATATGCCGTTATAGCGAACATAGATTATTGGCTACGTATAATGAAAGGTTCATTGAGAGTTGCAGGGTCTAGTATAGCCCATATTGGATTTGGATTAATAATCGTTGGAGCTTTGATTTCAAACTTTAAGAAAGAGATCATTTCTTCGAATACGGTTTTCATTCATGATGAATTTCCAGCAAATGAGAATTTATTGATTGAGTTGGACGACACGGTTCAAATGAGCTCTTACATGGTGAAATGGGTAAAAGAACGCCACGAAGGCAATTACCGTTTTTACGATTTAGATTTTCAACGTTATGATGAAAACAATCAGCTTGTTGAAGAATTCAGTTTGAACCCTTCTATCTTGAGAAGCGATAAGATGGACATGAATTCATCTGAACCTTCTACGAAGCACTATTTCAACAAAGACATCTACACCTATGTTTCTTACGCTGATTTAGACGCAAAAGAGCCAACAGACGATGGCTGGAGTAACAAGTGGGAGTTCGAAATAAAACAAGGTACGGAAATGGTGTTGTATGATGTTTGCATGATTAGACTAGATACAATGGTCTACCAAGCAGACATGAACGAAGATGAAACCGATTTGAATAAATTGGCCATGGGTTTGCGTTTAACGCTTATCGACATGAAAGGCAAAGAGTATGAAGCTATTCCCTTGTATTTGTTAGAGAATAATGTAGAATCGCATATTGATGCTACCATAGATGAGTTGGGCATTAAAATTCGCTTTGAAGGCATCAATACCAAAAACAGTCAAATGATAATTCATACATGGCAAGATGAAGAAGAGGAGAAACCATTCATCATTATTCAAGCTATAGTATTTCCGCACATTAACATTTTGTGGCTAGGCTGTTTTGTTATGGGACTAGGTACTCTCATTGCTTTTGCTCAGAAACTGAAGAAAAATTAAACTTGAAAAAGAGTCTTTCTCAATTCATCCTGTTTAAAATCTTTAAATGGAAGATTGATGGAGCATTTCCAAAAGAACTTCAGAAGTACATTATCATTGTTGCGCCTCACACGCATTGGTATGATTTTATTTTAGGTGTATTAATCAAGTATGTTACTGAATTACCCTCTAATTTTATTGGAAAGGCTTCTTTATTTAAAAAGCCCTTTGGCTTTATTTTTAAAGCGATTGGTGGCGTACCCGTTCAAAGAGATAAGCACAACAACCTTGTTGCCAGCACTATTGACATTTTCAATTCAAGAGAGCAATTCATAATGGCGCTTGCACCAGAAGGAACTCGCAAAAAAGTAGACATTTGGAAAACCGGCTTCTACCACATTGCAAAAGGGGCAAACATTCCTATCGTTAGAGTAATCTTTGATTTTAATAAAAAAGTCGTTTCTATTTTACCTCCGTTTAATCTGACAGAGAATATGGAAAATGATTTGAAAGAATTGCGTTCCGTCTACAAGGATGTCAAAGGTAAGATCCCTAAATACAGCTAAGAGTCTATTTCTTTTTTACGATCCAAATATCTTGTGGAGGAACAACACTGTTTTCTTGTTTTCTGACGATATGCTCAGCAACAATCTGATCTTTAAACAACTGCTCCATAAAACCTTTTGGGTGAAATGCTGAATAAGTTCGGTGCCCTTCTTTAACCTTTCCTCTTACTACCAGTTCATCCTTTTCGTAAGCCGTAATTTCTTCCTCCGTCATCTTTGACAGAAAATTATCTCCCTGTGTAGTTAAGAACAATATACCATTAGGTTTTAAAACACGTACAAGCTCTTTGTACCAGTCATGATGCATTTGTTCAGACAAGTGAGTGAAAATTGAAATACCATAAATAACATTAAAGAATCCTGTTTCATATGGTAACTTCGCTTCAAGTGAATTTAAATTGAACTCAACATCTTTTAAATACTTTGAACACCACTCAATCGAATTCTTATTGTAATCTGTACCATAAAAAGAACTTTCGCTACCAATAGCTTTTTGCATATGTCTAACAACTCTTCCTGGACCACATCCCCAATCTAAAACCCTTGCGTTTTCTAAATCAATGTGCCTTTTAAAATGACCTACCAACCATTCAGCAGTCTCTATGCTGTCTAAATAGTATTTCTTGTAATTCAACTGAAAAGACTCGTACATGAGATAATCTGGTGGTAATACAACATCTGGGTAGTCCTTTCTGAACTCAATGTTACTCTGCTTATTTATTTTCTTTTCTAAAAAGAACCTTACGTAGTCCGTAAAATAAATTAAACCTAAAGACCTTAGTATTTTTGAAATATCTCCTCTTTTTACATTCATCAAAACGGGTATTATAAGTAAGCTCTAAAAGTCAAGTAAAAATTCCTTCCAGCAGCAACAATTCCAGAACTATACGGGCGGTACCGTTCGTCCATAATATTTTCAACACCACCCAATATCTCAAGGTAATGATTCAACTTAAATGACATTTTTAAGTTCAACGTTGCCCAAGAAGGAGAGTAAGTATTTCCATTGTCATCGGTTAAATATAAATACCCTTTACTTTGTTCTGAAGGTGCCATTCTATCAGAAGAAATTTGACCATTGTAAATCACGTTTAAATCTGCCTTAAACCAGCCATGCTTAAAAATCACTCCAACTTGACCAAATAAAGGCGACACATGTCGTAAACCTTGTCCATCAGAAGCTTCGCCATAGGTATAATTAATATTCGCTTTCGCTTGAAAGTGTTTGCTAATGTCTCCGAACACTCCCATTTGAGCGCCATAAATTGTGGCATGATCCGCATTTTGCAAGGAAACCACTTGACTGTAATCTCCATCGTAATTAATTGAATCTTGACCATTAAATGTAGTCGGCCTTCGAACCATGGCATTGGTTAAATAGCTGTAAAAAGCAGAAATTTCGAAAGAATAGTTCTTTGCAAATTTTTGAACCAGACCAATTTCAGCACTGTACAAATATTCTGAGTTCAATTCAGGATTTGGAATAATTACGGTGTAAGGTTCTGGATCGAACACCTTCGCCATGTCATCTATGTTAGGTGCTCTAAAACCTGTAGACAAATGCGTGTAGATTCTACTTGACCGTGAAAGGATATAACTAAAGCCAACCATACCAGTAATCGCATCACTTGTATTTTTAATATCTGTGTAGGGTAATGGATAGAAACCAGTATCTAATGTTGAATTACTGCTCACAAAGGAGTAGCGCAAACCTCCATCCAAAATAAAACGGGTATCTATTTTGTGCTTTATCGTTGCATATGCTGCTGCAGAATTCCAAGTTGACCCATCAGGATATCGCGTACCAATTGCATTTTCCTCAAAATTTAAAATGTCTTTTTCTATCGCTGCAGAGCCTATAATATTTAATAGTCCTTCTACTCCATAAAACAAATCTGTATTGCTCGAAAGTTTTTTGTCAAAATCTAGATTCACAGAAAAAGCATCAACAGTTTCCGCTTGAGTTCTAAAATTAGGACTATCAAAATTTCGACTGTTTCTACTTTCTTTAAAAAACTGATAGGCCACATTCCACTTAAACCGTGTAAAGAATTTGTTTGGCTTTAAATACTTCATCGAAAGATTTGCCATGGTCCAAACCTGAGGACCATAATACCATTCGGCATACCTCAACTTATCATCGCGGTAACGAATTAATCGATCGTATCTCGGAACATCAGATGTAGTTGAGAAATGTAGACCCAAATCCATGCGCACATATTTACTCGGCTTAAAGGCAATCTTTTGCATTAAGTTCAGCTGACTGTAACCAGATTCAACCTGTTCTTTCGAGTTCGGATTGCTCACCACAGAATCAACTCCACGCATGGAAGTCTGGTATTCTGTTCTCAAATACTCATCGGGGCCGTTGCTTCCCATTTTTAAATTATCGAATTCAGAGAATGAAACACTTGTAGTAAATGCCCATTGATCATAACCGAAATTAAAATCCATGTGACCAGTCAATTCGTTGTTAGCCGAACTGTAGCGTATGAATGAATTAAGACTGGTCAACCCAGGTTTGCCAACCGAAAAGTTTGGATCTAAGGTATTGAAAGACATTACACCTCCCAGTGCATCACTGCCATAAATTGCTGCCCCAGGCCCAAATAAGATCTCTGTATTTTGAACAGCGTTTGGGTCTAAAGAAATAACACTCTGAACATTACCTTCACGAAAAACAGCATTATTCATGCGAACACCATCTACAACCAAAAGAACACGTGAAGTCGAAAACCCTCGAATCATAGGACTCCCGCCTCCGAGCTGACTCTTTTGAATAAATACATTTTGAGAAGCACCGAGTAAATCTGCAGATGTTTGAGGATTGTCAAAAGTGACTTGAGCCTTTCCAACTAATTTCACGAACGTTGGTACATCTTTTATGCTCTGCTCCCATTTATTTACGGTAACCGTTATTTCATCTACACTAACCACACTCTGTGTGAGCAAAACTGAATAATTAATCGCCTTTATGTCCTCTAGAGAAATTTTATAAGTTTGGTAACCTACATGTTGAAAATTCAAAACCAAATCGCCTGAACTCGCAATGTCAGCAATATCAGCTTGACCTTTATCGTCTGTATATACACCACCTGAAGCATTAAACACATACACGTAATCTATGCCGCTTTTAGTATTTACATCTTTAACTGTAATGATTTGACTAAACCCTGTAGAACAGAGTAGAAGCGTCAAAATCATCCAATACAACTTCATATAGTAAGTTTTGTGCTAAACAAGCAAATATCATACCTCAAGCCATCTGTATATCAAAAAAATCAGAATAAATTTACTGTTCTATGAAAGCATATCCTTTGTTTAAACTATTTATTGATAATCAAGCTGTTGACTTAAACAATCTAGCTCAGTCTAAATTCAATTCTTCTTGGCAATTGAGCATAATAAAATTTGTTACTGACTTCAGTAACGATGATACTTCAATAAACGTTAAAACTTCTGGCTCTACAGGAAAGCCCAAACAAATAGAACTGCTGAAATCGAGAATGAGAAATAGCGCTGAAATGACGGGTTCTTTTCTAAAACTTAAAGAAAACGACAAAGCTTTATTGTGTCTTTCGGCTGACTACATAGCAGGTAAAATGATGCTGGTCCGCGCTATGGTTTTGGGGTTAGAGATTCATTGCTACGAGCCTAAAACCGAAATGCTCCAAAAGCTAAATCAACATTTTGCCTTTTCAGCAATGGTGCCAATGCAAGCAATGGCAAATCTTAAATGGCTTTCAAAAATTGATACGTTGATTATTGGTGGAGGAACTCTATCTCAGTTAGATACGAATACTCTCATTGAGTCAAAACATATAGGTTTGTATCAAACTTTTGGAATGACAGAAACCATTTCTCATGTTGCCTTAAAATTGATTTCAGAGAAGTATTACACCGCTTTAAAAGATATTTCGTTTTCATTATCACAAAATGAGACTCTGGTTATTGACGCTCCCAATCTTTTAGATGAGCCAATCTCAACGAATGATTTAGTTCATCTAGAATCGAATACATCATTTGAATGGCTTGGAAGAGTTGACAATGTCATTAATTCTGGAGGGTATAAGATCATCCCTGAAAAGGTAGAAATAGAAATAGGTAGAATATTGAGAAAACCTTTTTTCGTTGCTGGAATCCAGGATGCTCAATTTGGTGAAAAAATGGTGCTTTTTATTGAAGGTGAAAACAGTGAATTCAAATCAAATCAATTGAAAGAGTTAGAGCTAAATAAATTTGAAATACCAAAAGAGGTTTATTTTATTGAAGAGTTCACTAGGACCGATACGGCCAAGATTCAACGAAAAGCTACCATTATGAAATTCTTAGAATAGGTTTAATTTCTTTCTTCATTTAAGCCGAGTTTCATTTTAATTGCTTGAATATCTTTTTCGATGGGAGCTGACCTTACCTTTTTATAGATCCTGTCTTTTTCTCGATTCGTAAGATGCCAAGACAGAGAGATATCTGCATCTTTACTCAGAAGTTCTAAAGAATAAATATCCATCGGAAAGGTCATCCAAGATTCGGCTGTTTTTAAATCTTCACTGTATTTAAAACCCTGTAAATTAGAAAAACTCGAAATCACTCCACTAATTGGTTTGGTCAAGCCGTCTAATCTTGTCTTCTTTTTATTATCCTTAATCTTGACTTTCTGCTCACGGTTCGCTAAAAGTTTCACCACAACCACTCCTGAAGTATTTTCTTCAATCCAAGAATTAAATTCATCCATAAAACGCAGACCCAAATTAAAGCCATCATTGTCTCTTGCTCCGGCATCTATCAATTCAATACGCGGTTTTGAAGGAAGACTGACTAAAGGCGTTACATATGGAAAAGTAGCGCTCATACGCAATGCCGTTGAAAACTGAAGGTTGCCTGCATCTTGCTTTTCGAAAAAACGCATAAACTCAACGCCATCAATCTCATAGCTCGGATTGTGATCGTATGCGTTGTAATTCCGAGCTAAGAAAGAAATCCCTTGAGGGGATATTAGCATTCGTCTTCCTGCATTAATCATCATCGGAGAAAGAATCAATAAAGGTATTTCAGCGTTGTATTCTATATCTCGATAATCAATAATGCGCTTATCCAAAATACTGTCAGTCATTTCTAAGAGGCGATGCTCCCATGCATATCCGCGGTCCATCACATATTTCTCACCTCCATATTTTACTTTTTTAAGTGGGATAAACAAATCATTTACTGCCAGAGTAAACCCAACGGCATTGAGCAAGTCACTGCCTAATCGATTGTAATAGTCACGCCTATGAATGCCCAATTGCAAACCATTGTTTTCACGGTATTTCAACTCCCGGTAATAGGCAGATCCTAACATTCCACCACTTGAACCCGTAATTAAAAAAACATGATCCAGAAACTCTCCACTCATAGAACTATCCAAACTTTGAAGTGCGGCCATCGCCCATAGAGATGCTCTTAACCCTCCACCACTACAATTCAAAATCACCATTTTCGGTTTGGTAGTATCCGAAAACTTATCGCGCCAGTTTTTCAAAGCGCCCAGCATTTTCAGCTTGTCGTTCTCCAATAGAATTGGATGCGTCAAGCTGTCAATCGTTTCAATGGTATAACTGGCATTGGTACTATAATCTAACCCAAAGGCTTTGTGGATGCGCTGAAAACTTTCCTGACCTGAATAGTAATTGAACGCAACAAATAGCGCAATTGACAAGGTCAAAGTCCATGTTTTGAACCTTGAATACAAAGCACCAATCACCATGATATAAATGGTGAAGATTAATATGATACTCGCGCCTGCTGGGATTTGAAAAATTGGATTCAAGACAAAAAGACTCAATACCACCATGAAACCTAAAATGACAACGAAGAATATTGCCGCATTTAAATGATGCTTTTGCAGCGTGTCTAACTTTTGTTTATCTGTGTAATGGGCATGCTCGCGCGTAAGTCTAGTTTTGAAATAACTTTTAAGGTAGGTTTTAACCTTTTTGCTGTCTTCAATAGATGGCTCTTCGAGTGACTTGTCTTTTCTAATCAGAACTTTTAAAGGTTTGCCAAAGCCTTCAATGTGCAGCGTTTTGTTGGTGCTAAAAAAGTAAGTCAGTGAAATACCAATGGTTAGCATACTGCCGAAATACAGTCCCAGAATGGAAAGAACAATTTGAAAAAAACCTTGACCTTCTCCGCTTAAAGCGGAAACTATAATGACAGAATAGAAAAGGTAAAAAGTAATTGGGATGATAGAATTGTTGATAGAGAATGTAAACAAGGGCCTGTTGAGCGTGGCGAGAAAAGGAAACCTGTAACTGTAAAAAATGTAACTACTGATGTGGAACGCCATTACAAACAGCCCCAAAACCAAACCCATAATAAAATAAGAAGCTGGCGAAACACTTTGTAAATACTCGGGCGTTTGAAATAAATATTTTACTCCAATATTGTCTAAAAACAATCCTGCAACGACACCAAAAAGAATAACCCAAAAAATCAACAACAAGAGGCTTCTTCTTAAATGCAACAACAACAAACGCACAGGAAAAAACCCGATTAAGTTGATGAGTAGCCTCTTTATTTTGTTCGTTCTTTTAGCCATTTAAGATATAACGCCAAACTGGGTTAAGTGGTGGGTGATATGTTTAAAATGTAGTTGTCTCGTTTGTTCTGCATCCAATTTCCCAAAGCTTTCGTGCACTGACCAAAACTTGTCATCTTCCTCAACAGTCGATATAAACAAACGTAACTTTTCTATAAATCTTTTCTTTGCTGCTTCCAAATTTTGGCCGTCAGGGGCTTGAAAATTCTCAAAGTTTTTAGGCATTGGACTGCCCGGTCGAAAAGGCTTATCGGTCATCAGCCATCTTTGAAATGCAGGAATTTGTTCTTCTGGTGTTTTGATAAAGTATTCCTTGTAACTCGTAGA
>ERZ767310.1491-NODE-1491-length-13120-cov-4.651512_pt1 | contig 13120 bp, 14 predicted proteins | sample MGYA00374954_ERZ767310 | MGnify/ENA primary metagenome ERZ767310 (study PRJEB28948, sample SAMN06267188) | marine metagenome | isolation source: Columbia River Estuary | place: USA:Columbia River Estuary, USA | collected 2013-07-23 ...
CCTGCTCCTAATGGCACAGACATGTCTGTTTCGAATGATTTCTCCCAGTCCGTTGAAAAGTTATATGAATAACATTCGTTGTTCTTTACATCTATAACATCACCAACTTTCGTAGAGTTCAAACCAAGAGGCTTAGAAATTTTCTTATTAATCAGCTCGGAATAGCTTTTGCCCCAAGTATTTTCTAGAATAATCGTCAATAACACATAATTTGAATTACTGTATTCTCCCTTCGCTCCGGGTTCAAAAGTAAAGCCAGCGTCAATAATTTTCTTCAATATCTCTTCTCTAGAATAAGTCATTGTGCACCATTCTAGATAGTCGTTCACATTTGTAAAATTGTAAATACCACTGTGGTGGTTTAACAATTGACTAATTGTTATTTCATCTCCTTTTGGGAATTCTTTTATATACTTCGAAAGATGATCGTCTAGTTTTATTTTCCCCTCATCTATTGCCATAAACACCAAAGTTGAAGTAAACACTTTAGAAATAGAACCCACGCGATACTTCGTTTTGACATTAGACTTAACGCCCAATTCTAAATTTGAATAGCCAATAGCGCGCGCATAAATCACTTTACCCTTTTCAGAAACGGCTAAACTACCCATGAATTGGTTATTTGCTTCTAACACGGCTATAACGGTGTCTAAGCCCGTTTGGTTGAACTGTGCATTTGTTTGTGCTCCAAAAAGAAGTGCAATTGCTATAAAGATATTTTTCATTTTAGTTTTAGTTTTGAAATTGAAAAGTAAAAAACTGAAAGACTTAAAGACATAAAAAAAGCCCGATGTAGAATCGAGCTTTTAAGATTTTCTCTAAATGCTATTTATACGCACCCATGCTAGAATATTTCTTTATTCTCTTATCTACTAGTTTCGCAGAAGACAGCTTAGCCAAACTTGCGTATTGCTTCTCAATTTCTTTTTTCACAGTTTGAAAAGTCGCAGCTGGATCATTATGTGCACCACCTATAGGCTCTTTTATGATGCCATCTATTAGACCATTTCCCAACATATCGTTTGCTGTAAGCTTTAAGGCTTCTGCAGCTTGTTGCTTATAATCCCAAGTTCTCCATAAAATGGTAGAACAGTTTTCTGGAGAAATTACAGAATACCAAGAGTTTTCTAGCATTAATACAACATCACCTACTCCAATTCCTAAAGCACCACCAGAAGCACCTTCTCCAATTATTATACAAATAACAGGTACTTTTAGCTGAGCCATTTCCATCAAGTTTTTGGCAATTGCCTCACCTTGACCGCGCTCTTCAGCTTCCAATCCTGGATATGCTCCTGGAGTATCGATTAAAGTTACAACAGGCTTTCCAAATTTTTCTGCCATTTTCATCAAGCGCAGAGCCTTGCGGTACCCTTCTGGATTAGGCATTCCAAAATTCCTATACTGACGCATTTTAGTGTTGATTCCTTTTTGCTGACCGATGAACATATAACTTTGGTCACCAATCTTTCCCCAACCACCTACCATGGCTTTATCATCTTTTACTTGACGATCACCGTGTAATTCAATAAAATTACCTTCAGTGATTGCTTCTATGTAGGCTAACGTATATGGGCGTTGCGGGTGTCTCGACAGTTGAACACGCTGCCATGCTGTCAAGTTTTTCTGAATGTCTTTTCTCGTCTTTTTTAGATTGTCCTCAATGGCTTTAATTGAAGGAGCCATATCTACTTTAGATTCTTCTTGAAGTGCTTTTGCCTTTTCAAGTTGATCTAATAATTCCTTTACAGGTTGTTCAAAATCTAGGTAATCCATACGATTATGTGTTCTTAAAACAAGTGCGCAAATTATAAAATATCGGCTTTACGACTCAATATTTGTGCGCTTTAAAAATGGAAGTCCGCGCTTCTTGATATAGGCATTCGCAAAAACGGTAAACAAAATTATTAAAGCTCCTAAATAAAACCCTCCAGACATTTTCTCATCTTCTCCTAAAAGGAAGAAGGCCATAATAATTCCATAGACAGGCTCTAAGTTTATTGTAAGCACTACCGTGAACGGACTTAATTCTTTCATGATTCTAACTGATTCTATAAAAGGATAAGCCGTGCAAACAACTGCCAAAATGAGGATGTATATTAAGTCGTTACCTTCAGTTGGCAGAAGAGATAAATCCAAATCTCCATTAAATATAAAGAACAAGGTCAATGCCAACCAACCTCCAAAAAGCTCGTAAATTGTAATGACAGTTGCTGAGTTATTCTTTACAGCCACACCATTTATTACAGAAAACAACGCGCTAAGAAAAGCAGAGGTAAGTGCTGTTAAAATCCCCCATTTGTATTGAGACTCAACCGTGAAAATTGTTGCTATACCAACAACAACCAAAAGGCCTAAAATCATTTCATATGCAATAAACTTCTTTTTTAAAAAAATAGGCTCTAGCAATGACGTGAAAAACGCCCCAGAACTCAAACATGCAAGAGTAACAGAAACATTGGAAATTTTTATAGCATGAAAGAATGTAACCCAATGGGCAGCAATAACGACACCTGCAAAAATGAATGTTGCAAGATTCGAATAACTAATTTTTAAGTTGATCTTTTTAAGAGCAACATAAACGAAAAGCACAGCGACTGCAAGGCCCATTCTATTCCAGACTAATGACATAGCTTCTTGAGAAATCAAGTCGCCTAAAATGGCAGTAAAACCCCAAATAAAAACTACGAAGTGTAGTCTTAAATAACTGTTTTTCATCGCTTAAAGTAACTCAGCTAAATAACAAAATGCAATTGGAGTTCTTAGCCTTTAAAAAGCAGAAAAGGTTTTTGTTGATTTTACTTGGGAGCTCTTATATAAAGCCAAATTCCAAGAACTAAGAAAATAATATTTGGAAACCATACAGCAATAAAGGGTGATATCTGACCTACCGAACCGAATGTTGACGATATCTGCATTAGAAAGACATATATCAGACAAATAAATATTCCAATAGCCATGTTAAGCCCTAAACCACCCCTATTTTTCTTTGTGCTTAAACTAACTGCTATTAGAATGAGTATATAAGTAGCGAAAGGCCAAGAGGTCCGCTTATGATATTCTATGTAGTAGGTATTCAATTTTGAAGAGCCACGCAGACGTTCAGCTTCTATAAAGTCCTTCAATACAGGAGTAATCATCATTGCTGATGAAAATAATTTTGGCACTAATTCGCTTGGTTGAAACACGAAAGAAGTATCTAGTCTTCTTCCTTTTGTTAAATGCTCTGTTCCGTCTTCATCAATGATTCTCAGAACATATTGGTCAATTTTCCATTTATCCGTAGCAGTGTCAAATCGAATATAATTCCCAGTCAACTTTGACCTTAAAGCTAAATTATTATCAAATTTTTCATAGCTAAAATTGTGGCCTGTCTTCCGCTCTGGGCTAAAGTTTTCGAAATACACGAGTTCACCTGGAGCAACCTGTCTATGAATGTTTTGATTGTCTGCCAATCTTCTACCTACTCCAACATAAGTGTTTTCAAATTGAAGGCGCTTTACATTAGTTTTAGGGATAATATAGTGGTTGGCAATAAATGATAAGACAAATACAATTGTTGCACCAACGAAAAAAGGCATCATCAATCTACGGTAACTCACGCCACCCGTAAGAATAGCGACAATTTCTGTATTAGATGTCATCTTACTTGTGAATAAAATCGTACTGATAAATACAATCATAGCGCTGAACATGTTGCCATAAAATAGTATGAAATTCAGATAGTAGTCGACTAAAATTTCGCTTAGTGTAGCGCCTTTTTGAAAATCTTCAATTTTTTCAGTAACATCAAAAATTACAGCAATAGACATGATGATTAGCATCATGAAAACAAAAGTTCCGAGAAACTTTTTTAAAATGTATTTATCTACAATATTCACTAGAGACGTTGCTGCACTTTTTTAACCATTACATCTTTCCAGCTACTAAACGTACCTTCGATAATATTCTTGCGTGCTTCTCCCACTAGCCATAAATAAAAAGATAAATTATGAATCGAAGCGATCTGTCTACCTAAATATTCATTTGCCGCAAAAAGATGCCTTAAATAAGCTTTGCTGTATGTCTGATCTACGTATGATGAACTGTTTGAATCAAGCGGTGAGAAGTCATCCTCCCATTTTTTATTTTTAATGTTTATGAAGCCTTCTGACGTAAATATCATTCCGTTTCGCCCGTTTCGAGTTGGCATAACGCAATCAAACATATCCACACCCAAAGCAATATTCTCCAAAATATTAGCAGGAGTTCCTACGCCCATTAAATAGCGAGGCTTGTCTTTTGGTAAAATTTCGCAAACCAAATCTGCCATAGCGTACATTTCTTCTGCTGGCTCGCCAACGCTTAAGCCGCCAATGGCATTTCCCTCGGCACCTTTGCTGGCTATATATTCGGCAGATTGCTTTCTTAATTCCGGATAAACCGAACCTTGCACAATAGGAAACAAATGTTGTTTGTGTCCATATTTATCAGGAGTTTCATCAAAGCGTGTAAGACACCTTTCAAGCCATCTATGCGTCATATGCATAGAATCTGTAGCGTACTTTAATTCACATGGATATGGAGTGCATTCGTCAAAAGCCATCATGATATCGGCTCCAATAGTTCGCTGAACATCCATGACACTTTCTGGAGTAAACAAGTGTTTAGAACCATCTATGTGAGATCTAAATGTTACTCCTTCTTCGTTAATTTTACGCATGTCGCCCAAAGAATAAACTTGGTACCCGCCACTGTCCGTTAACATGGGTCTATCCCAGTTAATGAATTTATGCAGACCCCCTGCGCGTTCTATTATGTCCATCTTGGGTCTAAGAAACAAATGATAGGTGTTGCCCAAAATAATCTGGGCCTTTATGTCCTCTTTTAACTCACGGTGATGAATACCCTTTACACTGCCGGCTGTGCCCACAGGCATAAAGATTGGCGTTTGTATCACCCCATTATCTGTGGTAATCTCTCCCGCGCGTGCTTTACTCTTTTCGTCTGATTTTTGTAATTGAAAAAACATCGGGCAAATGTAATTTTTTCACTTCATCCAAAAAGCTCTAAATCTATGTTGATTGAATACTTTAATTATATGTTCTAAGTCAATCCATATTGAGTTAAACATTCAACACAATTCATGTTTGGATAAGACAACAGGCCCATTCAATTTGTTACTTTTGCCGCGATTTTTTAACGTAGGTAAAAGATGAAAAAACACAATTTCTCGGCTGGACCATGCATCCTTCCTCAATCTGTTTTGCAACAAGCATCAGACGCTATTAAAAACTTTGACGACTTAAATTTAAGTTTGATAGAGATATCTCACCGAAGCAAAAACTTTGTTGCCGTAATGGACGAGGCTATTGCACTTGTGAAAGAACTATTGAATGTTCCAGCGGGATATTCTGTACTGTTCTTGCAAGGTGGCGCGAGTTTAGAATTCTTAATGGTTCCATTTAACTTGATGAAAGAAGGTGGTAAATCTGCCTATCTCGAAACAGGTGCTTGGGCTAAAAAAGCTAGACAAGAGTCAGAACAATTCGGAGAAACACTTGTTGTTGGAAATTCTGGAGACAAAAACTTCAACTACATCCCTAAAGGATACGAATTACCTGCAGATGCAGATTATTTCCATTTTACGTCTAACAACACCATTTTCGGTACGCAGATCAAAAACTTTGAATTGGCAAAAGACTCTTATAATGTTTGTGATATGTCTTCTGACATTTTTAGTCGCACAATAAATGTTGCTGATTTTGATTTGATTTATGCTGGAGCTCAAAAAAACATGGGTCCCGCTGGAGCAACTTTGGTAATTGTAAAAGATGAAATCTTGGGGCACACAGGAAGACACATTCCCACGATGTTAGACTACCGCACGCACATCAAAAAGGAGTCCATGTTCAATACGCCTCCTGTTTTCCCTATTTATGTTTCCATGCTTACGCTAAGATGGCTTAAAGAAAACGGTGGTGTTTCTTGGATTGAAAGTATCAATCAGCAGAAAGCAGATTTGCTTTATAAGGAGATTGACAGAAACCCATTGTTTGAAGGAACAGCAGCTGTTGAAGATCGCTCAAACATGAATGCATGTTTCGTTCTGACAGATGAAAGTAAAAAAGAAACTTTCGATGCACTTTGGAAGGAAGCTGGAGTTAATGGCTTGAACGGACACCGCGATGTTGGTGGATACCGCGCCTCTATGTACAATGCGCTTCCTCTAGAAAGTGTGCAAGTACTCGTTGATGCTATGCAACAACTAGAAAATATTTAATTAAAACTAATTGCCTTAATAAGGATATTATGAAAGTATTAGCAAACGATGGAATTTCTCAAAGTGGCGTTGACACTTTAGCGAAATTAGGTCACGAATTAGTAGATGCTAGAGTTGCTCAAGAGCAATTGATTAACTATATCAATGAAAATAAAGTTGAAGCGCTTTTAGTAAGAAGTGCAACCAAAGTTAGATCTGATATTATTGACGCCTGCCCAAGCCTGAAAGTAATTGGTCGTGGTGGTGTTGGCATGGACAACATTGATGTTGACTATGCACGTGAAAAAGGGTTGCATGTAATTAACACACCTGCAGCAAGTAGTCAGAGTGTTGCAGAATTGTGCATGGCTCACCTTTACGGGATGGTACGTTTTCTTCATGATGCTAACCGCCAAATGCCTTTGGATGGCGACAGCCGTTTTAAAGAATTAAAGAAAAATTACGGTGGAGGCATTGAGCTTCAAGGTCGTACTTTAGGGATTATTGGTTTTGGCAGAATTGGCCAAGCACTAGCTAAATTGGCTGTTGGAGTAGGAATGAAAGTTGTGATGACTGACCTAATTAAAGGCAATCGAGTAATCACGAAAGTGTTCTATGATGGTCAAACTACTGAGTTTGACATAAAAAACTTGGCTATGAATGAGTTATTGAAATCATCTGATTTCGTTTCGATTCATATTCCTGGAGGAAACTTGATTAGCAAGAAGCAAATTGAGATGATGAAAGATGGAGCTGGAATAATTAATGCTGCTAGAGGTGGTGTCATAAACGAACCTGATCTGGTAGCTGCTTTAGAAAGTGGAAAATTGAGATATGCCGCTTTGGATGTTTTCGAAAACGAACCGTCTCCAGCTGTTCAAGTACTTATGAGCCCTTTTATTTCTTTGAGCCCGCACATTGGCGCTGCTACTGAAGAAGCACAAGACAGAATTGGTGTTGAGCTTGCTGATAAAATTGACGCTATTGAAAAAGGAGAATTGTAATTTCTTTTTTAAACTTTATACCATGGCCGCCTAAAAAGCGGCCTTTTTTTATGCCTGTAAGAGCAGAACAAAATCATCGTCTCAACTGGCCAAACATTATTGACATGAAAGAATATTTAGATACTATAAAAGCTCTACTCAAAGAAAACAAAACCACTGGAGGGAATCATTCGGAAGCCATGTTGCATTACTCAAAAATGAACTTGAGTAGAATGAAACGTTGGATGAAAGCGGGGGTAATGAATCCTGAGTTAGAAGAGGCCGTTAAAGCGATTAGTGAACCCCAAACATGGGTTGTTCTCACGGAAGCATGGTGTGGCGATGCAGCTCATACTGTCCCATTTATGGCTTTATTAGCAGAGCTTAATCCAAACATAACATTGGACATAAAGATGAGAGATGAGAATCTAGATTTAATGGACAAATATTTAACTAAAGGTGGGCGTTCCATTCCGAAGATGATTGCTTTTAACGCGTCTGAACAAGAAGTGTTTAATTGGGGTCCAAGACCAAAAAAAATGCAAGAGGCTTTTTATGAAATGAAGGAATTGAACTTACCCTATTCAGAGGTTTCCGAGTCACTTCAAAAAATGTACAATAAAGATAAAGGAATCCTATTTCAAGAAGAATTCTTAGGACTACTTTGCGAAAGCAATATTCTCGTTTAAAATGTACAGCGAATAACTCAAAATGAAGTCATAAAAAAAGGGTTGCTAAGCAACCCTTTTTTTATTTTTATTTCTTCTTCTTACCGTCAATCCACTTGCCGTTCTTAATCTCGCCCATGTAGTCAACAGTTTTAGATTTCTTGTAATGATCTATCGCTTCCATTGCTTCCTCCTTAGAATCTCTTCTAATTTTTATGGAACCGTCAGAACCTTTTGCTTTTACTTCAACATAAAAACCGTCCTTCAGTTTTTTTGGTCTCGTAGATGGTCTACCCATTACATCTTAGTTTTTTAATTCAGTGCAAGAATATAAATTTTTTTTATTTGATTTTTAATTTTTTTCTGCAAGATGTTGATTTTATAAATACTCGGATTAAAATCAGATTTAACTCTTTCAATGGAATCTGATTAATTTTTAGATATATCGAATTTATTCTAATCTCAAACTACATTTGCATACTTATTTATTCTCTTATGATTACTGTTAAACCGTTTAAGGCCTTGCGCCCTACTAGAGACAAAGCCTATTTAGTTGCTACACGTTCCTATGTGGGCTATTCAGATCAGCGCTTAGAACATAAGCTTCGCAATAACCCGTTTACTTTTTTACATGTAATCAATCCAGATGGCAAAAATGACAGCGCTTTTGGCGAAGAGCGCTTTCTAAAAGTGAAAAGAAAATTTGAACTTTTCTGCAAAGAGCGAATTTTTAAGGAGGAGGACAAGCCTTCATATTACATTTATCAACAGCGCACACCTACACATGTCTTTACAGGAATCATTGGTGCTATCTCAGTTGATGATTACAACAAAGGAAAAATAAAGAAACACGAACACACAATCTCAGCAAAAGAAAACCTATTTGCAGATTACCTTAATACTACTGGAATAAATACAGAACCGGTTCTTCTAATTCACCGTCCACTTACTACACTTAGTGAAGTCAAGAAGAAGTACATGGACGAACGTGCAGAGTATGAGTTCACCTCAACAGATAGAATCTCGCATTATATGTGGCCAGTTTCAGACACAAAAGATGTAGAGGAAATTGAAAACTCTTTTAAAGAATTAAACGAAGTCTATATCGCTGATGGTCATCACAGATCGGCTTCTTCATCTAGACTTGCTGAATTAAGAGGTGGCAATGGTGATAATTCCCATGATTATTTCATGGCGTATTTGCTTCCAGAAACAACTATAAAAATTCAAGAATTTAATCGTTTGGTTAAAACGTTGAATGGAAACTCTAAAGAAGAGTTCTTAAAAAAGATAGAAGAGAAATTCTTTATCCGCTGGATAAACGCTAGAGAATTTAAACCAAACAGCCTTCATGAAATTGGACTTTACATAGACGGAGATTGGTATGCACTTTTTACCAAACCCGGACTTTTTGATCCAGAACATCCAGTAGAACAATTGGACTGCAATATTGTTTCTACTAAAATACTTGCTCCTATTTTAGGGATTAAAGACGAGCGTCATGATTCTAACATCGATTTTCTACCAGGATCGTATGGACCAAAAGCAATTGTCAAAAAAGTAGATAGTGGAGAATTTAAAGCTGGTTTCGTGTTGTATCCAATCTCTATGGATCAGCTGAAAAACGTGGCTGATGCGGAAATGTTTATGCCACCAAAGAGCACTTACATAGAGCCAAAAATGCGAAGCGGATTAACAATCTATAATCTAGAGGACTAGGCTTTCTTTTTCTTGTTTACCAGATAGACTCCAAAAAGGATAAGACAAACACCTGCAAAAGTCGTGACACCTACTTTTTCGTCATCAAACCAGCCCCACGCTATAGCCACTATTGGAATTAAATAGGTTACGCTCGCGCTAAATATTGGCGAGGAAATTTTTATCAAATAATTAAAAAGTATCACTGCTATCGAGGTTCCTAAAACGCCAAGTATTACAATGTAACTCATGTTAATCAGAGCCTCGGGGTCCCCATTAATTTTGGCCGGGGTACCGTTGAGCAATAAGAAAATGGTTGCTGGAATACCCACAAACATGAGCGAAAGCAAGGTGATAGAAAGGGAATCTAAATGCTGTAATTTTTTACTTATTGTATTAATAGATAGCGCATAGCAAAGAGAAGCTGCAACAGCAAAAAACACGAAATACCACTTCTCTCCTAGTACATTTCCATGCGGATTAATCAAAATATAAGCACCGGTAAAGCCGATTGTGATGCCTATAACTTGAAGCCGTTTAACCCCTGTTTTAAAAAACACCATGCCTATAACTAGCGTAAACAAAGGCACCAATGAATTAACAACACCAACAACGGAGGAGTCAATTTCTGATAATGCGATTGGGAAAAGCATGTATGGAATTCCATTGCCTAAAATACCAACGATGAACAAAGGCCACAAGTCCTTCAGCTTAAAAAGCTTGAATTTCTTATATCCAATTGCAGCTGTAAACCAAAAGGCGAAAGCCAAACGAAGAGAGCCAACTTCATAAAAGTGGAATGATTCTAGGCCTCTTTTCATAAGAATAAATGAGCTACCCCATACAAGCGCCAAACCAATAAAAATGAGCCATGCTTTGTGGCGTTGTATAAATTCCATAGCGTCAAAAATAGATTTATTACAGGCTACCTAAACCTAGACATGATAGTAATTATTGATAATAATATTCCTATTTCCGATCCGTTCATTGCTTAAATTTGTTAACTTAAAATAAGTTGATATGAAAGCATTTAAAATTTTCAGTTTAGCAGTTTTAACTCTAGTAATTGCCTCGTGTAGTCATACGATTGAAGAATCTGCTGGCACAGAAGAAACACAAACAGAAACCAAAATTGCAGTTGTTGCTAACGATGCAGTAAACATGAAAGTTGATGGTATGGTTTGCGTCAATGGTTGCAAAGGGACGATTGAAAAATCCTTAAATGGTATGGCGGGTATCAAGGCTTGCGAAATAGATTTTGAAAAAGGTATTGCGCATGTATCGTTTGATAACTCCCAAATTTCTGATGTTGAAATTCAGAAGGCTATTGAAAGTGTGAACGATGGAGCATATTCTGCAGAATTCATTACAGATAAGGAAACAGAAGCTCTAACCGAAGAAACGAATACAGCGTCTTAACAAGATAAATGAAGTACTTAAAAAATATAAAATGGCTAGCTCAAGTTGAGCTAGCCTTAATTTTTTTAGTGATTTTGGCGGGTAGTGTTGTCCGCATGACAGGCTCTGGTATGGGCTGCCCAGACTGGCCCAAATGCTATGGATTGATTATTCCACCTACGCAAGAAAGTCAGGTGCAATGGCAAGGCAATTCAACATACAGCGAGGGTCAAATGATTGTGAAGGATGAAGCTGTTTTCAAGGCAAAATCAGATTTTTCAACTACCGAGACTTACAACCCAGAAAATTGGGAACAATACACCAAGCATGACTATGCGATTTTTAATCCTGTCCACACTTGGATTGAATACATTAATCGATTAGCAAGCACTGTTGCAGGAGTACCAATGCTTTTACTCTTTTTGTATTCTTGGTTGAATTTCAGGAAAAATAAAGGTATTGCCATCTGGTCTAGTATAGCACTCATTTTACTTTTGGCAGAAGCTTGGCTAGGTAAACTTGTCGTTGATGGTAATCTTATTCCAAACCAAATCACCATACACATGCTTGGCGCTCTGCTGGTGCTAGTCGTACTTGTGGTTATTATTGAAAAAACAAGAACAGCAGAAGATTCAAATGTTCCTGACAACATAAAGACATTGCTTGCACTTTTGGCTTCATTGTTTTTCATTCAAATGTTATTAGGTACACAAGTAAGAGAGCAGGTTGATGCTATTTATAAAGAAATGAATGGAGAAAACCGAGATCAATGGATTGGGATGCTCGATTTTAAAGTATTAATCCACCGTTCCTTTTCATGGACCTCATTGATAATGGCTGGATGGATTTATTACAAAAGCAAAAAAGAGAATTTCAAAGTAGACCATATCAAAACAATTTTGATACTAATTATAACGTTAGGAGCGTCAGGTGCTCTGCTCTATTATTTAGCTTTACCAATGCTATTGCAACCTCTACACCTACTCATCTCATCTTTTGTTTTAGTGCTGTTATTTCAGTCCCTCATCAGAATAAATAAAGTAAAATGAATTATTACTATTTAGGCTTTATTTTGGCCATTTTCTTTGGCATCTATTCTACTTATTTGTTTTTAAAAGCGTCTTCACTTTATGCTCAGTACAGAGATTCAGTAAAAAGAAGAACACGCGGAGACATAGTTCTAAAAAGCTGGAAGTTTATAGTTCCATTGAAAGCTTTCGAAGCTGAAACCAAAAAAATGGGAGAAAATAGAAAGCTTCATGAGATTTACATAAAACGCTACTATATCCTAATGGGAATGATTGTTATTCTGTTGATTATTTCTTCTCTGTCAGCAAAGTATTAGATTGTTGTATTGCCAAGTTCATCTGTGGTGTCGTAATAGATTTCAAGCGCTTTAAAACCATCTTTTAATGGAACTTGAAGCTTTATACCTCCCATTGAAAGAGATCCTAATGGAAGGATATTTGTGACGTTTTCATCCTTCAGAAAACAACGAATACCTTCCGCTTCCAATCGAGATTTAAGCACATAGCCGCTACTAGGTTGGTCAAATTGCGCTATTGTAATCCATTCTTCCATTCAAGAGATTCTACCATTTGAATTATTTCTCCTTGCATAAACTCGTTGACATCTCGTAACGAATCCGGATTTGGAGAACTATAAAAATACAATACGCCTCTTAAAAAATTGTCGGTACTGTCAGTTAAATAAAACTGAGTAGATGTGGCAACATGGCCTTTCATTCTATAGACTAACCCATAAACTCTTTTTTCTGGATTATCATAAAACCGCTCTTGCATGCCATCGGCCACTGAAGTATGCGAATACGCCATCCTCTGCCCTTCTTTTAAAAGGCCTTCTAAGTCTTTTTCTTTAAGGTTGTAATAGGTCAATTGCACTGTTGCTTTTAAATCCGGATAAACAACATCAGCCCAGCAATTTCTATTTGCCACCTCCTTAAAACTAGCATCATCGTTTAAACCAAAGCTATAGTTACAACTATTATCTTCTAAAGTGGAATAACTTTTTTCAGGTAAACCTATTCTAAAATAGCCCATTGGCTTTGGTGTGTAATCACTTTCACATGCCACCAACGTTATTACTAAAAATATTAAACTTAGCCTAAGCAT
>ERZ767310.1492-NODE-1492-length-13113-cov-4.925716_pt1 | contig 13113 bp, 9 predicted proteins | sample MGYA00374954_ERZ767310 | MGnify/ENA primary metagenome ERZ767310 (study PRJEB28948, sample SAMN06267188) | marine metagenome | isolation source: Columbia River Estuary | place: USA:Columbia River Estuary, USA | collected 2013-07-23 ...
TGGAATTTCAAATTCGGCAACTTCTTTTTGGTCACTTTCATTATCTCTTCTCGAAAGAATTCCACCAAATATTTTTGGATGTAAAGTTTTAACCCGTCCTCCAAGAATAGATGGGTAAGAAGTTAACTCTTCAACCGGAACCACTGGAATCCCGAGGCTCTCTATAAAACTCTGAGTTCCACCTGTAGAGTAAAGCGTAACGCCACAATCATGAAGCTTTTTCACAATCGGTTCAAGACCATCTTTGTAGAACACAGAAATGAGTGCGTTCTTTAATTTAATTTCGGATGCCATGTATCTGGAATATAGTGAGGCGAAAATAGGAAAATGAAAGTGTTTTTCAAGCTGAAAAACAACATATTGAGAGGCCTTTTATATTTTTTTTATCAACGTTGAAAGTGGAGGCCAACACAATGGTTTTATCTCTATTTTTAAAAATTGAAAAAGTAACCAATATGCAATTATTTATTAGGCTTTTTATTGAGAGTTTCAAGGTGGCAACAACCTCATTGTGGGCCAATAAATTGCGCACATTCTTAAGTCTACTTGGTATATCCTTTGGCATTTTTGCAATCATTGGCGTTTACAGTATCGTAGACAGTTTAGAAAATAAAATTCGCCAAGATGTTCAAAGTCTTGGTGATAATGTCATTTATATACAAAAGTGGCCATGGGGCGGCGGTGGTGGCGAATATCCATGGTGGAAGTTTTTATCTCGTCCTGAGCCAGATTATGAAGATTATTTAGCAGTAAAAGATAAAATTGAAAGTGCAAGTGCTATTTGTTTCGCTTATGGTATGAGCAAGACTATGAAGTACTCGAGTAATTCTGTTGAGAATGTTACTTATATGGGAGTCTCTGAAGATTATTTGAGTATTTGGGACTTAGAGATTGATAAGGGGCGTTTTTTATCCAAGCAAGAATTTGCTACAGGAAAACCTTTTGTGGTTTTAGGATCTTCGGTAGCTGAAGGGCTTTTTGATAGTAAAGACCCAATTGGAAGAGATGTTAAAATTGCTGGAAAAAAATTAGCCGTAATTGGGGTGTTTAAACAAAAGGGTGCAAACCTTATTGGCGATGATCCAGATGTAAGAGCAATTGTTCCTGCCAAGTTTTTAATGAAATCTGTAAATCCAAAATCAGTAGACGGTAATGTTCTTATGGTAAAAGCTGAAGAAGGTACAGAGCTCGTTGAGCTGATAGATGAAATTACCGGGAAAATGAGAGCCTTTCATCGTCTAAAGCCAATGGCAGAAAATGATTTTTCTGTAAATGATATTTCTGTGATGGCTTCTGGTTTAGATGCAATTTTCGGTGTTGTTGGATTGGCGGGTACGTTTATTGGAATATTTTCTGTTTTGGTAGGAGGCTTTGGAATTGCGAATATTATGATCGTTTCAGTTAAAGAAAGAACAGGGCAAATTGGAATCCAAAAATCACTTGGAGCAAAAAACTATTTCATTCTACTTCAGTTTATTTTTGAATCTATTGTTCTCAGTCTCTTTGGAGGTTTAGTGGGGCTAATTATGGTTTTTGTGATGATAGAAGTGGTTTCTAAGATTGCCGAATTTGACTTTTATTTAAGCTTTCTCAATATATTTCTTGGAATTGGTTTGTCCGTTCTTATCGGAATCTTAAGTGGAGCTATCCCTGCTTACCGAGCTTCTCGAATGGATCCGGTTGAGGCTATTCGGGCAAATGGCTAGAAAAAGATTCCGGGTGCATTGAAATCAAATCACAAAGAGATTTTAAAAAATCTTCATCTTTTGTAGAAAAAGGACTTCGGTCATTGGAGTCGATATCGATTTGACCGATCAGTTTTTCATTTAAAAAAAGTGGAACTACAATTTCAGCTTGAGTGTCTAAAGAACAAGCGAGATAGTTGTCTTGCTGATGCACATCCTCTACAACAAAGATCTCGGCATTGTTTGCGACTTGACCGCAAATGCCTTTTCCATAGGGTATTCTTGTGTGGTCTGTTTTTAGTCCTATGTATGGCCCGATTTCAAGTGTACGAGTTTTGTCATTCATGAAATAGAACCCAACCCAATTGTAGTGATCTACTTTCTTGTTTAATAACTTGCAAATCGACATTAGTGGCTCTTTGTTCGTTGCTAGAATTTCCTTCATCTCTTCTAATAAGATTGAAAAGTCAGGAGCTATAATCATAGAGAGTTTGCTTAGTTTTTTATGTGAATATACATCAGAAAGCCATTTAATTAAAACTTAAGTGTATGAATTATTGAAGGGTAAAAAGATTAATTGTTGCCGTAAACTCACGATTTTCGATCTATAAATAAGGCCTGGCACTTTATGATAAAGACGAATTTGAAGGCTCACAAAATTGCATATATTGCGCAACGTAAAAACAAAATTATAAAACAAATTATGAGAATAACTACGCTCAAGGTGTTATTCTTAATGTTAGTTTCGGTTGGTTGTCTTAAGGCACAGCAAATAACTAATGTTAACACATCTACCCAGAACTGCCAGGGCGATACAATAACTGTATCCTTTGCTGTCATTTCGCCTTTAAATGCAGGTAATAATTTCCAAGTGGAAATTTCTGACCCAGGAGGAGTCTTTAATGGAAACTTTATTGAAATCGCGCCACTTTTAGCTTTTGGAGTCGGAGGTTACAATATGGATGCGATTATCCCCTCTGGATTAACTCAAGGAGCTTATAAAATAAGAGTATTCGGTAATAATCCGATTACGTTTAGTGATACTATTTCGAATGTGATTGTGGGGGCATTGCCAAATGCGAACATTTCAATTGTTGGGAGCTACACTTATAATGGCACTGAACGCTATTGTGCAAATGATACAGCTTTTGCAATTGGGCCATTACCTCCACTTGGTGAATCTTACTCTTATCGGTGGTTTCAAAACAATAGCCCAATGGCGGGTGAGATAAATGACACTTTAATATTGGTGAATATGTCCGGTATTTTTAGCGTTGAGGTAACGAGAGGAACATGCTCGGATATGTCTTCAGATACAATTATAAATGTATATACCCCACCTTCATCTATAGCACATACGCCATCGGTAGACATCAATGTTATTGGGTCAGACTCGATTCGGTTTTTTGTGGGTACGGTGGCAACATTAAATGCTCCGGTTCCTATTGCACCGGATACTTACTTATATCAATGGTATGCAGATTCAATAGATAGTTTTGGTAATCCAATTAGATATGCTTTGCTAAATGATACTCTTCAGACTTTAAGTATTGACTCTACTGGAACATTTTATGTTTCGGTTACAGCGTTACCTGGAGGCTGCTCTGATACATCAGATGTATTTTCAGTTTTTGCAGCTCCTATTCCGGCTGTTCAACAAATTACCAATGTTAATACATCAACCCAAAACTGCCAGAGCGACACAATTATTGTATCCTTTTCTGTTATTGCACCGCTAAATGCAGGTAATACTTTCAGGGTAGAGATTTCTGATCAGCTTGGAGATTTCAATGGCGATTTTATTGAAATCGCACCTCTCTTGGCGTTTGGAGTAGGAGGTTATAATATGGATGCTATTATTCCTTCCACATTGGCACAGGGTGCATATGATATCCGAATTTTTGCAAACAACCCGATTACATTCAGTGATACTATTTCTAATGTTATTGTTGGGGCCTTGCCAAATACGGATATTTCAATTTTTGGTAGCTACACTTATAATGGTACTCAACGCTATTGTGCAGATGACACTGTTTATGTAGTTGGGCCTGTTCCACCACTAGGTGAATCTCACTCATATAAGTGGCTTCAGAACGGCAGTCCAATGGCTGGTGAAATAAATGATACATTGTTGTTAGTGAATATGTCTGGAATTTTCAGCGTAGAGGTTACACGAGGATTATGCTCCGCTATTTCTTCTGACACCATTATTAATGTATCCACTCCACCAGCTTTTGTTTTCTCGTCACCTTCTCCAGATATTGATATTATATCTGTTGTAGGTTCAGATTCAATTCAGTTTTGTGAAGGCACTATTGCAACTTTAAATGCACCTATTCCTTTTGGTATTGATACATTTTTCTACCAGTGGTATACGGATTCTGTTGACTTCTTTGGAACTCCAATAAGATATCCATTACCAGGAGATACACTTCAAACTTTAGATGTAGATTCGGCAGGTACCTATTACGTATCTGTGGTTTCTCTACCAGGAGGATGTTCTGATACTTCTGAAGTGTTTTCTGTTTTTGTAGATAGTATTCCAAGTACAAGTATAGTGGCTCTTTCTTCACTGGTTCTGTGCCTTGAGGACAGCGTTGTCTTAACTGCTGTTGATACAGTTACTTATCCAGATTGGATTTATCAATGGCAGGGTGAATTTCCTCTAGGTTCAGGATTGTGGGTAGACGCACCAGCGGATACAAATGCAAGTATTACTATAGACTCCGCATTAATAAATCTTGCCGATACTGTGAGCTTTAGATTGAAAATCACCCATGGCACGTGCGAGTTTATAACAAATGAACTAACCGTAATTTTTGTTCAAGATCCAGTGTTCATCTTTTTGCCAGGAGATTCTGTTGATGTTTGTTTAGGAGACTCGTTGCAAGTATTTGCTCAGAGTAGTACTGCAATAAACTACAATTGGAGTAATGGTAAAACAGGAGCTACTATTTGGGTTACGGCAGCTGATGCGCCTGGCCTAACCTGCGTTGCAACTGGAATAAATGGCTGCACATATCAGCGAGATTTAAAAGTGAACATATTTACTATTACAGCAGATGCTGGTCCTGATCAAACTATTTTGTTTGGAACGGATGTCGTAATGAATGGAAGTGGAGGAACTAATTACTATTGGTCATCTGATTTACCTTCTTTTTACAGCGATAGGTTTGTTGCAGACCCAACAGTTAGACCAAATCAGGATACGACAATGTACATCATGCGCGCAACCGGAACAAACGGCTGTATTGATTTTGATACAATGTTTGTTTATGTTACATATGAGGAGCCAGATACTACAGTTCTTGACAATGTTCAGAATGTTATTACGCCAAATGGAGATGGTAGAAACGACATGTTAGATCTTTCAGATGTAATACTTTCAAGTAGCTGCTTAGTGAGTGTAATGGATAGATGGGGTAGAGAGGTTTACCGCCAAGAAAATTATGCCAACACTTGGAATGGAACAACTACAGCAGGTGAGGAACTTCCTGATGGAACATATTACTACATAGTCAAATGTGGCGATGATATTAGATATAAAGGACCGGTAACAATAATGAGAAACCAAAATCAATAATTGAGCTATGAAAAAGATTTTAATACTCACAATCGTACTTTATACTTCTGTATCCTCTTTTGCTCAGCAATTGCCATTATACAGTAATTACTTCTTCACTCCTTATATGTACAATCCTGCTTTGTCAGGAAAAAGTGGAGATACTGAACTATCTATCGTTCATAGAAGACAGTGGACAGGAATTCAAGGAAGCCCAGAAACTTCTGCTATTGGCTTAAATGGTGGAATTGACAGTGAAAAATGGGGATATAGTTTATATGCTTATAACGACCAGACAGACATCGTTAGTCGAACTGCATTTTATGGCAACTATGCTTATCACTTAAGATTTTCTGAAACAGGAACAATTTCTTTTGGTCTTGGAGCAGGATATTTATATAACTCCATAGATCAATCTGCAATAAGGGTTAAAGATCCTACAGATCCTTTGCTTTACCCAACTACAGATGCTGGAGTTCTTGATATTACAGCTGGGATAAACTTGCAGATTTCTGACTTTCAATTAGGATTTTCAGCACCGCAGTTGTTTGCTGCTCCTGTTGTTTATTCTGAAAATTATGCAGGAGGTCCAGTTCAGTACAATTTGATAAGACATTACATTGTGACTACACAATACGATTTCAAATTTTCTGGAAAGAAAAATGTTTTGTCTCCATTCATTATGGTGAAGATGGCAGATAACGTTACACCTCAAGTTGATGCTGGTCTATTGTTCAATATGACAGATTTTTTCTTTGTAGGTGCTACCTACAGGTCAGATTATGCAGTTACGGCAAATGCCGGAGTTCATATTACCGATCATTTGATGTTTGGCTATGCCTATGATTTCTCTGTGAATGAGTTTGGTTATGACTTAGGTAACTCTCACGAATTTTTAATGTCTTACTCTTTTGGAGGAAGCAAGAAAACTGAGAAGCTTGAGAACGAAATCAAGAAGATGAAAGAAAAGCAGCGTAAGCAAACAGATGATTACGAGGAAATGATGGACGAGAAGCTTGAAGAGTTTAAAGACGAAGTCGAGCTTGAGCAACAAAAGAACAATGATCAACTGAAGAAAGACTTAGAATCTGGAGCGGTAGTGGTGCCAGTTGTAGGTGGAACTCAAGGTGGTAACCAGCAAGGTGGTCAACAACAAGGCGGGCAGCAAGGTTTTGAAGGTGGACAAACTCAAGGTGGTCAGCAACAATCTGGACAGCAAGGAGGAACACAGCCAACAAACTATCCACCTAACAATACTTCAATTCAGGGATATCCTGCTTCTAGTTATGCAGACAACGTTGCTCCTGGATCTAATGGATACTATGTTACTGCGGGTGTGTTTAGCAGCGAAAGCAATGCACAACGTCAGATAGCTAAATTGAAACGTCAGAATGTAAGTGCGAACTACTTTAAAGATGGCAGCAATAACATGTTCTACGTTTATGTTATGAAATTTAATTCTTATGATCAAGCAAAGGGAGCTAGGTCAAGTAACCTAAATGGTCAATACAATGGTAAGTTGTGGATCAAAGTGGTTAATTAGAATTTTCAATATTTAGAAAAAAGTCCGTTCTAATTTTAGAACGGACTTTTTTCGTTTTGTACAATAACTAACAGCATTGCTCGTATATATTTGCAGCGCTTAATTATGGGTAAAAACTTACTTTTCATTTGTCTTGGATTACTCCTCATAACTTTTGGTTGTAGAAAAGAGCAAATCTTTGTTTCCAATGCGGTTAACTTGCAGTTTAGCGCAGATACAATCTTCTTAGATACTGTATTTGCTACTATTGGGTCAAGTACGAGAACGTTAAAAGTAAAGAACCCAACAAGCGACAATTTGCTGATTACAAATGTGCGTTTGGGAAATGGTCCTTCTTCATTTTACAGAATGAACGTAAATGGAACATCGACAAAGAATATGTCTGATGTTGAAATTTTAGCGAATGATTCCATTTATATTTTCATTGAAGTAACAGCTGATGTGGCTGGCGCAACAAGTTTGTTGTATACAGATTCAATAATCTTCACAACAGCTGGCAATGTTCAAAATGTGCAACTTGTTACTTTGGCCAAGGATGCTTATTTCTATTTGCCCAACGCCATTCTAAACATTCCAAACGATCCTTACCCTCCAATACAAGTGCCTTACAGGCGATTGGATTGCGATGATATTTGGTCGAATGACAAACCTCATGTGGTTTATGGTTATGGCTTGGTTCCAGAAAACTGTTCGTTGACTATCCTTCCTGGAGCTGAGGTGCATTTTCATGCCGGTTCAGGTCTTCTTATCGATGAGGGCGCTCAGCTTTTAATCGATCCGAACGAAGCGGGTGATGTAGAATCGAATCCAGTTGTTTTACAAGGCGACAGATTAGAGCCAGATTATGAAAACATTGCTGGGCAATGGGGTGGACTTTTTGGAGGTATTTATTTTGTGAGAGGTTCTTTCGGGAATGTCATCAACAACGCAATTATTAAAAACTCAAACATTGCCTTGAGAGCAGATTCAACAGCAGCGTCTACTCAAAATTTAAAGATTAAGGACTCTTATGTAATGAACAACAGCCGTGTGGGTATTTACGGAGGCTTCGCAAATATTCAAGCCGAAAACGTTGTTCTAGCCAATAATGGGCTTTACAGCTTTTTTGCCTTAGGAGGGAATTACAATTTCTTGCATTGCACATTTGCAAACTATTGGAATTCTGCGAGCAGAAATACACCTTCTATTGGATTGACAAATTTCTTCGAGAACGCTAATGGCGACAATGACATCAGAGAAATCGAGAATGCTTATTTCGGGAATTGCATTGTTTATGGAAATAACCGTTCTGAATTTGGTGTCGCCAAACTAGAGGGTGGTGATTTGAACTACAAGTTTGCGAATGGTTTGATGCGTTTAGATAAGGATCCGGACGATAATAGCTACGATGTTCAGGACCCAAACTTTTTTCTTGATTGTATTTTCAACAGCGATCCTAATTTTATGGATGAATACAACTACGACTATCAATTGGATACTTTATCTCCCGCAATGGATATGGGTAATACTGCAGACGGTGCTTTGGTTCCTTTTGATATCTTGAAACTCTCTCGTGATTTTAATGGTCTTCCAGATGTTGGTGCCTACGAGCGGTATGAGTAAAAAAAATTATATCGATGTAAATACTGAGTCCTTTAATTGGATCAAGTCAGATTTACGTTTTTCAAAAGCCTCAACGTATTCCTTTTTTATAGGTTCAGCATCTGGTAACTTTTGTTTGTATGGATCTACTTGTATACCATTTACCCAAAATCTGTAACACACATGCGGTCCAGTAGCTAATCCCGTTGAACCGACATAGCCAATAACCTCACCTTGTTTTACAAATTTACCAGACTTAATGCCCTTTGCAAATTTGGTCATGTGTAAATACTGCGTGGTGTATTTGCCGTTGTGTTTCACTTTTACATAGTTGCCATTTCCACTGGTGTAACCGGCTTTAATTACAGTTCCATTTGCAGTAGACATAATTGGCGTGCCTCTCGGAGCAGCGAAATCAGTTCCCTTGTGAGCTTTCCAACGTTTTTGTACCGGATGAAATCTGTTTCGTTGAAATTTTGATGATATGCGATATGTTTTGAGTGGCGCCATCAAGAAAGACTTACGCAAACTCTTTCCGTTTTCATCGTAAAATTCTGTCCAGCCTTCTGGAGTTTCAAAACTGAAGGCATTAAAATTATTGTTTTTGTGCACAAAAGCGGCATTTAAAATATTACCAACCCCTGCGTTAATAGTATCATCTATGGTCAATTGCTCATAAACTATTTCAAAACTATCTCCTTTTTGTAAAGCGAAAAAGTTAATGGTCCAGGCATAAATATCTTCCATCTTATGAGAAAGTAAAATGCTTAGATGCTGGTCGAGTAAAGTCTGCGACAAAGAGCTGTTGATTGTCCCTGTGGCGTACTTAATAGTCTTTGTAAGATTTCTGTGAGCGTTATAAACTTTCAAGGTATCCGATAAATCGAAAACCACATAGTCGATCTTGTTTTTTAGATAAATTAGGTAATGCAGCGTATTTGCTGAGTCTTTGTTATGAAACAAATAGTAGGTGTTATTTACATTTATGTTGCGTACACGAAATACAGTATCCGATAATTGGATAAGATTATGGACTGTTTGATTTCCGATTCCTTCTCTCCCCAAGATTAGACCAAGTGATTCTCCACTTTTTACTTTGTTCTCGGTTACGTTAAAACTAGAAATATTAATATCAAACATCTCTTTTGAAACGGGAATGGCCTCCTCGATTTCTTCTTCAGCGGTTAAATCGTTTGCGATTATTTCTGATGGTTTGCCGTCTTGCAATTTGTAGATGCCAAAGACTGACAAGACTGCAAATGCGGCTAAAAATATATAGAGTTTTGTGTACTTGCTTTTCATTATAATACGCTTAAATACTATTGCTTTAAGCAGAGTGAAAGGTGTTTTAACACCAGATGATTAAACTATTTTGACTTTGGTATGATAGGTGAAAATTAAAGAAGTGAACTGTTACACTTTCGTTAATATCCAAAAACATTTAAACGTTGTTTTTAACAGTTTACGTGTGTTTGCAAAAGAAAAAAGTGGCCTAAGCCACTTGTAATTATTTATGTCCTTCAAGGTTGTCAATGCCCCATCCGTCCAATTCTTCTTGTGTCCATAATTCTGGAAAGAAAATACGTTTTTGATAGCGTGGGTGCATGTATTTCTGCCAAGGGCTTCCGCCAGTGGCGGCACCATCGCCCAAATATTTTTTAGCTGCATTTAGGTGATGCATAACCCAATTGACATTTACCGTATGGTCGTAATGGCGCATTGCAACTACTAATTCTTTGTTTTCTTGCGCTTCTTGCGGAAGCGATTTGAATTTTGTCCAAAGGTTTAAAGTGTTGTATTCTTTCATGAAAGTGATAAACTCTTCCATGTATTTGTCTTCGAAATTAGTCAAGAGTTTGCTCTTCTCTCCAGTAGCATGATCTTTGCCAGCAGCTTGCCAATACAAATGATCAAAGGCATGTTGAAATGGAGTGTCACGGTCTATTGTTGCTCTAAACCTTAAATCAATCAGGTTGATTAATTCCGTAGAAGCGAATTCAATTTTGCGGTACTGCGCACTTTGAAATCCACTGGCAGGTGTTAAAGTGTCTCTAAACTTCATGTACTGTTCTGGCTGCATGCCATCTCCCATTATATCAAAACTAGTAGAGAGCATGTCAAAGTATCGGCTCACACGGTCTAGGTGCATTGCAAATTTAGAAGGAGCAATATTATCGTCATGAGCAATTTGCTGGATTTCCCAAAGAATCATCTTGAACAACAGCTCATTGATTTGATGATACATGATAAATACCATTTCATCTGGCAATTGTGTGCGTTGTGTTTGAAGTCCAAGAAGTGCATCGACCTGAATAAAATCCCAATAGGTCATGGGCTCGGCATGTAATAACCCTGAAAGATGTACATCAGGATCTTGACCCATCTCCTTGTATTTTTTATCTATTGCGGCTAAGAGTTCTTCTCGATTCATAATTTTCGCACTTATCGTGATTGCTGCGAATGTAAAACAAATGAGATTTTTGAAACCTGATAAATGTTGGAATTAACCTTTTTCTTAGTTCACAAAAGTGAGCGGGTTTTTAAGATTTTTGTATTCATCTAAACGAACCTTAACTGATCCAACTTTAAGTTTAGATTTAACGTAAACAGGAATCTTGTTCTCATCATCAGAAACCCAAAGTGTAATAGACTCTTCATCTCTAAATACGCGTCCATCTTGAACTACTGGAATGAACTTCAAGCATTTTACCTTACCTGAATCAATCTTTACGGTTTCTTTTCCAAGGTATTTTAGTTGGAAAGGATAGTTTTCATGATCCATGAAAATGGTCAGTTGAATTTTATCGCCCCTATTTAAATCAGATACATCTAGACATCTTAAATAGTAAAATGCAGAGAGAAGGTCTTGCGTGCCAGGATTAATTGCGATAGACGAATCTAAAGAGAGTTTAGAGTCCTTTGCAGTAAGACTATTGTGGTCAAAAAATACATGACGATTTATGAGGTATCCCCCCTCATCTACATCTCGGATAAACTCAATTGGGAGTAAGTCCTTTTCAGAAATATAGGTGTCGTAGTAATCTCTTGTTCTAAATGCCCAATCGGTAATCCCAGTTGTTCTGCCATACCCAGCCATGTGGTAAGTCCATTTGCCGTCTTTCTTCGATTTTTCCTCGATACTCAATTCAGCATAGCCTGCACTAATAAGACCGTAGTCTAAAGTGTATTTTAAATATTCACCCACCCTAAAAGCAGGTTGGTCCAATACTTTTGGTGAAACAATGTTTTCATTGTTTTCTTGACCATTAAGACCAATTGCAATAAATAGGACAAGGAGGCTCAGCTTTTTCATGTCATGTATTTTTAATTGTAAAATACAAAGGCTGTGCCAATTTATTAAAAGTGATGTATTTCTGTTTTTTTAAAGAGAGATGATTTCGAAACTTGGGTAACCTTTATCTCCATTGTCACCGTAAAATCCAAGGAAACGTAACTTGAAATAAGTACCTTGTTTTTCTTTAATTACATAGCTCATTCCTTCTTTTACTGTGTAAACACCTGTGTCTAAAGAAAAGTATTTCCAGTCGTAACCAATGACATTAAAATTAGACGAAAACTCTAGTTGAGGAATCAAATTGATATTGATGTCTTGAAAAGAAACATCTTCAACTAAAACAGCCTGAATGTTTTTTTGATTGAGCAATACACCACGAACCAAATAAGATATTGTATCGCCTTGATCAGTAATGTCGTAGTCTGTGTATTGAGAAAATAACAGATGCCAATTCTCAGAATCTGGCTCTTTTTCTATGGAAGAAGAATCTCCAAATTTATATTGAACCCATCGTTTGTCCGGATTCTTTGTAATTGTTATCGTTTGATCTTCTGAGTTATCTAAACGTGCCGTTCTAATCACATATTCAGTTGAACTTACGCTCGATATTTCAATTTTAAAGAACCCAATGTTAAGACCATCTATATCCTTTCCCTGATCAACAATGAAAACGTTGTTCTTTGATGTATTATCTGAATTGAACCAATAGCCAAATGCTGTTTTGCGACTTTCTCCTGTAGGAAAATCATACTGCCAAGGCGTAACGTAATTAGTGTCAGTCACAGACTCGAACACAACATTTCCCAAGTCTTTAACAAACACAAAATTTGAAGAATTTAGATAAATAAACTTTCCTGCTGCGTCTGATTCGAAAGACAAATCCCAATCAAAGTGTTTTTGATTTAATACAAATGTATTCGTCAGAACATTGTAGTATTCTTGGTATTCGTAAGTGTCACCTAAAATTGCGGTTTGACCTTGAACCACAGCCGGTGCAACCGGTTCTTCAGGTTTTTCACAAGAAGACATCATACCCGCAACATGTATGAGACAAAAAATTTGAAAGCTTATATTTTTTATGTACCTATACATTTGTTGCAATACTATTAAATATTGATCTTACATTTTAGAAACCATGTTCTTCCCCATGATATAATGTTGGTGCCCGACCCAGCATGAACACCTCCACCGCCTCCATTACTAAAGTTTAAGGACGTTACATCGAATAAGTTCTTTCCGCCAGCAGAAATTTCTATTCTATTTTGCCAAAAGAGTTGAGTTACTGTAATATCCATCCAGCTGTAACTTGGTAAAATTGTCTGTACCAAATTACCACTATCGTTTAATCTATAATCAGGTGTTTCCCCGGTGTATTTATAAATTATATTAAAATTGAATTTTTTTGATGCACGCCAATAAGAAAAGCTTGCACTAGCTTCGGGAGTAT
>ERZ767310.1521-NODE-1521-length-12945-cov-4.755392_pt1 | contig 12945 bp, 10 predicted proteins | sample MGYA00374954_ERZ767310 | MGnify/ENA primary metagenome ERZ767310 (study PRJEB28948, sample SAMN06267188) | marine metagenome | isolation source: Columbia River Estuary | place: USA:Columbia River Estuary, USA | collected 2013-07-23 ...
ATACTTTGGATATGAAAAAGGCTAAATTAATTACAACTTTTGATATTGGTGATACCATTGTTAGCGATCAACGTTCTGAAATATTTCCTTCTGGTATTCCTATTGGAGTAATACAAGACTCGACCTTGAATTACGAAACTCAGTTCATCTCTATAGAAATTGACTTACTTCCTGATTTTACAAATATCGAATATGTATATATCGTAAATGATTTATTAAAAGAGGAACGGACTAACCTTAAACAGAAGGTTGTGGAAAATGAATAGAAACATTAGATACATATTGTCTTTCATTTCCTTAGTTGTCTTGCAAGTATTGGTGCTAAATAATTTTCAACTTTTTGGTTATCTCAACCCGAAGGTCTACCCTCTTTTCATTTTAATACTTCCTCCTAAAATTAATCGAGCCTTATTGTTATTCATTGCATTCGGACTCGGCTTAACTATTGATGTTTTTGAGAACAGCGGTGGAGTGCACGCATCGGCCACATTATTCTTGGCACTTATTAGACCTTTATTACTTAGAATAATCACTACTCCGGGCAGTAACGATGTAAGCAAACTCAATTTAGGATTTTTAGGTATTCCTAAATTTTTAAGCTACCTAATTCCGGCAATTCTTCTTCACCATTTGTGGCTTTTTACTTTAGAGGCTTTTACATTTAGCAACTATTATTTAGTCCTCTATGAAACTTTGATTTCCTCAGCCTTTTCGATCTTACTAATTTTCACTTTAGAGCTACTCTTTAATAGAAATTCAGAGGAATGAAAAGACAATTCTTGCTCTACTTCTTTTTCCTATTGGTAGGAATGACATTTGTCGCAAGGCTTTTCTATGTCCAAGTAATCGACAAACAATACAAACTTTCAGGATCGAATCAAGCTCAACAAGAGATAAAAATCTTCCCTACACGTGGTTATATTTTTGATAGAAATGGAGAGCTTTTAGTCACCAACCAACCAGCATACGATTTATTGGTGGTGAGCAACAATGTTAGAGATTTTGACACTGCAAGTTTTTGTGACCTTCTAAATATTACTTCTGAACAGTTCACAAAATATTGGGATAGGATGACCAAAAAAAGAGGTTATTCTAATTACAAACCCAACATTCTCGTGCCGTTAATTTCTAAAGAAGAGTTTGCTAAAATTCAGGAATACCTTCATGATTATAAGGGTTTTTCAGTGCAAACAAGAATATTAAGGGAATACCCGCGTAAAAGCTCTGCGAATGTTGTGGGATACATTGGTGAAGTTTCGGAAAGTTTCATCAAGCGAAATCCAGAATACCATCAGGGCGATTTAATTGGCAAAGCAGGAATAGACAAAGCTTACGAAAATGATCTGCGCGGTCAAAGTGGCTCTAAATTTGTTTTGGTTGATAATCACAACCGAATAAAAGGACCGTTCTTAAATGGTGATTACGATAAACCAGCAAAACCTGGTTATGACTTAACTAGCACCATAGATATCGATCTTCAAATTTTAGGAGAACAATTAATGAGTGGCAAGCGCGGAAGTATTGTAGCCATAGAGCCAAGTTCAGGTGAAATCCTTGCGCTTGTTTCAGCACCTGGATTTGATCCCAATTTATTGGTAGGCAACAAGCGTTCTGTCAACTATAAAAAGTTAGAAGCAGATTCTATAAATCTTCCGCTTTTCGACCGTGGATTGCTAGCACAATATCCTCCGGGTTCACCATTCAAAGTGGTGAATGCTTTAATCGCTTTACAAGAAGGCGTCATTACGCCTTCAACGCAAATGACTTGTCATCATGGTTTTCACTTTGGTGGATTAACAGTTGCATGTCACTGCAGTGGCGGCCCGATGGCTCTGCGGAAGTCCATTTCTAAATCGTGTAACAACTACTACTGCACTACCTTTAAGCGAATAATTGAAAGCTATCCAAATGCCCATGAAGGTATGAACGCTTGGAGCAACCATGTACAAAGTTTTGGGTTAGGAAATTACTTAAACAACGACCTCCCTACAGGGACAAAAGGTTTGGTGCCAAACTCAGATTATTACGACCGCGTTTTAGGCTACACAGGCTGGAAAGCAGTAACCACTATTTCTTTAGGTATTGGTCAAGGAGAGTTACTGGTAACGCCAATACAATTAGCGAATATGACTGCGGCAATCGCGAACAAAGGCTATTTCTACACCCCTCATATTATTAAAGAAGTAAACTACAAGCCAATTGAAGATGAGCGTTTTGCGGAACCCAAAAAGACTACTATTGATGAAGAACACTTCATTCCGGTAATTGAAGGAATGTATGACGTCTTTGAAGATGGAACAGCGCGGGGCTCACGTCTAGAATCCATTCCCATGTGCGGAAAAACGGGAACTGCCGAAAACCCGCATGGTCAGGACCACTCCATTTTTATTGCTTTTGCGCCAAAAGATGACCCAAAAATAGCTTTGGCTATTATCGTTGAAAATGGGTATTGGGGATCTCGATGGGCTGCGCCAATGGCAAGTTTAATGATAGAAGCTTATTTGCACGACAGTATTTCAAGACCTAAAGTGTACACACGAATGGTTGAAGGAAATTTGCACGAAGACTATAGAGAACAAGCTATCGCCAAATACGGGACAGACAGTATTTTGAATTTCGACAATTGAGTAGAGAAAGTAAAAACATATGGGCCAATTTAGATTGGATTAGCGTTTTCTTGTATCTCGCACTTGTCTTTATGGGATGGCTTTCAATTTATGCCGCTGTTTACAATGAAGATCATCAAAGCATTTTTGATACCACTCAGAGGTATGGAAAACAACTCATTTGGATTGGCACATCAATTGTTCTCATTATTGCAATACTTTTTATGTCTGGCCGAATTTTCGAAGTCATTGCTTTCCCCACATATATAGCCTCGGTAATCTTGTTAGCTCTCGTATTAGTCGCTGGAAAAGAAATTTCCGGAGCACGTTCTTGGTTTTCTTTTGGCGGCTTTAGTTTACAACCCTCAGAATTTGCAAAATTTGCCACAGCTCTCGCTGTGGCACGATACCTCAGCCTAAGTTCTGTCGATTTCAAAAAGCTCTCCACGAAACTCATAAGTATTTCACTATTCGCAATACCTGCTGTTCTTATCGCTTTGCAGCCTGATATGGGATCTGTTCTAGTTTATGCAGCTTTTGTTTTTGTTCTTTATCGAGAAGGCCTGCCGGGCTATTTAATATTCGGAGGGGTTTGGTTGGCAGTCCTCTTCATCCTCAGCCTGCTATTCGACAATCTAAATATTACAATTGCGATTTCGGCATTAACCATTATTTTAATTTTTATCTTTCAAAAGAATAAACCATTTCCGCTTGTCGCGGGACTTGTAGGTTCTGCAAGTATTGGCTTTGTTTACACCGCAGGTTTCATATTCAATTCTATTTTAGCGCCTCACCAAAAGAGTAGGTTCAACATTCTTTTAGGTCTTGAGAAAGACTATTCTGCTGCAGGCTATAACACTCATCAGAGCTTAATTGCTATTGGTTCAGGGGGTTTTAGCGGAAAAGGATTTTTAGAAGGGACACAGACCAAATTAGATTTTGTGCCAGAACAAGATACAGATTACATTTTCTGCACGGTAGGCGAAGAATGGGGATTTATTGGAACCACACTTGTTATATTACTATTCATAGCTCTTTTCTGTAGAATCATTTACAAGGCCGAAAGACAAAAAACAGCTTTTAGCAGAATATACGGATATGCGGTAGCTTCTATCATTTTTATCCACTTCACAATTAATATCGGTATGGCCATTGGCCTGCTTCCAGTAATCGGAATTCCACTTCCATTTTTCAGCTATGGAGGTTCTTCCCTATGGGGGTTTACAATTTTGCTTTTCATCTTTTTAAAGCTAGATGCCTATCAATGGGAAATATGGTAATTACACTTGGCTAATCAGCAGTAGGCTTATACTTTTTCAATTACATTTAATGTATAATACAATCAAATATTGCTGCAGTTTTAGCGTATTTTACGGTTAATATTTTGAACAAACAAAACGTCATATTTTTTCTTTTAAGCATAATTATGCTTCCTGCTTTTGGTCAGCATTTTGTGCCAAATGAAGGGCAATGGGAAGAGCCATTCAGCTATCGCTGGATGAACAACCAAGGTGCAGTTTTCATTGAAAAAAAAGGAATAAGCATCCACCTTGCCGATTTTTCTGCATACCAGTACCACCACGATAACCGTAAAAAAGACAGCGAACCTTTTGACATGAATCTCATTAGGCATCATGCCGTTAAAATGCGTTTCATTGATGGTCAAAAAGGAAATTGGGTACCTGAAGACAAAAGCGAATCTTACCACAATTATATTTTAGGAAAGGATCCCGAAAGATGGAGAAGCAATGTTCCACTTTATGGAAGCGTGCGACAAGAAGAAATTTACAACGGAATAAATATTAAATATTACACTGACGGCAACTCAATTAAATACGATTTAGAAGTATCTCCAAATGGGAATTACGAAGAAGTACAAATGGAATATTCTGGCTTAGACTCTATGTTTCTTGAAGAAGGGTTCCTAATTATGAGAACATCTCTTGGTGAAATAATTGAGCAAAAACCTATTGCATGGCAAATCAATGGCACGGAAAAAAAATATGTAAAATGTGATTTCGTATTAACTGGTAGTACTGTCTCTTTTAAAGTCACAAAGCACAACAAAAGGCTTCCATTAATTATAGATCCGCAATACATTTTTTCAACCTACACAGGATCTTTGGCAGACAATTTTGGTTTCACAGCTTGCTTTGATAGCACGAGCAACATGTACAGTGGAGGGATCGCTTTCAATATTGGGTATCCAGTTACAACTGGCGCGTTTCAAGATACGTTTGCTGGCGGTTTTGTTGACATGGCAATCACCAAGTTTAACTCTAGTGGAACACAGCTGATTTACTCAACATACATTGGCGGAAGCCAAGGACCCGATCAACCGCACAGTATGGTTGCTTCGAACAATGACGGTTTGGTAATTATGGGCGTTTCTGGCTCGAGCGATTACCCTGTTACTGCAAACGCCTTAGACACTTCTTTTAATGGCGGTCCTTCTGTAAATATTGGCGGTACTCCTTTTAGCAATGGTGCAGATATTGTCGTAACACATTTAAATTCAACCGGAGGAGCTCTGATTGGAAGTACATTTATTGGAGGAACCGATACAGATGGCGCGAACAAAAACTTGACGGTTAATTACGGAGACAATTCTAGAGGGGAAGTCATCGTAGACAGCTCTTTTATTCACGTGGCAACTTCTACGTTTTCAAATGACTTTATGGGAACAAATTGGGGCTTTTTCACAAAGCAAAATACAGCAATTTTCTCATTGAACAACGACTGCTCTCAATCTCCATTTAAGCGTGTTCTTATGGGTAGCGATGATGACGCAGCATTAGGCGTTAGAGCGATGCGTGATTCTGGGAGTTACTATTTAATTGTTGTGGGCGGCACAAAAAGTATGAACCTTCCAACAACCAACGGGAGTTACCAACAACAGTTTGGCGGAGGGTCAACAGATGGATTTATTCTAAAATACGATTGGTCTCTAGACCAAATAAAAGCCTTAACCTATAATGGAACTAATGCTTACGACCAGAATTTCTTCATTGATATTGACCGTGACAACGCCATTTATGTCTTTGGTCAAACGCTTGGACAATACCCTGTAACACCAGCAACATGGGCAATTGCAAATAGTTCTCAATTCTTACACAAACTTTCGAGTGATTTAGGCACATCTCTTGTTTCAACTGTTTTCGGGAATAATCAACGAAACACAATTAACATTTCACCAACTGCTTTTATGGTAGACGAGTGCAAAAATTTATACCTCAGCGGTTGGGGTGGAAATGTTGGCTTTCAACAAGGCAGCACAATTGGTTTACCCACAACACCAGATGCACAAGACAGCACAACAAATGGAAACGACTTCTACTTTCTTGTATTAGATGGAAGTTGGAAAAGCTTAGAGTATGCATCATTTTTTGGTGATGCTTCAGCAGAGCATGTTGATGGCGGGACCTCAAGGTTTAGCAAAGACGGAACTATTTATCAGGCAATTTGCGCTGGTTGTGGCAATCAATCCTTCCCTACTTTTCCAGCAAATGTTTACTCCTCAGTAAATGGTTCTAACAATTGTAACCTAGGCTCAACCAAAATAGAGTTCAGTTACCAAGGACCTAACGTAGATGTGATTATACCAAATGACACAAATTGTGTGCCTTGGCAGTTAGATTACATCAATAATTCAACGAATGTAGATTTGATGTTTTGGGATTATGGTGATGGTACGGTTGACACTGGCTTTACTCCGTCCAAGTTATATACTGACACAGGCACCTTCTACATATCAATTATTGGAGTTGACACATTATGTCAAATTTGGGACACCACAAGATTAAAAATTAGACTAGAAAACAACATTGTCAATCCTGGCTTTACAATTAGTCCTTATGACACTTGTCAGACCCCCTTCACGATCAGTTTGATCAACACAACGATAGGTGCTACATCATTTTTATGGGAATTTGGAGATGGAGCAACTTCCACATTAACCAACCCGACCCACATCTATAGCTTTCAAGGTACTTTTGAAATTAAACTCATTTCTTTCGACAACATTTGCAACAGCAGCGATACAGTAGTTAAAGAAGTCACTTTTAAAAACCCACCAGATCAAACCGACTTTTTAATAAATCAAGATGCATGCAACCCTGCAATCGACATTGAACTGACACAATTAGGAAGTGGATTTCAATACCACGAATGGGATATGGGCAATGGTGATACTTTACAGGGCGGACGAGTAACTTACAATTACCAGAACCCAGGTATTTACACTGTCACCTTATTAAGCTATGACACAGTTTGTAACATTTTAAAAACACAACAAAAACAGGTAACCATTATTGCTACAGTAGACATAAATGAAATCATGCCAAATGTCTTTACACCTAATAATGATGGAGACAATGACCTACTGTCATTGGTAGATTCAGAAAGACTAAATGGCTACACTAGCTTTGCAATTGAAATATACAACCGCTGGGGTGATATTGTTTTCAAGAGCTCTGATAATAATTTCTCTTGGAATGGTACATTTGAAAAGCGTGTGTTAAGCGAAGGTGTTTATTTTTGGCTCATCTATGCGGAAGACGCATGTCAGGGCAATAGTGAAGCTAAAGGAGTTGTACATATAATTAAATAGAGATGGTGAAAATTTATCATAACAACAGATGTGGAAAAAGTAGAGAAGCTTTAAAAATGTTAGAGGAGAAAGGCATTCAGCATGAAGTTGTTGATTACATGAAAACTCCAATATCGGAAGAAGAACTAGAAGGTGTTTTAGAAAAATTAGATATGGATGCCATTGATCTTGTGAGAAACAAAGAAGCCGAATGGAAAGAACACTTTAAAGGAAAAGAGCTGGATGAGGCGGAAGTAATCTTAGCGATGATTGAGTATCCTAAATTAATGGAACGCCCAATTGTTGTGCAGGGTGAAAATGCAGTAGTGGCGAGACCAGCTGAAAAGATGGACCAAATACTTTAAATTTTTTTAAAGTCTTAAACGAAAAAATCCCGCTAAAGCGGGATTTTATATTTTATAAAAAAGTAGATTTAAACTTCCTCTTTGTGTCCTATCATTTTATGAGCCAAAGAAGGATTTACTTTTTCAACTAGAACAAGTGTTATCCAGTATCCCACAAACAAAGCAAGGAACACCAACATTCCAAAACCCATTGTTGCAATCAATACAAAAACTAAAAATCCTAAAAACTTGGCCATTGTCTAATTCTTTTAATCAGTCCGCTAAAGTAATACTAAAATTGTTTTTTCAAACGCTTCTCATAGATTTTTACGGGTTTGATTTGCTGTTGTAAAATTAGGTTTTACTACTCTATTCAAAACTTAAAATTTAGCTTTTGTATCTTACCTTTGCTGGCCTAAATAATTTACTACGAATCATTTCAGAAATAAATAAATTATGGAATACCGCATAGAAAAAGACACCATGGGCAATGTAAAAGTGCCTGCCAATAAACTTTGGGGTGCACAAACAGAAAGGTCTAGAAACAACTTCAAAATCGGACCATCTGCATCTATGCCGCTAGAAGTGGTTTATGGTTTCGCATACTTAAAAAAAGCGGCTGCACATGCCAATCACGAATTGGGTGTTTTACCAATTGAGAAACGTGATTTAATTGGTGCTGCCTGCGATGAAATTTTAGAAGGAAAACACAACGACCAATTTCCATTGGTGATATGGCAAACAGGTTCAGGTACACAAAGTAACATGAACTGCAACGAGGTCATTGCCAATAGAGCACAACAATTGGCAGGTAAAGTTATCGGTGAAGGCGATAAAGTTATTTCTCCTAATGATGATGTCAACAAGTCTCAATCGTCTAACGACACTTTCCCTACGGGGATGCACATTGCGTGCTACAAGATGATTGCGGAGAAGACAATTCCAGGCGTTGAAAAATTAAGAAATACGCTTCAGGCGAAAGCTGAACAATACAAAGACGTTGTAAAAATTGGCCGTACCCATTTAATGGATGCCACGCCACTTACAATCGGTCAAGAGTTTTCTGGGTACGTTTCTCAATTAAACCATGGCCTTAAGGCATTAAACAACACTCTTGCGCACCTTGCAGAACTCGCTTTAGGCGGAACAGCCGTAGGAACTGGGTTGAACACGCCTGCTGGTTACGATGTTTTGGTCGCTCAGAAAATTGCTGAGTTTACAAGTTTACCATTTATCACTGCCGAGAACAAATTTGAAGCTTTAGCTGCGCACGATGCCATCGTAGAATCTCATGGCGCTTTGAAGCAACTTGCCGTTTCTTTAAATAAAATTGCCAACGACATTCGCATGATGGCTTCGGGTCCACGTTCGGGAATTGGTGAATTGATCATTCCAGCAAATGAGCCTGGTTCTTCTATTATGCCAGGAAAAGTTAACCCCACGCAAGCGGAAGCAATGACTATGGTTTGCGCACAAGTTATGGGTAACGATGTTGCTATTACCATTGGCGGAACACAAGGCCATTACGAGCTAAATGTGTTTAAGCCTATGATGGCTTACAATCTTTTGCAAAGTGCCGAATTGTTGGGAGACGCTTGTGTTTCTTTTGAAGAGCATTGCGCTTCTGGAATAGAGCCAAACTATAAAACAATTGAGCATTTATTAAACAACAGCTTAATGTTAGTTACAGCATTAAATACTAAGATTGGGTATTACAAGGCTGCGGAAATAGCGAATACAGCACACCAAAATGGAACAACTTTAAAAGAAGAAGCTGTTCGTCTGGGCTATGTATCTGCTGAAGATTATGACGCTTGGGTAAAACCAGAAAACATGATTGGCAGTCTAAAATAGACTAAAGAATAAATATCACTTTAGTATTTCCCTCACCATCGGTGGGGGATTTTTAGTTTAAACTTTTCACGTAAATAGAATCACGCTTTAGTCTGACCTTCAAAAGGTCAATAATTTTTTTCTGATTAATTGACACACTTTCAGGCGTAGTCAGGGAATCTGTCCATTCCAACAGTAAAGTCGGAATGGTGTCCATAGCGTCAACAAAATTATGATTTACCATCATTCCAATACTCACTTCCGCTAATGCCGGGAATTGAATTTTTAATTCTTCTGAAACACTCTTTGGGAACTGCCCTTTTTCAAACTTTCGAATTTGCTCTTGAAGTCTAATTATTTCTTGCTCTTTATAGACATTGGCCGATTGCGCCTGACCAAATACATCCATCATATCCTTGAACTCTGCAAGGCGCGCCATCTCTTTATTATTGCCTTGAAAAATATTCAAGGTTGTATTAGCCAATCTCTTATCCAACAATTTTTGCCAATGCTCAATATTTCTTTCAGGAATTGCATCTCCAATTATCGCGAGGTTAATAACCGAAACACTATCAGGATTATAAACCACATCTTTTTTAATGATTTCACATCCTTCGTAAGAGATGTTCTTCGCAACAAAACTATTCGCTTCTCTATAGAAATAGGTCTCTTTCACCACAGTATAAAAAACATAAACACTAGGCACAATTATCACCAAAGTCGCAAAAATTATAATTCTGCGAGCGCTGTTTTCGCGCTCTTTACTCACGAAAGTGGTAACAGGAAAACGCAAATATCGCACAACCAAAATACTGGCAAGCGCAATAAAGAAGGTGTTGATTACAAAGAGATAGAAGGCACCAAAAAAGTATTCATAATGGCCAGAAGCCAAGCCATACCCTGCTGTACAGAGTGGCGGCATTAAAGCTGTCGCAATGGCGACACCCGGAATTACGTTGGTTTTTTCCTTGCGAGAACCCGCTAATATCCCAGACAATCCACCAAATATTGCAATGAACACATCGCGTATATCCGGTCTTGTGCGCGCTAATAATTCTGAGTAATCATTGCCCAAAGGCACAAAGAAGAAAAACACAAAAGATGTAAAGACCGCTATAAAAACTGCAAACCCTAAACTTTTTAGAGACTTCCGAAACGTGCTCAAGTCGTTAATTCCAATAGACAGACCCATCCCCATAATCGGTCCCATTAACGGAGAGATAAGCATGGCTCCGATTACAACGGCAATAGAATTCGCATTCAAACCGATAGAACAAATGATAATACTGAAGATTAAAATCCAAACGTTGAACCCGCTGAATTCCACATCCTTCTGAATACCCTGAATTGTCTTTTCAGAGTCATCTAGATCTTTTATACTTAACCTATCGTGTAAAAGTGACCGAAGAGATTTGAATAATCCCTTGGCATGAAAAGTTGCCTTTTCTTTTTTTTCCGCCTCTTCAGATTCGTTAATAGAATCGTCTAAATCGTTTTCAGACATATACTAAAATGAAGGCTGAAGATATTGGATAATTCTGAATTTATGAAAAGTTGTTTAAATAAACTTGTCGCCAAAGTTTACTTTAACATCGTTCACCACATTCTTAATCTTTTCTTCTTTAGATTTTGGAAAGATTAAAATCTTGCCATCCGATTCCGCAATGATATAATCGCTTAAGCCATCAACTACAACCATTTTCTCTTTGCTTACAGAAATAACATTTCCTGTAGAGTTAGATAGAATAGCATTCTTATTTACGATAACATTCTCACCTTCTTCTGACTGGTTGTACTCATAAACCGAGCCCCAAGTCCCAAGATCATTCCAACCAAAGGAAACTGGTAAAACAAAAACGTTCTCTGCTTTTTCCATTACAGCATAATCTACGCTTTCATTATGGCATTGCGGATAAATCTTTTTAATGAACATATTCTCCGCTTCTGTGAAATACAAACCTTTGCCCTCTTCAAAAAGTAAAAAAGTACTATTTGTATGTTTCTTTAAAGCCTCATAAATAGAATGTCCACTCCAAATAAAGATACCTGAATTCCATAAAAAATCTCCACTATTCAAAAACGCTTGAGCATTTTCTAAATCTGGCTTTTCAGTAAAAGACTTTACTTTTTTTACACCATTGCCTAGCTCATCTCTATCTCCATTGTGTTGGATATAGCCGTAGGAAGTTGAAGGCCTATGTGGTTTAATACCCAAGGTACAAAGCACATTATTCTTAGTAGACTCTTCAACAGTGGCCTTTATAGCAGCTTGAAATTTAGCATCATCCGTAATTAGATGATCTGATGGAGAGATAACAAAAACAGCATCTTTATTTTTCTCGAGCACCTTGAATGTAGCGTAAGCTATACACGGAGTTGTGTTGCGCTTAGCTGGTTCTAATAAAATCTGATCGTCTTGCATACTTGGCAATTGTTCTTTCACCAGCTCTGTGTAGCGTGCATTTGTGACAACCAAAATATTTTCTTCTGGAACAATTTTCTTGAATCTATTAAAAGTGCTTTGCAACAGAGTTTCACCAATTCCCAATACATCTATAAATTGCTTAGGGTGATTCCCCGTACTTAACGGCCAAAATCTGCTTCCTACTCCACCTGCCATTATCACACAATACACATTCTTCATACGTCTCAAAAAAAAATTGGAGAGCAAAAATAACAATCCACAGAATTGAAGGTGCTAAAAATGGAAAGAACAACTGTATTTCTCACAACTAGAACATACAATTATCTCAGGCTATTTTAGCTATCTTCGCGCCCTCGTTTAAAAAAATAATTAGCAACAAAAGCAATCTTTCTCACTATGCTTAACTTAGTATTATTCGGCCCTCCGGGAGCCGGAAAAGGAACACAAGCAGCAAAATTGACCTCAAAGTATAATTTAATTCACCTTTCTACTGGCGACATTTTTAGAGCCAATATTAAAGGCGCAACTGAACTAGGGCAACTTGCAAAAAGTTACATAGACAAAGGTGAGCTTGTACCAGACAGTGTAACTATTAATATGCTGGAAAGTGAAGTAGATAAAAATTCCAATGCAAAAGGTTTCATCTTCGATGGATTTCCAAGAACAACGCCTCAAGCGGAAGCTTTGAAAGTGTTTTTAGCAGGAAAAGACACGGACATTACTGTGATGACTGCCCTTTCTGTCTCTGAAGACGAATTAGTGAATCGCCTTTTATTAAGAGGTCAAGACAGTGGTCGCCCAGACGATCAAGATGAGAGCATTATCAGAAATAGAATTTCAGTTTACAATCAGCAAACTGCTGTAGTCGCAGACTTTTACTCAGCTGTAAATAAATTTGAAGAAATTGATGGCATCGGAGAAATCGATGTGATTTTCGAAAGACTTTGTCAAGCGATTAACAACCACGCATAAGAAGAGAATATATGTCTAACCCAAATTTTATCGATTACGTTAAAATTTACTGTGCATCTGGTCATGGTGGTCAAGGCTCTGCCCATTTTTACCGCGGTCGCGGCATTCCTAAAGGTGGCCCTGACGGTGGAGATGGTGGTCGTGGTGGTCATGTTATCATCCGCGGCAGCAGTAACT
>ERZ767310.1527-NODE-1527-length-12905-cov-11.479066_pt1 | contig 12905 bp, 12 predicted proteins | sample MGYA00374954_ERZ767310 | MGnify/ENA primary metagenome ERZ767310 (study PRJEB28948, sample SAMN06267188) | marine metagenome | isolation source: Columbia River Estuary | place: USA:Columbia River Estuary, USA | collected 2013-07-23 ...
CAACATTAAAGAGATTTCTTTATGCCTTTTTTTCCTTAAGTGTTGGCGTTCAAACTATCATATTATTAGCAACTATATTTGGTTCAACTGAATTAGGACTTGGAACAGTTAATTTAATTATTACAGTGTTGTTAATTCAAATAGTTGCTATTTTTGGAGCTTGGTTTTTTTCCAATATTTCTGAGCGTTATGGAAATTTTAAAGCATTAAAAGTTACAGTTTTAATATGGGTGCTTGTCTGTTTAGCAGCATTTAATCTTCACAAAGAATTACCAAACGTAGATGTTCTTTTTTATGGTTTAGGAGGTGTTTTAGGGCTGGTTTTAGGAGCCATTCAATCCTTAACCCGTTCTACATATTCAAAACTATTACCAGAAACTGAAGACCATGCCACTTATTTTAGTTTTTATGATGTTACTGAAAAAATTGCAATAGTTTTAGGGACTTTTGTTTATGGCTTATTGTATGCTTTAACAGATTCAATGCAATGGAGTGTGTTGTGTTTGGCAATCTTTTTTATCATTTCCTTTATGCTTTTGAGTACGCTCAAAGAAACTAAGTTTGTAAAATAATTTTTCAATTTTTTTATCATAAAAAAAACGCTACAGATTTCTGTAGCGTTTTTAATAATTATGTTATGGTTATTACTGTACTTCAACACCTTGGAATGTTATGTTAAAATCTTCTTCTCCTCCTGTGGTTATACCAAATTGATTAGAATCATCAACGCTGTCTGGCTCATGAACTAAAATAATTTGTAAATTTCCAGTACCTGCTGCTGCTGTAATCCAAGTTGTAGAAACCCCTAATCTAGTTCCACCAGCTCCAGCAAGATCACTAGCATCTCTAACCATTCCTATGCCAAGTGTGTTATTATATTTAAAAAAATGCTCATCTCCCTCAGGTATAATGTCGTCATTTAAAATATCATCTACATCACTTGGATCACTTTCATTAGTTATGTTTAGATCCAAAAAGTACGATTGTCCAGCTGTGAATGTACCATTAACACTATTTGTAAATGCTCCTTCTTGTCCATCAGGTGCTACGTTTGACATTATTACAACATCACCTGCATTACTAGTATTGGTAAACGTTAAAGTTACGTTTGTAATTAACTCTACTTCGTTTACTGGCTCTGGGTTGTCATCATCATCTTTACACGATGTAATTAACGTTAGGCAAAAAATTGCCATAATAAATAATTTAGTGGTTTTCATAAAATTTAAATTTAAATAATTTGTATTCATTGTTTTAGTGTTTATTTTATTAGTATTCATAATTGTTATTGTTTAATAATTTAATTTTAATTGTAAAATAATGTTTCTTCCTAATTCGTCGGCAAAATATCGTAAGCTGTTTAAATAATTTCTATAAGAAGTATTAAAGACATTATTCACTCCTAATCCAATATTTAAGTTTGTTCTTTTATTCATTTTAAGGGTTAATTCACTATAAAAATGTATGAGATGAAACCCTTGAGGAGGAGAACTTATATCTATTTCAAATCGTTCTCCAGTAAATTGATCTAATACTTCATAGTTGAAATTCGGAAACTCTTTCTGTTCAAAAAATAATTCTGATTTTAAACTAGCAGAAAAATTTAACCAATCTTCATTTTTATACATGATTTGATTTACAGAATTAAATGCTGGGATATTTATCAATGGTAAATCAGTTTTTATGTCATACCCTTTAATTAAAGAGGACTTGTTTTGCCATTCAAAATTTTTTGTTATTTCAAAAGTTACATTCGTGTCAATACCAAATAATTCAGCATTAGTCTGTTTGTATAACCAAAGACCAAAAGCCCCTCTGTTATCTAAATTATCCTCAAAAGGTCTCAGGTAGATATAGTCTTTAATTCTATTGTAAAATACTTCGACTAAAAGGTTAAATCTTGAATTATTATAAGAATATGATGAAGCTATTCTATTCGCGATCTCTTTATTGAACCTAATGTCTCCAATTTCAATTCTTGCAAGAGCATGGTGTAAACCATCACTAAATAATTCAGAGGCATTTGGAGGTCTACTTGCCAAACTGTAATTTAAAATGATTTGACTACGTTCATTTAAAGTATATTTTCCACCAAAGGATCCAGAAATATTATGATAATCAAATTTAGGGTTAGTTAAAAACTGAGTTGGAAAATCATCTATAATTATGTCTGAAAAAATTTCATCATAACCGCTCTCTTCCCATCGTGATTTTAAATAAAACTTTTTAGCATCTATTCTATTGAAATCATAACGTATACCAGCATCAATAATTAAATCATCATTTATTTGCCATTCTGAAGTTGTATATATACCAAAATCATACTTGTCATAATCAGGAATTAGACGTCTAACCCCTGTGTCAGGGTTTGCAAAATTATCCTGATAGCGTCCTAAAATTCCAAAATTCACCCGTTGCTCTAAATTAGAATCTAAACTTACATCAGCTAAAATGGTATGGGTTTGTAAAATTAAATCAACAGCAGGAATATTTCTTCTGTCTCCAATCCTAACATCAAATTCTTTACGTCTATTATTTTGATAATCATATTGTAAATTAATTTTACCAAAATTTTCAAAACGTTTATAATAGTTAGCTTTTATTAAATGATGTTTAATGTCTTGTTTAGGAACATTAATGGAATTGTTAAAATCTTCAATAACAATAGGCTGGCTAGAGTTTATCGCACGTCTAAAATCAAAAAGATTACCAATATGGGATGTTCTTAGGATTCCAATTTCATTATCCAAATAACTATAATATAGTTCATAACCCGATTCAAATTTGTTCTTACCAAATCTAACAGCTGCACTCTTAGATTCTAATCCAGTATTCGTTAAGTTATAATCTGGTGATTTAAAATCTCCATTTCTTTTGTAGGATACTTGAAAATTTGCAAACCATCCTGCACTATAATTTTTATTTAGACTGGAGGTAATGTTATATCCACGTCCATTAGTTTGCCCTCCAATAATGGTTTTTCCGAATAAAGTATCACTTTTAATAATTCTACTGGGCTTTAAAACAATTACACCTCCAACAGCATCTCCACCATATTGCAATACTCCAGAGCCCTTAATTACAGATATTTGATCAACGCTATTTATATCTATATTGGGTGCATGATCTATACCCCATTCTTGATCTTGTAAGCGAACATTGTTAGATAAAATTAAAATTCTACTACTGTGTAAGCCATTTATTACAGGTTTAACGATAGTATTTCCAGTATTGATAGAGGAAACTCCAGGAATTTCTTTAATGGCATCGCCCAAACTTAAAGAGCTATAACGCTCTATAATATCATTATCAATAATAGTTTCTTGAGCAGTATTAGTTTTTTTATCAACTTTAGCATTAATATTTACTTCAGTCAATTGTTCAATGTGATGCTCAAGTTTAATGTTTAAAAATGATGTTTCATCAAGATTAACAGAAATAACTTTTGAATCGCATGAAACATGAGAGACCACAACCTTAAATTTAGATGAACAAATATTTTCAATAATAAAGTCTCCCTTATTATTGGTAACAGAATAAATATCTGAACCTTCAATTTTTATGGTTGCTCCTTGAATAGAAGATCCATCATGAAAATCTTTTATATTTCCCTTAAGATTAAGAATGCAATTTTGACCTACAATTATACTTGTAAAGCATAATATAAAGCAAGTCAAATAATGTTTATTTGGCATTAGCTTTGATTTTTAACTTTTTATATAGTATTATGAAAAGTTAAAAAAAGGAGGACCCCTTAACGGGAACGATAATTCTTGATGATTTGAAAGAAATTGATAATTTTTAGTTTTTTTAAAAGCTACTTTTTCTTCTTTAAAAGAAAATACTTCATTTGGTATAATAGCTAATGTCTTAATTTGAAGATGACAAAGCTCACATTTAAAATCATTTTGATGAAAGTGATTTTCTGTTTTAGAGGTACATAGGGTTAGTTCATGTACTTCAAAAGCATGAACAAGTTCAATACTAGTGGGAAGAACTAGAAATAAAATTAATAAGATGACGCTATGTTTCCTGTTTTTTTCTATGATTTCTTTTTTTTACGAATTTTCATATTTAATACCTCAACACCTAAAGAGAATGCAATCGCAAAATATAAGTATCCTTTTGGAATAACTCCTACAGATTGTTTAAATATCTCTAAATGTGATAAATGAGCTCCTTCTGCAATCAGCATAAAACCAATAAGTATCAAAAATGATAGTGCTAACATTTGTATGGTTGGATTATTATTTACAAATGTACTAACAGAATTTGCAAAAACCATCATTATTATCATTGAAATTATTACTGCGATTACCATAATGGTTAGCGCACCATCTATACCATTAGTCATCCCTACTGCAGTAAGAATAGAATCAAATGAGAAAACAATATCAATTAAAATTATTTGTATAATGATATTTGTAAATGTGCTTTTTTTCTTTTCTAGGTTGGAATTATCATTGATTGAACTTTGTTCCATTTTATGATGTATTTCTCTGGTACTCTTATACAACAAAAATAAACCACCTAGAAATAAAATAAAACTTTGGCCTGTAAATGAAGCTTGAAACCAGGAGTTGTGAATAGTCCAAAAAGGTTCTTTTAAAGCAATTAAATAAGAAATACTAAAAAGTAAAAGAATACGAGTAATCATAGCTAAAGCTAATCCTACTAATGTTGCTTTCTTTTGCTGTATTTTGGGTAATTTATTTGCAGATATAGAGATAAATATAATATTGTCTATTCCTAAAATTATTTCTAAAAAAGTTAGTGTTAACAGTGCAACCCAAGTATCTATTTGAAAAAACATTTCCATATTTTACTTTATTTTATACACTGTGCCTTTTTGTTTAAACTCTGAAAACCCAATTTTAGCAGTAAAATCATAAGATGAATCTGACAATGTATTAATTTGAACAAAAATAGGGTCATTATCAAGTTCTGTTTGTGGAGATTTCATTTTTAACGTGTAAAAGAAATTATTTTTCCATTTTATGTAAAGCGTATCAATAATTTTACTCTCTTTTTTAAAAACACCTGAATCGGTTGATATTTCAGTATATTTAATATACTCTTCAATCTGTAAACTATCTACTCTAGTAACAATAGTTTTACTATATCCTTTTCCAGCAGGAATTTCAAAAACACCCAACTTAAATCTTTCGGCATCTTTCGCTTTTTTTGAGTTACATGAAGATAGAAACAAAACTATAATTAAGGTTGAAAATAGAGCTGTAATTTTAAAACTATAATTCATTAGATTCCAGTGTAATTTGAAGGTGTTATTACTTTTAATTCATTTTTAATATCTTCAGAAATATCTAAATTTTCGATAAAATTACCTATAGACTGCTGATTTATGCTTTCATTGGTTCTAGTTAGGCCTTTTAGAGCTTCGTAAGGATTTGGGTAACCTTCACGTCTCAGAATTGTTTGAATTGCCTCAGCAACCACTGCCCAGTTATTATCTAATTCTTCTTGAAATTTACTTTCATTTAATAATAACTTATTTAAACCTTTTAATGTTGAAGTAAATGCAATCAAAGTATGACCAAATGGAACACCTACATTTCTTAAAACTGTGCTATCAGTTAAATCACGTTGCATTCTAGACACAGGAAGTTTACTCGAAAGGTGCTCAAAAATTGCATTAGCTATTCCTAAATTACCTTCAGAGTTTTCAAAATCTATAGGGTTTACTTTGTGAGGCATAGCTGATGACCCTATTTCACCCTTTTTAATTTTTTGCTTAAAATAATCCATGGCTACATAGGTCCAAATGTCTCTATCCAAATCAATTAATATGGTGTTTATTCTTTTTAATCCATCAAATAATGACGCCATATGATCGTAGTGTTCAATTTGAGTTGTTGGAAAAGAATGATGTAAACCTAGTATTTTATTTACAAAATTTGATCCAAATACTTTCCAATCTATTGAAGGATAAGCTACTTTATGTGCATTAAAATTACCTGTAGCACCCCCAAATTTAGCAGCATTGGGAATTTGGGTAATAAACCTTAGTTGTTCTTCTATTCTTACAATAAATACCTCAATTTCTTTACCTAATCGAGTAGGAGAAGCAGGTTGGCCGTGAGTTCTAGCCAACATTGAAATACCTGACCATTCTTTAGAAAGTTCTTTTAGTCTATTTAAAACCTTTGATAACTCTATTAAATAAACGTTGTCAATGGCATCTTTTATTGATAATGGAATAGCTGTGTTATTGATGTCTTGAGATGTTAATCCAAAATGAATAAATTCTTTATATTTTTCTAGGCCTAACAAATCAAATTTTTCTTTAATAAAATATTCAACAGCTTTCACATCATGATTGGTAACTTTCTCTATATCCTTAATTTTTTGAGCATCTTCTGTTGAAAAATTTTCATAAACTTTTTTTAATTCAGGAAAAATTGTTTTATCGAAACCATCAAGTTGTGGAAGGGGAATTTCACATAGGGCAATAAAATATTCTATTTCTACTAAAACTCTATACTTTATAAGGGCTTCCTCAGAAAAATAATTTGCCAATTGAGCTACTTTATTTCGATATCTCCCATCAATAGGGGAAATGGCATTTAATTGTGTAATATTCATTTTTTGTAGTTGAGTTCAACAAAAACAAAAATAATCAATTACTTAGATTTAGTGTGTGCTTTTTTAATGTTTTTATAGAAGTTCTAATTGAAGTTAATTTATATAAATTATTAATGTCTTCGGTTTATGTTTAAGTTGAGTTAAAAATAATCTGAATACATTATTTTAATGATTTTTAACTGATTTTATATAAGAGTTCATTTACCTTGATGAAAAATTAATTAAATCAAATATGTATATTTACTTTATGACGAATCATAAGCTGTTAAACACCAAATTATTAACGTTGTTTATTTTTTTATTTTCTTTTTATTTAGGATTACCTGAGGTTAATGCTCAGAAGATTAATCAGTTTACAAAAGAAAAAAAAAGAACAGGTGTTTGGAAAAAATACTATTCAAATAAGCGAATTCGTTATGTAGGAACTTTTTTAAATGGTAAAGAAGTAGGAGTGTTTAATTACTATGATATTACTACGTCTAAGCATCCAATAATCATAAAAGAGTTTTCTTCAACTTCAGATTCTTCAAAAGTTAGTTATTATAATTTAGATGGTAAGTTAAGAACCAAAGGAACCATGTTGAAAAAGAATAGGATAGGGAAGTGGGTTTATTTTTTTCCTAATGGTACTATTTTTTCTGAAGAGTTTTACACAAATGGAAAATTAGAGGGTACATTAAAAAATTATTACAAGAATGGAAATACTTTAGAAATTACCCAGTATAGTAATGGCCTGAAAAATGGGATTTCTGAAAAATTTTCAGATCAAGAGGTTCTAATAGAAAAAGTTAATTACAAAAATGACATTCTTAATGGAAAGGGAATGTATTTTGAATTAAACGGAGATCTAAAAGAAGAGGGTATCTATAGTGATGGTAAAAGGGTTGGGGAATGGGAATTTTATATTGGAGGAAAAAAAGTGTCTAAAAAAGAGAAAAAAGAAGGAAATAAATTCAATAAGAAGACTATCAATAACAATTGATATACTTATCGTGAGTATTAAAAAAACTAAATACTTTTTCTAAATAAAGTTAAACAGCATTTTTGTAAATTTGTTGACGATTTAGATTATATTTAATGAAACGAGTAATAGTAGGGCTTTCTGGCGGTGTAGATAGTAGTGTTACTGCATATTTATTGAAAGAACAAGGGTATGAAGTCATTGGTCTTTTTATGAAAAACTGGCATGATGATTCCGTAACTATTTCTAATGAATGCCCATGGTTAGAAGATAGTAACGATGCTCTTCTTGTTGCTGAAAAACTAAAAATTCCTTTTCAAGTAGTAGATTTAAGTGATCAATACAAAGAGCGTATTGTTGATTATATGTTTGATGAATACGAAAAAGGGAGAACTCCAAACCCTGATATTTTGTGCAATAGAGAAATAAAATTTGATGTTTTTATGGACATTGCTTTAGATTTAGGAGCAGATTTTGTTGCTACAGGTCATTATTGTAGAAAAGTGGAAGAAATTATCGATAACAAACCTGTATATAAACTATTAGCTGGAAAAGATACCAATAAAGATCAATCTTATTTTTTATGTCAATTATCTCAAAATCAACTATCTAAATCACTTTTCCCTATTGGAGAATTAACAAAGCCAGAAGTACGAGAGATAGCCAAAAATGCAGATTTAATTACAGCAGAGAAAAAAGATTCTCAAGGTTTATGTTTTATAGGTAAAGTTCGTTTACCAGAATTCTTACAACAAAAACTTCAGTCAAAAGAGGGTGAAATTGTACAAGTTCCTAATTCAGCCGCTCTATATCAAAGAGAGCATCCCAATTTTAATTCTAAAGAAGAAGAGTTAGATTTTTTTGCAACTAAATACCAATACAATAAACAAGATGGGAAAGTAGTTGGGAAACATTTAGGAGCTCATTATTTTACGAAAGGACAACGTAAAGGTTTAGCAGTTGGAGGAACTAAAGAGCCATTATTTGTTATTGAAACTGATGTGCGTGAGAATGTTATTTATGCAGGGGAAGGAAAACATCACAAAGGATTGTTTAGAAGTGTTTTATTTGTTTCTAATGAAGAAGAACACTGGATTCGTGAAGATCTCAAACTAAAAAATCATGAATCTTTAGATGTTGAGGCTAGAATTCGATATCGTCAACCCTTAGAGAAAGCTATCTTACATAAAGTAGAAAACGGAATATTTGTTGAATTTCAAAATCCTCAATCTGCGATACAAGAAGGTCAATTTGTGGCCTGGTATAAAAATGAAGAATTATTAGGATCTGGAGTCATTTCTTAATTAATAAATTTCTATGAAAAAAACAATATTACCAATCATTTTAATGATTACAGGTAATTTTTTTGCCCAAGATTCAATTGTAAATTATTTAGATCACAAAGAAAATATTGTAAAAAAAAACAATGCTTTCTCTGTAGAAACTATAGTTAAGAAAGATAGTGTTTGGCAACACACAAGCTATTATAATGGAGGAAAGATAAAAAAAACGGGATTTTTCAAATCAAAAAAAAGAATAGAACAAATTGGTATAAGTTATTCTTTTTCTTTAAAAGGAGATCTGATAGAGGTTAAGTCTTTTGATAGTAATTCTGAACTCACGGGGAACTATAAATCTTGGTTTTATAACAAAAAAACTAATGCTGAAGGTATGTATAGTAATGGAGCTAAAGTTGGAATTTGGAAATATTACCATTTTAACGGAGTACTTGCCACTAAACAATATTACAGTAAAGGAAAACTGATGAAAAATGTTTTCTATGACGAAACAGGTCAAAAAATTGATGCAGATTTAATAGCATATAAAGCTGCTTCTTTTAATGGAGGAGGAATAGAAAAATTTTGGGAAAGAATAAAAGACATTCATAATAGAATTAGATTTCAAATTAATGGTATAATTGTCCTTAATTTTGATGTTGATATTGATGGAAATATTAAAAATGTTCAAACTACTACTAATATTCCAATAAATTTAAGTGATCGATTAAAATCTTATTTTGAAAATATAAAGGGTTGGTCACCTGCAATTAAAATGAATAGGAGAGTGCCTTTTAATATTACCTACAGGTTAGATTTTAGAGTTAGATTTACTGAATAAAATATAAGATGGGAGATATCATAAAAAATCTTTTTAATATTAAATACCCAATAATTCAAGGAGGTATGGTTTGGGTAAGTGGTTGGAAACTAGCTTCAGCTGTTTCTAATGCAGGAGGTTTGGGTTTAATTGGCGCAGGATCTATGTATCCAGATATACTTCAAGAACATATCCAGAAATGTAAAAAAGCAACTGATAAACCCTTTGGTGTAAATGTTCCCATGTTATATCCTCAGGTAGATGAATTGATGGATATTATTGTTGAAGAAGATGTAAAAATTGTCTTTACATCTGCAGGGAATCCAAAAACTTGGACCTCTTTTTTAAAAGAAAAAGGAATTACTGTTGTTCATGTAGTTAGTTCAGTAAAATTTGCAATAAAAGCTGAAGCTGCTGGAGTAGACGCGGTTGTTTGTGAGGGTTTTGAGGCAGGTGGTCATAACGGACGTGAAGAGACTACCACATTTACTTTAATTCCAATGGTGAAAGAAAGTATTACTATTCCTGTAATTGCAGCAGGTGGGATTGGAAACGGTCGTGGAATGTTAGCTGCTATGGTATTAGGAGCAGATGGAGTTCAAATAGGTAGTAGATTTGCAGCTTCCAAAGAATCTTCTGCTCATGTAAATTTTAAACAGAAAATTATTGATGTCAAAGATGGTGACACTCATCTTACTCTAAAAGAATTAGCACCAGTTCGTTTGATAAAAAATAAATTTTATCAGGAAATTCAGGAGCTGTATAAAAATAATCCAACTAAAGAAGAACTAACAAGTTTATTGGGAAGAGCTAGGGCCAAAAAAGGAATTTTCGAGGGTGATTTAGACAATGGAGAATTAGAAATTGGTCAAATAGCTGGGATTATAAACGAAATTAGTTCATCAAAAGAAATTTTAGAAGAAATTATTTCTGATTTTGAATCAGCTAAAAGCCTCCTTAGGTGATTTATTTTAATTCATAAAATTAAGTTAATTTATTAATTATCGAGTAATCAGCCGTTTAAGAGCTGCAAAAGAATTATTAAAAAATAGAATTTTATAAATATTTTAATGTAAATTTGCACTTTATAAACAAAGTTGTCTTTTAAATTATAGGCAACAAAACAAATTAATATTATGAGTAAAGGTACCGTAAAATTTTTCAACGAATCTAAAGGATTTGGATTTATCGTAGAAGAAGGAAACAACAGTGAACATTTTGTACATGTATCAGGTTTGATCGATGAAATTCGTGAAAATGATGAAGTAGAGTTTGAGTTACAAGAAGGAAGAAAAGGATTAAACGCAGTAAACGTAAGAGTAATCTAATATATACTACAAGTTAATTTTTCAAACAAAAGCCTATCTAATTAGATAGGCTTTTTTTATTCCCTGAATGGAATTTTTATTTTGTATAATTTTCTACTTTTATTATTTAATTTGTTTTCTCTTAGCCATGCATTATGTAATTTTAATTCTTTATAATTTGTTTGAAAACCTTTTGCGAATGAAGCTATGTTTGAAATTACCGAATCAACTTTAACTGTTTTTGTTTTTGGCAAATAGTATAAATCTTCTTTTTCAAATTCAAAACCGTATTTCTTTGGATAAGACAAAACTTCTTTCAGTGCAACAATCCTAAATATATATCTAGCGGTTTCATTATTCAATAACAAATCATAATAATCATCTACTTGTTGTTTTTTTAAATTTCTAGCTATGCGAGCATTTCCAGCGTTATAAGCAGCTGCAGCTAGTGTCCATGTGCCGAAACGTTTTTTAGATTTTTTCAAGTACTCTGCGGCAACTTTTGTAGCCTTTTCCAGATTGTATCGTTCATCTACATTTTGATTAACTTCTAATCCATATTCTCTAGCTGATGTTTTTAAAAAATGCCAAAATCCAGCTGCACCTGCAGGGGATGAATTATTCTCTAATCCACTTTCTGCAACAGCTAAGTATTTAAAATCATCTGGAATTCCATGTTTTTTTAACATAGGTTCTATAAGAGGAAAATATTTATGCGCTCTTTTAATTAGTAATAATCCATTAGATTGCCAATAGGTATTAACTAATAGTTCTCTATCCATTCGTTCCTTAATATCATAGAGTTCTGTGGGTACCCTCTCACCAGCAAAAGTTAAATCATTTGGAATTTTTAAAGCTTTTATGGTGTAAGTCTCTGAAGTGTTTTTTTCTGAAGCGTCAGAGACATGCAACCCGTTAAAAAAAGTAACAGCGAAAAGTGTTATGGTAATAATTGATAATAAACGTATTATTTTAGGCATTGTATACTCATTAAAATTTAAAAATTTAAATTTAATACAATACAACTAAAATTAGTTGAAACTTTTAATAATTATTTCTGAGATTTCTTTAGCCTTCAATAAAATCATTACGTGAGTTCCGTTATTAATTTGAGTAAAATTATGAATATGCTTCGAAGGAAAAACATGATCATTGTTTCCGTGAATGTGTAAAATATTTTCAGAAATTTTATCTTGTTGCCAATGAAGTAAGGTGTAAATGGCCCATTTTAAGTATAAAGCATCATTAACCGACAAATACAATGTATATAAATCAGCTCTTTTCTTTAGGAAATCTCCCAAGAAATATTTTTTATACTTATCAAAGTTTTCAATGATTTTAGTAGGGAAAAATTTATATGCTTTGGTTTTTTGTAACAGTTTTAATCTGTTTGGAAATTCATGATGACTTTTTATACTAGACACCAAAATTATTTTCTTAACAGCAATAATTTTCGCAATTTCTTGCACTAAAACTCCTCCAAATGAGACTCCTAATAAAATAGGATTCTGATGTTTAATCTCTTTTGACATTCTTTTTGCATAATCTTTCAATGACTCATCTAATGATATTGGTGTTTTCCATTCTAACAGATGAATTTCAAATCGATCCTTTGGAAGTGAAATATGTTCAAATATTTTAGGGTTAGCGCCCAATCCGGGCATAAAATAGATTTGTATCTTCTTCATAAACTAAACGTTATGTTGCAGATGACGAAATCAACTCGTTTATAAAATCAAACCGTACTAAACCATCCTCATCAATTTTAGTTAGTACAATTTGTTGTAATGTGTTCACTAAGTCAGGATTCCATGGTGTTTTTACTTTTACATAATTTTCTGTAAAGCCATGGATATATCCTTCTTTATTTTCACTTTCAAACAAAACTGTTGAAGAATTCCCTATCTGACTTTCATAAAAAGCTCTGCGTTTTTTTA
>ERZ767310.1528-NODE-1528-length-12905-cov-4.792218_pt1 | contig 12905 bp, 16 predicted proteins | sample MGYA00374954_ERZ767310 | MGnify/ENA primary metagenome ERZ767310 (study PRJEB28948, sample SAMN06267188) | marine metagenome | isolation source: Columbia River Estuary | place: USA:Columbia River Estuary, USA | collected 2013-07-23 ...
TGCTAGCTTATTGGCAGCTCACCCACGCGACCGATCAGGTGGCAGGCTCAGGGAAAGGTGGAGACATGACAGACTCGGACCTTCGCAGAGCCCTCGCCCGTCCTGCCTCCCTAGGCGACCTGCTAGAGGTTTGGATGCTGACACACCCGCGCAAGGGTGGAAGCCAGCCCTCGGCCTCTCAGGCCGCCCTACGTCGAGATATGCGGAAGGACGGGGCCACCGACGCGGGGCTTGACTTCTGGTTCGGGGCTGACTGATGGCAGACAAACAGATCAAGTTCGTCTTTGAGGGCGACACCTCCGATCTAGAGAAAGCTCTGTCTCAGGTCAGTCGGAAGTTTGAGCAGACCAAGAAGGAGTCGAAAGAGCTAGCCAAGGATGTAAGCATCTTTGGGCGGAAGTTCGATCAGAGCGCCGACAAGATCGGCAAGTTCATGGCGGTGAACGCGAAAGCCTTCGGCGCGATCGGCGTCGGGGTCGGGGTGGCGATCGCTGGGATGGTCGCAGTCGCGAAAGCTGCCGAGGTCGCGATCGGGGTGGTCAAGAAGATCACCGACGAAACCTTGTCTATGGCGCAGGCTGGGGACGAGGTCGCGAAGTCTGCGAAGAAGATCGGGACGACCGCCGAAGAGTTGCAGGTCGTCCGGTTCGCACTTGCCGAGGGTGGAGTGGCTGCCGAGCAAGCCGACATGGCGATGCTCAAGCTCAACCTGCGGCTGGCCCAGGTGGCGGAGACGGGCAAGGGGCCGGCGGCGGAGGCACTCAAGAAGCTCGGGCTCAACGCTAAGGATCTGCAAGACCTCCCCCTCGATGAGAGGATGGCAACGCTAGCCGACGCATTCGACAACCTCGGAAGCCAAGGCGAGAAGACAGCCGCCGCCGTGTCCCTCATGGAAGAGGGCGGGCTACAGATGCTCTCCGCGTTCGACGGTGGCGGGGACGCTATCCGGGCGAGCGCGGCGGAGATTAAAGATCTCGGGGTGATCAGCAACGAATCGGCGGCAGCGTCGGAGGCTCAGGTCGACGCGATCGGACAGCTCCACGCCGCGCTCGACGGTCTCAAGTTCCAGGTTCTCGCACCGCTGATCCCTGTGATAACCGGGGTCGCTAACGGCATCAAGAAGATCATCAGCGAGATGGACGACAAGGAGATCGCAGCGTTCGCTAAGTCCGTCGCGCGATCAATGGACACCGCGATCCAGGCGTTCGCCGGGCTCGGGCTCGCAGCCGAGGTCACGTTCCTGTCTATGGGGCCGGCGATTGACGCCCTACAGACCATCATGCTGCTCTCGGTGGGTGACATAAAGGGTGCCGCGCTAAACATGAAAGACGCCGCAGTCGGCGCATTCAACATCAAGGACGAGGCCGCCGCAGCCAAGAAGCGGTGGGTGGGGTGGAGCACTGTTATCCGGCTTGAGGTGGCGGCCGCCGCCTCTGCTGCCGAGGCCGGAAGCAAGCGGATCAAGAAGGCGTTCTCTGGCGGAGGCGGTGGCGGCGGAGGTGGCGGGGGCGGAGGCCTCGGCGGGGCGGATGCTGCGGGCGGCGGGATCACCCTCGGCGGCGGAGTCGTGTCTATCACCGACGAGGTGGAGATAGATCCATCCTCGGGCGTCGTGTCAATGGAAGACGATCTAGAGGTAATGAAGGAGCAGGCGCAAGAGATGGCCGACGCCTTCGCCCCGGTGGGGGATGCGATCGACAGCATCGCGGGCTCGCTCGGGGATCTCTTCTCGCAGGCTGCGTCCAACATAGCCGACACGATCGCAGAGTCTCAGGAGAAGATCGCCAGCCTCGACGAGCAGATCGCGAACGCGACGACCGACCGCGAGCGCAAGATGCTAGAGGGCCGCAAGCGACTGATCGAGGAAGAGATCAAGGAGCAGAAGAAAGCCGCGCGCGCAATGTTCGTAGCTCAGAAAGTGGCCTCCTTGGCACAGGCCGCAGTCGCCACCGCGCTTGCTGTGATAACCGGATTCGCACAGGGTGGGGTGCCTCTCTCCATCGCGGCAGGGATCGCGGGTGCGGTGTCGATCGCAGCCATCGCCGCCGAGCCTCCGCCCTCTTTCCACTCGGGCGGCATGGTCGCATCCGGTGCGCCCGACGAGATCACCGCTAGGCTACTCCGCTCCGAAGCTGTGCTCTCGCCTCAGGGTGTAGCAGCGGCAGGCGGTGAGGATGGCGTGCGAGATCTCAACCGGGGCAGCGGTGGCTCGACCCCGATCGTGTCAGTCCTACAGGTTCGCTCTCGCGTCGTTGACGCCATGCTCAGCGACAACCTCCGCACCAAGCAAGGCCCACTCACCGACGCACTCAGAGCAGCTCGACCCCGAGCCCTCGGGCGGCACAATCCCTTTGCGAGTTCCTGATGTCTGAGATCGTCAAGTCACGCTACCAGGGGATCTTGATTCCTGATGAGCGATTCAACCTCGACAACCTGACCGCCGAGGATCACGCCACCGCGCCGAGCAACTACGATCAGGCCGGACCCAAGCCGGGCGTTCCCGTGTCGGAGCAGTCGAGCCGGATGGTGCTCCAGGCTTCCGGGGAGCAGCCCACCAAAACGCAGCTCGGGATCCACAGCGTCCGAGCCGGCCACCCTGGACTAGAGCGGGCGGGCTATCTCTGGTACGACGCGAGCCAGGCATCCCCAGAGGAATACGGGTGGGACGTTCCGCAGCTCTTGACCGGCTGGGAGTCTCGCTTCTGGAGCACCGACGCGACCGAACTGAGCGCGACGCCCGATATGATTCGTCTCCAGTCCGGGAAGCTGCTAGCCACCGGGCTGCAAGATAAGACGAACTTCCATCAGCAGATCGACAGCTACAACCCCGACGCCGTTACGAAGTGGAGCACGGTCGGAACGCTGATCCCAGACAATCCGACAGCACAGAACGGGACCGCGCTCTGCCAGCTCCCGAGCGGGCGGGTGCTGCTCTACCTCGCACAAGGTGCCCAGGTTGACTGCTACTTCTCGGATGACGACGGGGCGAACTGGGAGGCCTACTCTTACCGAGTGCTGGATGTTCCGCTAGACAACGGCGGGATCGGGATGATCCGCGCGGCTTATTCGGCTGGCGAGGTCTTGATGCTCATTCAGTACGAGGACGCCGGCGGGACCCAGACTGCGGCGCAGTACGGATCCGACGACCTCGGCGGACGGTTCACGCAGGTGGTCGCAAACTGGGCGACGACGATCACCGCCGAAGACGTAGATATGATCGACATCGTGGAAGCTGATGGTGCGTTCGTTGTTTGCTACAACGCGACGAACCTCGCGAACGGGTACCACCGATCCCGTAGCATCGGGTCTGCGTTTGAGTCGGTGACCGACGCGACCGCGATCGACATCGAGGCCGGCAGCGTAACGGGCGAGCCCGCGATCTCCGCCTGGCGGGACGATGACGGGGTGATCTACGCTGCCGCTAAGAACGAGGTGTTCGCCAACATCATCGACATCAAGGTCTACAGGAGCCGAGACGCTGGGGCGTCGTGGGAGTCACTGGCTGCGGACGGGGCGTTCCATCAGGTGTCCGATGTTCGGCTTGTGCGCTTTGCTGTTCAGTCCGTTGCGGGTCAAGCCGTCGCCCTAACCCGATGGGATGGCACAGGAACACTCGACGGGCCGCAGTCTCTCGCGTCGATCTACCTCGGCGGATTCTCCACGCACACCGGGCCGGCATCGGTCGACGCGACAGACTTCGGTGACGACGACTATGTCTCGTTCACGAGAAACCAGACGCTCCCGCTCGGCGGCGGCTCGTGGCTTCCTATCGCTCGCCCCGTCGACTCTACATGGACCGGCGCAGGGACCGGCGGCACCGACGCGCTCACTTCGGGCAAGCTGGAGATCACGACCGCAGCCGATACCCGCTACGCCTACCGGGACGGGAGCGAGGACGACCAGAAGAAGATCTTTGCAGAGATCGGGGTCGAGGTCACAGACGGGACCGGCAGCCTGACCGTCTGCCAGATCGGCGCACGCTTCCGACTCGGTGACGGAGTGTCGAACTGGGAGGTGACTATCAACGTGACCTCGACCGGATGGGCGCTCTACGATGTCGCCGCAGCAGTACAGATCGGGGCGACCGTCACCGAGGATATGACGAAGGTTCTACACATCCGGGTCGCGATGGAACAGGGGCAAGTCCGAACGTGGTACGCGCGCCGATCGAATGTCACCTATCGCGACTGGGACGAGGGACCAGCTGGCGCAGTGACAAGCTCCCCAAGCGCGTCGCCCTCTCGCGTGACCTGGGGTCACTTCAAGCCCGGCACGAACACTAGCCGCTGGTCAATGGTCGGCTACTGCTTCTGGCCCGAGCTGTGGACTCCGGTTTCGAATCAGTACGCGGGAGGGTGGAACACCCCGCAGGACCTCCACCCCAAGAGCTACTCAACCCAGCCCTCACAGATCGTAGACAAGACCCGGATCGCAGCGGTCGCAGGCCCGACTCGATACGACGAGCGATGGATCGTCTCGACGGATTACGACTACCCGATCCGACAGCTTCTCCCCTCGGTCGCGCCTTCGCCCCGCTCTACATGGCGAAGCACCGACACGAGCGAGAACGTGATCGCGTGGGACATCGGAGGCGGGCTCACCGAGACTAGGTTAGGGAACAACTCGGTCGGGATCGTCCTCCTCGGGATCAACTTCCGAACCGCCGTGCTTGAGTCCTGGGACGGGGCAGCTTGGCAGGCGGTCGCCAACATCGACGCGGGCGTGGGGCTCGACTCGCTGCGCTTCGATCGGCGGGGCGACGCTATCCTCCCCGAGACAGGCGGGGCAGCGCACAAGGCGGGCCGCTACCTGATGATGGACGACCTCACGGGCGGGACCTTCGTAGACAACACGAACACGAAGCACCGGAAGATCAGCCGCAACACCGAAGGCGCATGGACGGACGAGGCCGCGAAGCACCCCACCGTCTACCTCGACGGAGCAGACGGGACCGAGGCAGCGGCGGGTGACTGTGAGCTATGGGCTCCGAGCTGCGCCACCATCGCCCACAACTTCACCACGGATCACCGATACTATCGGCTCAGGATCCCAGCCCAGACGACCGCCGATGGCTACTTTGAGATCGGGCAAGTCGTGATCGGAGCCTTCGCGATCTTCGGGACGCAGTACGGGCGAGGCCGGCAGATCGTCTCGCGGAACAATACGGAGCTCATCAGCCTGCCCAACGGACAGACCCGAGCCCGCAAGCGTGGGCCTCAGTCGCGTGAGGTGGAGTTCGCCTGGACCGATGGCGTAGACGCTAGCCAGATCAACCGAGACGACCCGGTGCCGGACTACGTCGCCCGCAATGTCGGCGGCGATCCGATCGCTTCGGTCCGCGACTCGCTCTACCTGATGGACAGCGTGATAGGGCGGCAAGGCGGGGCGCTGCTTCCGGTGGTCTACTTCGCCCGCATCCCCACCGACAGCGACGAGGAGCAGACGAACAACCCGAGACACTTTGTCTACGGGCGGATCACAGGCTCAGCCACTCGGAGCAACATCCTCGGAGACGAGGAGCGAACCGACCTCGACCGACTCAACACGATCACGATCGCCGAGATCATCTAGTGGGCTTCAACCTCTCCCAGCTCATCGGACGGGATCTAGTCTGGCTTCTCGACTTCACCTACGCCGGGCAGATATTCCGGCTCGCTCGGGGCTTCGAAACCTACACCGACGAGGACGGCGAAGATCACGAGTATCAGCCGGGGCTGGAGTGGGGCGGCACGCTAGAGGACGAGATCGATCTGCTCTCCGACGCGCCGAGCCCGAATCAAGTAGGGCTGACTCTCCACCTCGGAGATCTGATCAACGTCCCCGAGCGGGTCGCCCTAGGTCACGACCTCGCAGCCGCAACGGGCAAGCTCTACCTCTGGGCGCGCGGCACCACAGAGCGGCAGCTACTCATCGACGGGCGGGTACTGGATCCGCAATACGGGGCAGCCCATCAACCGGTCACGCTCTCGATCGAAGAGGCACCCTTCGACGATCTCGCCCTCTTCCCGCCTGCGACCGCGCAGATCAACGCGACGACCTGGGCGGCGCACGTGGACGGCGTGACCGAGGAGCGCTACCCCTGGATCTTTGGAGCTCCGGGCGGCGGCAGCACCTACGGATCACCGGGGCTCTGGGTCGACAACGACAAGCTACTGATCGCAGGACACCCGAAGACCGGAGGGGCTGACGTCCACGTCTGGAATACGAGCAAGCTCGACATCGGCGGAGCGTCGGGATCGCTTGCTGTGGCAGTCGAGGCGGACGGGCTCGGGCGGGAAGTGACGACGGTAGACATCGGCACCCTTAGCAACGTCGAGGAATCGGACGAATACTGGATCCAATGGGACGCAGCCGACGCGACCGGACAAGCCGACCACGATCAGACAGCGATCCTCGGGGCCGGCTCGGTGCTCCGCTTCATGCTAGAGCAGTCGGATGTTCGGTGGGACCGTGGGCGCATCGCTGCGATCATCCCAGCCCTCAACCTCTACCGCATCGACGCAGCCGTCGTCGTCGGCCCAGGAGCCCGCTTCTCCCCGCTCGCGTGGGTACAAGAGCACCTGTCCCCGATCCTCCCGATCTCAGCACGACAGGGCGAGCACGGGCTCTATTACTCGCTCTTCCACTACGACGCCGAGATCACCGCAGCCGTCGCCAAGATCAGCGTCGAGCGCGGCGATGCGGTGCGCGAGGGTGCGGTGAGCTACTCGCCCGTCGACTCGATCGCGAACGAGATCCGCCTGAGCTACGCGCCGAACGCGAAGGACAACAAGAGCACTGCGCTGTTCGTCCTGACTGGCGACGACGACACCCTGGCGACCGAGGCGGGCTCGGTGAGTAATGCGCCCTGCCGGGTGAGCCGGGATCGGTTCGGGCTTCGGGTGCTGGAGTTATCCACAGATGTAATTTACGACAGCGGCACGGCAGGCCGGATCTGCTCGTGGCTGTCCTCCGCTTTCGCGCTCCCGTCGAGGACGATCGCGTATGTCGCCGCCCCGGAATTCGGACACCTAGAGCCCGGCGATGTGGTAACGATAAGTGACTCGGAGATCTACCTAGACGAGCTTGTATGTCTGGTCGACTCGGTGACGTGGACGGAGAGCGGCTCAGTCGGTCTAGTCCTGAGGGCGATTGATAACCCGGCTCGCGAGAGCTTCGGAGGATAGACGATGACAGCCCAGACCGAACACCGGCTCAAGATGGCCCTCTGGCTGGTTCCAATCATCTTCTCGGCGGGCTCGCTCTACTCCGTCGTGACCGTGGGCAACGCCGACGTAACAGAGCGAGTCGAGCAGATCGAAGAGGGGCTGAAGATTCACTCGGCACTCAAGGCGCACCCGGTGACCGAAAGCCGGATGGATCGGATGCTCGTCGAGCAGCTAGAGATCCGAAAGACGCAAGCCGTTCAGGCCTCCAACATCTCTGCGATCTGTCAGGCAACCGGCGCGCGGTGCAAGTGAGATGCTACGTCGGGGGAGCACGGGGCCGAACGTCCGAGCGTGGCAACAGTTCCTGATCGGAGCAGGCCACCTCCCGGCACACTCCGATGATGGAGTCTTCGGGCCGATCACCGAGCAAGCCACCCGCCACTATCAAGCCGCCGAGGGCTTCCCTGCAACCCAGGTCGACGGCATAGCCGGACCACTCACCCTAGGCTCAGCGCACGGGCAGGGCTTCGACGGACACGCCGAGGATCACGACCTAGTGCGGATCACCGCCGATGGGCTCGGGATAGACCCCGACCTGATGCGAGCGTTTGAGGTCGTCGAGAGCGGAGGCCGGGCGAACGCGGTTAGGTTTGAGCCGCACATTGCACGGCGCAAGATGGGCGAGCGCGCCGCCGAGATCCCGTACACCCCGAAGAGCAGATCGCAGCGGTGGTCGGTCGTCCGCACCGAGACGAGCCGGGGCGCATTCGATCGAGCCCTGGCGATGAACGAAGATCAGGCATGGCGGCAGGCAATGATCGAGTCTGCGAGCTGGGGTCTGTTCCAAGTGCTCGGCTCGCACCTGATCGAGATGTTCGGGGATGATTCGGTAGCAGCCTTCGACGCCGATCCGAGAATCATCTCCTTCGCCCTCGTCGCCGCCTGGTTCAGGTCGAACCCGCAGGCACTCCGGGCAGCGAAGGCAGAGGACCTGCGGAAGCTTTGTAGGCTGTTCAATGGGCCGGGACAGGTCGACGCCTACGCCGGGAAGCTCAGCTCGGCACTAATCAAGATCAGGGCGACGGCGTGACGCTGCGCTGCCGGAAGATCACCACCCTACTTGGGATCGTCGCGGTCGGCTCTGCGCTCGTCCTCATCGCGACCTGCTCCGAGCCCGGACCGACGAAGCCACCCACCCCGCCCGAGTCTCTCTACCAACCCGCAGGAGGATAAGACATGCCGCTACGACTACAATCAAGGAAGCTCTGGATCACGATAGGGATCATCCTACTCGTCGCCGTCTCCGACCTAATCGGATCACCCCTCGACGCTGCCAGCCTGGAAGCTGTGATCACGATGGGCCTCGGCCTACTCGGCGCACAAGGGCTCGTCGATACTGCCGCAGCATTCTCGGCAGGCAAGAAGATCGCCGAGGTCGTCGAAGAGGTGAAGGGGGCCAGCGATGAGTAAGTCCCTGAGCCGACAGCAGAAGCGGATCGACGCTGCCGCCTTCCTTGAGAAGCACCACGACCCGATCGCTATCATGCTGATCGGAGTCGTCGCGGACCTCACCGCAGAGGTTGAAGGCATGCGGAACTTTGAGCAGGACGCGGCCTATGCTGCGGAGCTCTCCTACCGACTATCGCGACTCATGCCGGGCGATGCTCTGGCCCGTGAGATCGCTCGCGTCGTCGTGTTCTTCGTCGCGCTCCTGGCGGTCGGTGTCTATCGTCACGCCTCCCAGCGGATGTTCCGTCGTGAGAAGCGACTCGACCGGCTAGAGCGCCGCATGATCGACAAGGGTCCGAAGATGATCGCGGCTCACCGGAAGCACCTAGAGCGCCGGATCGCGAAACTCTCCGCAGCCTAGCCTCGGAGCCAAACAGCCTCGCGGGACCGCACGCCCGCCCGCGTTGTCTTGGTCGATGCTAGCGGCTCAAACGGTAGCCACCTCGCGCCCTCCTGTTCGCACGCGATGACCTGCCCGCATCGCTGCCGCACCCACGACCCAAGATCTCCGTAGTCAATACCAGACGAGCCCATCCTGTAATATTTCCCAGCCACCTCATAGGGCGGATCTATAAACCACGACGCAGCCCACCAAACTGGGCAGTCCCGATAGGATCCCTCGTGGATCTTCCAGTGCCGGATCTCTTCGACTTGTCCGGCTATTGTCTGCCGCACCCGATCACCCCAGAACGAGCCAGGGCGCAGCCCGTCCCGCATCCATCTTGACGGAGACTTGCAAGGCTTCGTCGTCGCCCGATTCAGCCAGAATCCGATCAGCCATCTAGCCTCCTGACAGACGCCTAGGTCGTCAACGGTCTGCCCAGATTGCAGGTCTGGAAGATCTAGGATCTCGGAGGGCTTCGCAGCGATCAGGAAGCGCCAGACACCGACGATCACAGGGTCCAAGTCGCACAGGACAACGCGGGCCGAAGGGTAGCGGACGGCATAACCTGCCGACCCTGCGAAGGGCTCAACGATCGTGCCGTACCGGGGCGGCGGGTAGAGCCTCGGAGAATCCCGCCACTTTCCACCGTAGAAAGAAAAGAAGGGGCGCACGCCTAGTCTCGGAGGGCGACCGCTCGCAGGTAGGAGCTCTTGTTCATGCCTCGGGCCTTCGCCTTCTTCGCTACCATCGCCCACTCTAGATCCGACATTCGGATCGATCGTGTCCTGCGGTCGTCACCGCCGCCGAGCGGTCGACCCGGTCCACCCTTGTGGAACTTAGGCCGGACGAGTTCGCACCCGCAGCCCGAGCAGATCACGGCGCTCCAGTGAAAGAAGCCCAGCGTCCGGCTCGCCTCGCAGGTGGGGCAGGTCGCATCTACGATCCAGGTTCCATCTTCGTTCTTGCGCTTGTTCGTCAGCATCGCGTCGATCCTCCGTGTGTCGGTCATCGGGTGGGCACTTCGCACAGGAAGTTGATCCGGCGATCCGTGTCGGTCCGCAGCGTCGGCCCGACATCAAAGCGGATCCCGCTGCGGTGCTCGACGATGCCACCGAGCTTCGTGTCGGGCACGTCGTAGCAGTAACCCCGGGTGGGTCGGTCGTCGGTGAAGCTCTGCGGCTTGTAAAAGGCCTTGCTCATATCCTCAATCCTCCTGCCCGGTTTACCCGCCGGGCTCGGGGTGTGTTGTGGACTAAACCGCGTTGGCTTCGCGGGCCAGTCGGACCTTGATGTTGACGATCCGGTTCATGGTTTCAATGGAGTCGGGGGTGTGGCGCACTAGGAAACGAAGCGCGGCCCTCCTGTTGCCTTCCTCGATGAGCTGGGTCACCGCGTCGTGGCATGCGTCATGGCGTGCCTTTCTGCCCTCGGGGCCAGCGTTCAGCATCGCGGCACCCCATCCAGCGGAACCCAGATCCCAGCGGCCAGTCAGGCCCAGGTAGTCACGCCCAGGGGAGAGCAGACCAACGCCCGCCGCTACCGTCTTGCGGTGGAGCGCCGCGACCGTAGCCTTGGTTGCACCTTGCAGGTTGGGGGGGGCGAATCTCCAGTCAAGCCCACCCCGGTCGGCGGTCACGCTGCGCAGCTCGGCGCACTGGACAATCTGGAGGGCGAGGCGCAACTGAGTCGGGCTCAGGTTGAGGGCTTCTAGGCGGTCGGTTAGGTTGCTCATTCTCTTAGTCCTCCTTGGGGCTCAATTGCCCTCGACTGTCTTAATCATACACACATTTAAGGCGAGGGGGAAACTTTCTTATAAATACTTAAAAGGGCTCCGCGAGGAAGGCGTCGAGATCGGTCATGCAGCCTTGGACGGGGGCGGGCGCGCTCTGCGGCTCGCCAGTCCCAACCATCAGAAACTCCTCTAGGGTCATCTGGTCGAGGGCGGCGGCGAAGGCGTCCGGCGTCATCGCGTCGGGGTCGATGATGGCAGCCTTGGTTGCTTCGTTCGTGTAGGTCATTGTCTCGTCCTCCGTGGGCTTAAGTGCCCTTGACTGTCTTTATTCTACATACATAAAAGAGGAGTGCAAGGGGAGAATCAATCTTTTTTGTCAGCACATAAAAGGAAGCCCCCGAAGATCTCTCCCCGAGGGCTTCCCCGTCCCGCCTAGGAGGAGGTCAAGGGCGGCGGGACTTCTCTATGTAAGGGCTCGCGCCTCTCCGCTTGTACGCGGGGATCCCCGACTTCACCCGCCAATACTGGACCGTCTGCGGAGTCACGTCGAGGAGCTCGGCTACCCGCTGATCGCTCGCTCTCGGCTCGACTAGCAGCACGTCACCGAGCGCCCAGCCTACGTGAGGGTAGGTGTTGCCGGCGTAGACCACATTCCTAGGACGAGGCATTACCAGCCCCCAGTCCTGCGACCACCGCAACAGCAAGGGCAGACCAAGCGTGCGAGGCGACACCGTACAGCGGTCCCGGCTTCGCCTTCGTCCCGACTGCCGAGGCTCGGTCGCCTCCGTGGATCTCGATCAGCCTCTGCCGGACAAGCGAGTCCCGGTTGCCCTTGCCTGTAACGTCGAGCCCTCGCAGCACCTCGCGACGGTAGAGCCACACGACATCCAGGCCGAGGTTGGTCGCGCATTGGTGGAGCATGCCGCCGACCTCCGCAGTTCGGAGCAGGGACGCGCCCGCGATCCCGTAGGACTGGACCCGCTCGATCGCGACTAGGTCGATCATTCGGGCCGAAGCTCTGTGCTCAATCTGGAGAAGGGCGGCAAGGACGGTTTTGTCTTTGTAGGACTGCTTCACACGGCGGGCCTCGGTGTCATAGATGACCACGCCGCAGTGCGTCGGACCGGGATCAATGCCGAGGACTATCACGACTCACCCCCGCGCTCGTATTCTCGGAGCGCCCTGTCCGCCCGTTCCCAGGCTTCCGCGTTGTCTCGGAAGCACTCGTCCCCGGTGAGGGAGCAGAGGCCACGCAGCGCCCGCACAACGGCGACGAGGTCGCGCTTGAGCAAGAGCACCTGGGCCACGCCTTCGGGGCCGACCGGATCGGCTCGCTCTGCTAGATACTCGGGGATCATTCCGCACCGTCCCAGCACCCGCCCTGCATAGCCTCGCGAGATACCCCGAAGGCTTCGCGGACTAGTCGAGCTCCTTCGCCCTCGGGGCGGACCTTCGCGGCTAGCAGCTGCTCCAGGGCTTCGCAGAGCGGGCAGGAGTCACCGAGGAAGAACACGGCGGCGCGCGGCTCGTGTAGTCCACACGAGGTCATCGGCTTGCTCACCTCCATCGGATCGACTCTTTCTCCACGAGCGCGAACCCATCGATCACAGCGCCACCCTCCAGGGCTTTACGTGCTGCGCTGCGGTCGGGCTTGATCTCGACCTTGGCTAGCCCGGCCTCTTCCCACGCGGACGCACCCTTCGGACCTTCGACGCTTCGCGACGTGGCGAGCCAATAGGTGCCGGCAGTCGTCTTGATCTTCGGGTCGAGCCCGGCGACACGGCGCGAGGACAAGATCCCAGCGGCGTATCCTCGGACACGCTCGATCGCTCGCTCTCGGCTCTTCCTCCGAGCTGCTAGCCTGCGCTCTTCGGCCCGGAGCAAGTCGGCCTCGCTGGACAGGTGGGCGCAGACTGCGCGGATCTTCTCCAGCTTCTCGGGTGCCTCTGCCCCGAGCGAGTCGAGCAGGTCGAGGGCTTCGGTGTCGAGGGCGTCGAGGGCTGCGCCGTCGATGTCGGGAGCACCGGCTAGATCCATGATCTCGCCTATGCGGTGGTATGCCTCGATGATGTCGCGGCTTGTGAGTTTAGTTTCCATTCTGTGACCTCCTACAGTCTGTGATTAAAAGGGG
>ERZ767310.1554-NODE-1554-length-12793-cov-8.739049_pt1 | contig 12793 bp, 10 predicted proteins | sample MGYA00374954_ERZ767310 | MGnify/ENA primary metagenome ERZ767310 (study PRJEB28948, sample SAMN06267188) | marine metagenome | isolation source: Columbia River Estuary | place: USA:Columbia River Estuary, USA | collected 2013-07-23 ...
TTTAAAAAATATACTAACCATCTGGAAAAACATTAATTTTTGTAAAAAAGACATTAGTGAATTTAACCCAGATAGAATTATTTATATTGATTATCCTGGTTTTAATTTGGTAATTAGTAAGTGGGCAAAAAAAAAGGGTTTTAAAAACTATTATTATATAAGTCCTCAAATATGGGCCTGGAAAGAAAATAGAATAAAGACTATTAAAAATAGTATAGATAAACTTTATGTAATATTTCCATTTGAAAAGGAGTACTATAAAGATCAACACAACATGAGATCTGAATTTTTTGGTCATCCACTTATTGAACAAATTGATAATTTTAAACCAAATACTGAATTCTATAGTAATAATAAAATATCAAACGAAAGGGAAATAATAGCATTACTGCCTGGGAGTAGAACTCAAGAAATTAATACAATGTTGCCTATATTTTTGAAATTAAAAAAACATTTTTTAAAATATCAGTTTATTATAGCAGGAGTTAAAAGTGTAGAAAAGAATGTTTATAAAGTTGCAGAAGAAAAGAGTATAAATGTGATTTATAATCAAACATATGACTTGCTATCTAATTCAAAAGCAGCAATAGTCACTAGTGGAACAGCATCATTAGAATGTGCTCTTTTTAAAGTTCCACAAATAGTTTGCTACAAAACCAGTTTAATGAGTTATTTGATTGGGAAAACATTTGTAAAAATTGATTTTATTTCACTTGTGAACATAATATTAAAAAAGGAAGTTGTTGAAGAGCTAATTCAAAGTCAATTAACTGAAAATAAACTACATAAAGAGCTTAATAAAATTATTAGTGGTCAAAGAAGATCAAGAATGCTTGATAATTATTCTAATTTACATTCTATACTATCTTTAGATAAAACCTCAAATAATATTGCTAATTCGATAATTGAATCTTAATAATAAATTATTCAATTCCGTGCATCATGACAATAATTTTCTTATTGGCTAGTATCATCATTAGTCCTACAAAAGCAGGTAAAATTGTAAAAATTAAAAAGAAAACTGACATACCGTAGTCTTCAACTATAGGATCAATAAAACTACCTGTTATACCTGCAGCAGTATTTGCTATAAAGTTAGCTACAAACCAAACACCAAACATCAATCCAACAAGTTTTTGAGGAGCTAATTTACTAACGTATGAAAGTCCCACTGGTGAAACACAAAGCTCTCCTAGTGTATGAAATAAGTATGCTAAAATTAGGAATATCATACTTTGTGACGCAGAAGCTGCTCCTAATGGAATATTAATTGAACCATATGAAAGGATTCCGAAACCAAAAGCTAAAAGCATCAAACCTATACCAAATTTTACAGGGCCAGATGGATTAAACTTTGACTGCCATAGTTTTGAAAGTACAGGAGCAAATACTATAATATAGAATGAATTTAAAATAGCAAACCACGATGCAGGAACTGCAGTTGAATCTTTAGAAAATTCTCTAAGTAACATCCAAATAACAATACCCCAAATGATAACAAAACTTGAAGCTAAAAATAGGTTTGAAACAGCATACTTTTCAAATGTATTTTTAAATAATAAATAAAGAATAATTGTTAAAATAATCATTGGAACAATTGTCAATAGTGAATTCACAATCTTGAAGATTAAAGCACCAGTACCTACTAAATCTCTATTTGTATAATCATTTGCAAAAATTGTCATACTACCTCCAGCTTGTTCAAAACCCCACCAAAAGAAAACTGTTACAAATGAAAAAATACCTATTACAATTAATCTATCATTAATTGTCTTAGGAGATACATTATTATCAGTGGCAATCTTTTCTTTGTCATCACTCTTCTTAACAGGTAAGCCAATATTTCCAAATATTTGTTGACCAAAATGAAATTGAAGCATTCCAAACAACATAAATATTCCTGCTAAACCAAAACCATAATGCCAATTTACTGTTTCACCTATATAACCACATAAAAGAATACCTAAAAAGGCACCAGAGTTAATACCCATATAAAAGATTGTATATGCTGCATCTTTTATTTTACCTTGGTCTTTATACATCTGACCAACCATTGAACTAATATTAGGTTTAAAAAAACCATTACCCACTATTAAAAAACTTAATCCAACATATAAATAAAAATCATAAAAAACTTCTAAAGCCATGGCTGCATGTCCTAAAGTCATCAATAAAGCACCAATAACAACCGCTTTTCTATAACCAAGAAATTTATCAGCAAGTAACCCTCCAAAAATTGGTGTAATGTAAACAAGTCCCGTATACCAGGCATATAATAATAATGCATCTTTTCTTTCCCAACCCCACCCTTCATTGTCAAGAGATGATATAAGAAACAATACAAGTATTGCACGCATTCCATAATAAGAAAATCTTTCCCACATCTCAGTAAAAAAAAGAGTAAAAAGACCTGAAGGATGACCTAAGATGGTTCTTTGATTTATTTCATCACCATTAAAGAGTTTTACTTTTTCCATAGTTGCTGATTAGTTAAATTAAATTGAGATTGATTTCACTTATATTTACATAAAGTAAAGAAAATTATGCCAGAAAAAATAATTGGTTTTTCGAAACTTTCTAGAGAAGATAAGATCAGTTGGATTAGTTCAAATTTTTTAAATGAATCCAGTGAGTTTAAAAAAATTTTAAACTCGTATTTAAATAATGATACTGAGATTCAATCTTTACACAATTCTTTTTCTGAAAATAGTATTTCAAATTTTTATTTACCATACTCTGTATCTCCTAATTTTCTGATAAATAATAAAAATTATTGTATTCCTTTAGTTACAGAAGAAAGTTCTGTTGTTGCTGCATTATCTAACTCGTCAAAATTTTGGTTCGAAAGAGGAGGATTTAAATCTAATATAATCAACAATCTAAAAAATGGTCAAATACATTTTATGTTCAAAGGGAAGAAAAAACTTCTTGAGAAGTTGATAAATGATAATGTATTAGATCTAATCAAATCAACAGATGAAATAACAAAAAGAATGCGAGCTAGAGGTGGTGGAATTAAGAAAATTAAATTGATTGACAAATCAAGTGACTTAAAAGATTATTTACAATTATCGGTAGATTTCATTACAGTAGATTCTATGGGAGCTAATTTTATTAACTCATGTTTAGAAAAAATATCAAAAACTTTCAAGGAGTTAATTATAAAGTCTAATTACTTTAAAGATTCCGAAAAAGATATTAAAATAATTATGTCAATTTTATCAAATTATACTCCAGATTGTCTAGTTGAAGCTTCCGTTGAGTGTAATTTAGATGAGTTAGGAACTATTGAAGGTTTACCTTCCAGAGAGTTTGCGTCAAAATTTAAAAGTGCTTTTGATATAGCTCAAATTGATATAAATAGAGCTGTTACTCATAATAAGGGAATAATGAATGGTATTGATGCAGTTTTAATTTCAACTGGAAATGATTTCAGGGCGGTTGAAGCTGGAATTCATGCATATGCATCTTCAGATGGGTATTATAAAAGTTTATCCCAATGCTCAATAATTAATGATAATTTCAAAATAAGTCTAAAGATTCCTGTTTCAGTGGGTACAGTTGGGGGAATTACAGATTTACATCCTATGGTTAAATTATCACTTCAAATGTTGGGAAATCCTACTTCATTAGATTTAATGAAAATTATATGTTCTGTAGGTCTTGCCCAAAACTTTGCAGCTGTTAAATCATTAGTTAGTTCTGGAATTCAAAAAGGCCATATGAAAATGCACCTTATTAATCTTTTAATAAAGAACAGTGCAAATAAGACCCAAATAGAAAACTCTAAAGAGTATTTTAAGGATAAAGAAATTAATAATCAATCTGTAATTGAATTTCTCAATTTAAAAAACTTAAAATGAGATTGTACAGTAATGGTAAACTATTGATCTCCGGTGAGTATGTCATATTAGATGGCGCCTTATCTCTTGCTGTTCCATCAGTGTTTGGTCAATACTTGGAAATTTTAGAAGATGACTCTAAATATATTAACTGGACCAGTAAAAACTCTAATGGAAAAGTTTGGTTTGACTGTAAAATATGTATAGAAAGTCTGGAACTAAAAGAATCTTCATCAAATAAGGTTTCAAATAAATTAATCCAAATAATAAAAACAATAAGAGAGTTAAATCCTGATTTTTTAAATAATTGTGGATCAAAAATCACTACTAGATTAACTTTTGATAAAAACTGGGGACTAGGAACTTCATCAACGCTAATATCTAATCTTTCAAAACTTGCTAGAATAGATCCATTCAAACTTAATAATAGAATTTTTAATGGAAGTGGCTATGATATTGCCTGTGCTGAATCTAATTCACCTTTACTTTATAGAATATCCAAAAATGAAAAATATATAGAGGAGGTGAGTTTTAAGCCAGTTTTTCATGAAAACATATACTTTGTTTATCTAAATACCAAACAAAACTCTTTAACTGAAGTCAAAAAATATAAAAAACTAAAAATATCAAATTCATTACTAACCGAAATTTCTGATATCACAAATAAACTTTTGAATTGTAGTAATCAAAAAAACTTTAACGATTTAATATACTCTCATGAACAGATTATTTCTAAGTTGATTTCAAAAAAGCCAATAAAAAAAGAACTCTTTGATAATTTTAGTGGAGAGATTAAGAGCCTAGGAGCTTGGGGAGGAGATTTTATAATGGCATCGTGTGAGGAAGATCCTTCAAATTATTTTAAAAATAAAGGTTATAGCACTATATTTAAATATACTGATATAATTATCTAATAATAGAAACTTCTATTATCAATAATCTCTGCTTTTGATTCTAAAACCTCAGGGATAAGTGTTGAAATTCTTTCAATTTCTCTATCACCTAAAGAGTTAGATATTGCAGCACCAAGGCTTATATCTTCAGCAGTATCCTTTGAGATTAGTCTTATCAAGAAAATTCCACTATTTCCTTTAAGAATATTTGAAGTTTGTTCAATATTTAAAGAAAATGCAGATCCAATAATATAAGGTTCAGCACCAGCACCAACTAGTATAGGGTCATATTGAGTAACAGCAGATGCTCTTTCAATATCAATATCATAATCATTTGAGAGTGATTCAATATCATTATTAGAATTATGCTTTTTTAGAAAGAAGTTGTATTTTTTATCGGTTAGAAGGATCTGTGAAACTTCATCACGAACTTCATCAATACTTGGTAATGATTTTTTATTAAAATTTATAGCTTTTGCTACAAGATATCCTTCATTAAGTGTAAATCTTTTAACATCCCCTACTTTTGTTTGATCCTCGTGTAACCATTTAATTACTTGTCTTGAATTTGTATAACTAGGAAGTCCTGAATCAAACTTCTCAAATGATTCAAAAGAATCAATAAATAAGGCTGTATTGCTATTATTTAAAGGCAAATCATTATTTCCATCAAACTCTGCTTGAGATGCAGCTCTATAATTTGTGTTTGATGATTCATTAGATGGAATTATTTCTTTTACAATGTCAGCAATTAAAACTTTATTTAATTTTCCTTCCCTCTTCTTTTCAATCATTCTGGAAATTTTAAATGTATTCCCATCTTTATACGGACCAAAAACTTCTCCTTTTCTAAGACCAAATAGAATGTCTGAAAAATCACTTGAAATTTCTTGTTTTGTCTTATATATTGAGTCCCAACTTACATCAGAGTAAATTTCAATATATTCAGAATAATCTTTAACATCTTTAAAGCCTTTAATATCTTCAATTGAATTAGTGACTTGATTCAATTGAGAAAATCCATCTCTCAATAATTCAAGATCAGTTCTAATATTATTTTCATCTAAATCAGATGCAACATCAGGTATATAGAGATATTCAATTTCTTTAGACTCTCTCTTTTCATATAAGTCTCTATTTTTCTTCAAATAAGATGAGATTTCGGAATCTTTTATTTGTAATGTAGAATCTGGAATAACATCATAAGGTATTCTTAAATATTCAATGTTGACTTTATCATTTTCTAAATGATATTGAATGTTTGACTCAACATTAGTATAGGTAACACTTGACTTAATAAGATCAAAATAAATTTTTTGTTTAGCTAAAGAAATAATATTTTGCTCTTGAAGTCTCCACTGATTATACATAGTGGGGTTTGATAATTTAAGTTGGGAAATATAGCTTGAAAACTTATTAAAGTCAAAGAGACCAATTTCATTTTGAAATAAAGGATTCATAACTAAGGACTGATCACTTGAAATGATTTGCTCAAGTTGATCTTTTCCGGCGTCAATTCCAAGCTTCTCGAGTTCTTGAACTAATGCTTGATTTTTTAAACCCTGATTCCATGCTAGATTAACTGCATTAATGGTATTAAGACCATAAACTGATTGAGCCTGTTCTACCATCATGTTAAACATTTCATAGTCAATTTCTTCACCATTTACTTCACCAATCGGTTTATTAGCTGAAAATCCACCATTTGATGTAAAAACACCAGAAATCACAAAAGCAAAAAGTGCCATTCCAATAACTATAATCAGGAAGATTGATTTTTTTCTAATTTGTCCAAGTATTGCCATAATTCAAATAATTTTCGAAATTACAATTTAGTATTTATTTATACTATTCTTCATCAATTTTTTTTAGAACTACTTTTTCAATTTTTGATGAAGTTGCATATAAAATTTCAATCAAATAATTATCTATTAAAATTTTATCACCCGTTTTAGGAATCTCTTCTTTATTAAAAACGATAAGACCTCCTAAAGTATCATAGGATTCAGATTCGGGTAAGTTTAAATTATAAGTTTTATTGAGATACTCTATCTCCAATCTTGAAGAAAATTCATAACTATTCTCGGAAATTTTCTTTTCATAAAAATCATAATTATCATGCTCATCTTCTATTTCACCAAAAAGTTCTTCAACTATATCTTCAACTGTAATTATTCCTGATGTGCCGCCATATTCGTCAATTACAACTGCAATGCTTTTTCTTTGTCTAGTTAATATTTCTAATACATCATTTACCAGCATGGGTTCTGGTACAAATACAACTGGTAAAATGAAATCTTTTATGTTTAGTGGTTTTTTTAAAAAATCGAAAGAATGGATATATCCAACTATATCATCAATTGAATCTTTATAAATAGGGATTTTTGAAAGCCCCGTTTCAATAAACAAATCTTTTACCTTATCAATCTTTGTCGAATCCTCAAGTGCAATTATTTCTGCCCTAGGCACCATTATATCTCTTGCTTTTATTTCAGATAATTCCAAAGCATTTTGAAAAATCTCAATTTCTGAATCTAGATTTTTATCAGATTTTTCAATTTCATTTTCTATATAATTTTCTAATTCAATCTTAGAAAAAGAAATAGATGACTCATCTGGATTAACCTTAAAAAATGATTTCAGAATAAAATTTGAAATAATTGTAACTAGACTGGTTATTGGATAAAATATTGTGTAAAAGAAGAAAGCAGGAATAGCAAAAATTTTCATTGAAATATTAGAGTATATCTGGAATAAGACCTTTGGAATAAATTCAGCAGTTATTAAGATAACTAATGTAGATATCAAGGTTTGTATTAATACAATGGTTAATTCATTAAAAGTTAAAATATTTATAAAGGATAACTTATCTATAATAAATTGTCCCATGAAAATTCCATAAATAACAAGCACAAAATTATTACCAATTAACATGGTTGCGATAAATCTCGATGGATTTTGTGTAATAATTGATAGTAGTTTTGGGGTTAAACCACTTTGATTTTTTTCAATTTCAAGATTTAATCTATTCGAGGAAACATATGCTATTTCCATACCTGAAAAAAATGCTGATAATAAAAGACTAATAATTATTATCATTTATTTTTTTGAATATTTTTTCCTAAAATGCCTTCTAAATAAAGCCATAAAAACAGAAAGGATAGAGAAGCCTAGAAAAATAAATGCTCTATTATTGTTAATCTCCCAATTTTCAAAAAAACTAAATATTGATATTACTGCAATAATCCAATAAATAATTTCTGAAATTATATAATGTTTCATTATTCTGATATATTAATTGATCCTGTTAGGTTTCCTGTAACAAGATCCGTAAAGTCTCTATTTGAGTCAAGTCGATTTGCAATTATTTTGTTAGTTCTATCAGTATATTCAAAATTGTCTTCAGTGAAAAGCCATTCATTTTCTGTGTCGTAGTATAATTGATTAGTAGTTAACAACTCTCCTTCAGTAGTAGTGATTTCAACATTTCCTTTAAATTCCATAAACCTATATGAATTATATACAATTGCATAGTCAGAACTAATTATTGATGTTTTATTATCATCATATATTATTAACTCTACATCCTCAAAAAACTCAGAAAAATTTAATTGATCATTTGTAAAATCATAGTGAGTTTTACCAGAAACAAATGATTTTGTTAGAGTGGAATCAGTATAGGTCATAGTAAAATTTCTCGCAATACTTACAGGGGTTTTTTCATTTTGAGATACTACAACTGACGGTTCAGTATTACATGATGAAAAAAATATTAGAAAAATAAAACTAAAATTAAAACTATACCTCATTCTAAAGGTTTGGAACCTTAATACTTCTTCTAATCCAACATGTAAAGGATATTGTTGTTCCTTGATTACCTTTAGTAAAGATATCAGTTTTAGACGGTGCCCTACCGTTATAAGCTGCAACAGTTCTAGCAGACAACGTCTTTAATGAAGCATCAACTCTTCCTGCTTTTTGTGCAGTCTGAGCAGCAAGCCAATATACTGCTTGCTTTTTAAACTGAGTATCACCACATCCATTAGCACTATCAGCATACATACCAGCGATTAATATATAAGCTTTTCCCATAGAAGGCTGAAAAGATAATGCTTGTTCAGCATAGTTTCTTGCAGAAACTCTTCTACCAGCATTTTTGAACTTCACTGAAATTTTAAATAAAATATTTGCCTTTTTATAATTATCTGTTTGTAGTGAAACAGATTCTTGATAATATTTTAGAGCCTCATCAAAATTACCCTGCTTATCATTTAAAATCCCAAGATAATAAGCAGAATCTGCAGAAGGTTCTAGTTTGTGAAGCTGTTCAACTAAAGTAACAAAAAGAGGATTATCTGAACATTCCTTTCCATCTAGTCTCCCAGCTGCCCTTCTAATCCATAATGGATTATTTTTATTTTGCTCAAAGTTTTTTGAATAAAGGGGTATTAGAATATCACATGTAGCTTCTTTTGCAATAAGCTGGTCTATTAATTTCAGGTAAGCACTAACTGCATTTGAGTTAGTATCATAAATTTTCTTATTTCTTACTTCTCTAGATGTTAAAGGTGTACCTGATTCCTCCTTTTTTAAAATTATATCAATATTTTTTGAAATATTAGTTTTTAAAAGTTCAAATTTTTCAGTCAATTCTTCATACTTCTCAAATAGAGTTTCTAGGTTGATTTTATTACCATCCTTATAGAGATCATATCCTGTTTGAAAATAATATGCTAATGATTTTGGATTAGTAAAACTCACTGGATCTTTCTTAAAAGCATAATCAAAAGTATCATATATCAGTGATTTATCTTTTACTCCATTGTCTAACATTGCTTGACCTTTGTTACTGTATATCTTACCCTCTTGTCTAACACCTTTTCTCACAGGAAAATTTTCTACCCATTGATCATACAAACTCAATAAATCATTTAAATATTTAGTTTTTTCTTCCTCGGTTGAAGACTTTTTAATGAAATCTTTAAGTATTAACTCTCCATATTGGTATGTAGCTAAATTAAGAGTTGGACAATTATCTAAAACTATTTTCCATGGTTCGTAAGCTGCTTGATAATTTTTAATTTTTGCAGATTCTGCAAAAATAGATAATTTTTCTAAGCACTCATCTGAACTTAGCTGAGAAAACAGTGGAGATGTAAATAATATTAAAAATAAATTTCTAAAAAACTTGAGGTAATTCATAGAGTTTAAATCTAATTGAACTTTCTTTTTATAAACCAAACATCATTTAATGATAGTCCTAATCTAAGAGAAAAATAATTTTCTTTAATTAAATTGTCATCATTTCCGATTCTACCAATTTCAAGACCCAAATTTGCCTTAGAAAGTCCTGCCACAGGTAAACCAAGTCCCAAATTTAAGCTAAATTGATTTATGGGCAAATTATTTACAATAATACTTTTTTTCTCATTTTTAATACCAAACCTGTATTTGACTCTTTTCCAATAACTAATTAAGGATGAGCTATCTGGAATTATAAATCCACCAATAGAGAATGAATTAGCATCTCTGTAAGAAACATTTTGTGTGTCTAAGAAATCATTTTTAAAATTTGAAGATAATTTGCTCTCATATTGAAGGCCTATAAACCAAGAATTTTTTTTCTCAAGTCCCAAAGAATAAATAGATTTTTTAGGAACAGGAAGTTTTGTGTTCTCTAAACCTCTAGAATTTAGATCAACATCAACAAAATCTCCAAGTGACTCTAGTGAAACTGAAGATGTGCTTGAAGTATAAAGTGACTCAATATTAAATGAATCTAGATCTCCCTCTGGATAAAGACTATACATTAAGTTTAGAGAGAAATCATTCTTTAATGGAATGGATAAGTTTGAGGAAAAATTATATGTAAATCCCGATATTTCTGAACTACTAATTGAAAAAATACCATAATTTACATTTTCAATTAAATTAAATTTCTCATAGTTAAATTTTCCAAAATTATAGTTTGCAGTAGCACCTAATGAAAAATATTTTAACAATGGGACACCAATAGATACGAAAGCTCTATTAATATTACCCTCAGCACCAAAAAGTCTAGAATTTATTGAGTTTTCAGTATTGTAATCATCTGTAGTTTGAAGATTAAATCCCACAGATGAATAGGGAAGGACTCCAAATCCAAATCCGAATCTTTTGGTAGGCACTCCTATTGCTATATAATTTATGTTTGCGGTATTTATATTATCAGTTGAAACACTATTAGAAATTCCTGTTGATTTATAAAACGTTCCAATTAAATAATTTGTAGTTTTCAACTTAGCCAATGAAGAGGGATTGTTGATATTAAACTCTATTGAGTCTATAGCAGAATCAATACCTCCCATAGATATAGAAGAAACATTTCCTAGAAAATTTATTTCACCTAATTCATTTAATGAATAAGGAGATCCCGTATCTGTTTGAGAGTAAACAAATGATGTCGATATAATAAATGATAGAATTAGGGAATAATTTTTAATTAGCTTCATTAAGTTTTATAATATAGTTTAGACCAATTGCTATAAAGTTTTGGTCCGCAAAGATTGCATTTTTTATCTTATTTAACAAAAAGATTGAGTCACCCCCTGTTATAATTACATTAAACTCTGAATAACTTTTTTTAAGACTCGATATATAATGATTAATTTCTCCTAAAACTCCATTATAGACTCCTATGTATATAGATTCATCTGTTGTTAAGCCTAGAATCTTATCTATATTCTCATGTTTTAATAACGGAAGATTTGATGTGTTTTGATTAAGACTTTTATATCTAGTTGCTAAACCAGGAGATATAGCACCTCCAAGATAAGTTCCTTTTAAATCGATAAAATCATATGTAATACATGTTCCAAGATCAATTATAAGATTATTCTGATTTTCATAATTTAGAAAAGCAGATGAAATAAGAGCAATTCTATCCTGACCTAAAGAAGCTGAATTTTTATAACTATTTTTGAAAGGTAATTTTATTTTATCATCTGATAAATCAAATAAATTTGAACTTTTGAAAATTTCAGAGAATTCTTTTTTATAATTATTAGTTACGGATGAGGTAATTACATTTTTTATACTATTCTCGACTTCTAAAAGCTTTAAACTTGACATTAAAGTTTCTTCATCTACAGTTTCACTACTAAGCTTTTGATCATTCTCAAATAAATGTAATTTAACGCTTGTATTTCCTATATCTATTACTAAGTTCATCCAGGAGATTTATTATAAAATTAAAGAAACATTTGAATAGTGCTATTTAAAATTAATATATTTGCCATTCCTTAAAAGGTACCTTAGCTCAGTTGGTAGAGCAAAGGACTGAAAATCCTTGTGTCCCTGGTTCGATTCCTGGAGGTACCACATAAAATCCTCAACAAATGTTGAGGATTTTTTTGTACTTTAATAATTCTTATTACAATTGACCTATTATATTGATCAACTTTATTTTAAAAAGAATAAGTTTTGGATGTTCAAGCTAATGGGCAGCTATACATTCAATAAAAATCTTCTTAAATCTAGAGGAATTCTATTATGTTTAAACTCAGCAAAAATAGTATCTGACTTAATTAAATAAAATGATCGGACTATCCAATAATAAAGAATTTTTACAATTATCAATTTTTTTTCTTTGGTTAATTAACTTTAGTGGGGTTTTTGGAATATTGTCAGATCAAAATGAGTTTTTCCTTTCTACCACCCCGTATGTTCTTTCATTCACTTTATTATTATTGATTTTAAATCATGACTTATCTGATAAAAAATCAAAAATTGGCTTAATGCTAATTTTTTTATTTGGTTTAATTGTTGAAATTCTTGGAGTTAACTATGGTCTTTTTTTTGGGGAATATAGTTACGGAGCTAATCTTGGTCCAAAAATTCATGAAGTGCCTTTTGTGATTGGACTAAATTGGGTATTATTAATTATAGCTACAGGTAGTGTTTCTGATAAACTCATAAAGGGAAAAGAAATATTTAAGATTTTATTTGCATCGTTTCTAATGGTATTAATTGATCTTCTTATTGAACAAAGTGCTCCTAAACTAGATTATTGGGAATTTA
>ERZ767310.1558-NODE-1558-length-12780-cov-4.413045_pt1 | contig 12780 bp, 9 predicted proteins | sample MGYA00374954_ERZ767310 | MGnify/ENA primary metagenome ERZ767310 (study PRJEB28948, sample SAMN06267188) | marine metagenome | isolation source: Columbia River Estuary | place: USA:Columbia River Estuary, USA | collected 2013-07-23 ...
TACAGCTACCTTTCTGAGTCAATTGCAGCCTGGCCAGATCAGGCAGAACTTGCCAAAGACATCACTGCTGCCGGCTTCGCCAAGACCAAATGGAAGAATTTGAGCTTTGGTGTGGTTGCTATTCATTCTGCAATTAGGGAGAAATGAAGATAGCGCTACCGAGCCAGCTGCGACTGATAACAGACAAGGCTCTGCTGTCAGATCTTGAAAACTCACTCGAAAAAGTTGAGCTCCGGTTAGCTGAAGCAACCAGCCAGGCTGAAAAGCTGGTTGACACCATGGCTTCTCATTTGGCCAGAGCCGGAGGCAAAAGGCTTCGCCCAGTGCTCACGCTGCTTACCTCGCACCTTGGAACTCCGGGTAATGACGATGTGCTTGATGCCGCGGTAGTGATGGAGATCACTCACCTTGCAACCCTCTACCACGACGACGTTATGGACCAGGCTGACTCTAGGCGTGGGGTAGCGACCGCCCACATGGTTTGGGGCAACAACGTTGCGATTTTGACCGGAGACCTACTTTTTGCAAGGGCATCAAACCTCGTGTCAGGACTTGGCCAGGAAGCACTTCAATTGCAGGCGCAGGTGTTTGAGCAGTTGGTTCTGGGCCAGCTCCATGAAACGATTGGCCCGCAGGACGGGGAAGACTCGCTTGAGCACTACATCCAGGTCTTGCGGGATAAGACTGGATCACTGATCGCACTTTCGGCTCAACTCGGCGCCATGCTCTCTGGTGCCAGCGAGAGCTACCAGAAGCCTCTGAAGGAATTTGGCGAAAGCATTGGGGTTGCGTTCCAGCTTGTTGACGACATCATCGACATTCAGTCAACGAAGTCGCAGAGCGGAAAGATCGCCGGAACCGACCTCTTGGCTGGTGTGCCAACGCTTCCAGTGCTGCTGCTGGCAGATCATGAAGACCCGGCCTCTAAGCAGCTGTTGGTTGATATCACGGAGCACCTCGACGAGTCCACGCTGCCAGAAATTTTGGTCCGGCTGCGCGAACATCAGGTGATGGAGCAGGCGCGGCTAGAGACTTTGCGCTGGGCGGATAAAGCCATCGATGCACTCTCCGACCTTCCAGACAGTAGAGTACGTAAGGCCCTTGAAGCTTTTGCTCGGGCCGTAGTTGATCGAAAAGGCTAGAGGAAACACATGTCCAAGCTTCGACTTGCGGTTATAGGTGCCGGCCCGGCTGGCATCTATGCCTCGGATCTAATCTTGAAGGCAGAGCGGGACTTTGATGTCTCGATTGATCTGTTTGATTTGCTGCCAGCACCATATGGTCTGGTTCGCTACGGAGTGGCCCCAGATCACCCAAGAATCAAGGGAATCATCCGGGCACTCTACGAGGTGCTTGACCGCGGAGACATTCGCTTTTTCGGAAACGTGCGCTACGGCCGGGACATCACCCTGGATGACCTAAAGAGCCACTACAACGCTGTGATTTTTGCAACCGGAGCAATCAAGGATGCCCCGCTTGCTATTCCAGGTGTTGACCTTGATGGGTCTTACGGAGCTGCTGATTTTGTGAACTGGTACGACTCACACCCAGATGTCGGGCTCACCTGGCCGCTAGATGCAAAACAGATCGCAGTGATCGGCAACGGAAACGTTGCACTTGACGTTGCCAGAATGCTGGCCAAGCTGCCCGATGACCTACTTCCAACAGACATCCCAGATCACGTTCACAAGGGACTTTCATCCTCGCCGGTGACCGACGTGCACGTCTTCGGTAGGCGCGGGCCTGCCCAGGTCAAGTTCTCACCACTGGAGCTTAGAGAAGCTCTGCACGTCGAGGGTGTTCAGTCGATTGTGTATGACGAGGACTTCCAGTATGACGAGGGTTCAACCGCGGCCATTGAGAGCAACAACCAGGTTCGGGTCATGGTCAAAACCCTTGAGACCCTGCGAGAGAATCCACAGGAGTCAGAAGCTAGAAGACTTCACCTGCATTTCTTTGCCAGCCCGGTGGAGATCATCGGCACCGATGGGAAGGTCTCCGGGCTGAAGATTGAGCGCACCAAGCTTGATGGCAACGGTGGCGTTGTTCCAACCGGTGAGTTTCAAGAATTTCCAGTGCAGGCTGTCTACCGAGCAGTTGGCTACTACGGATCGCCAGTGGATCAGATTCCCTTCGATGCAGCTTCCGGAGTTATTTCGAATGAGGCTGGCCGAGTTATTAATGAGTCGGGGCAGCAGATCCCGGGGGTTTACTGCACCGGTTGGATTAAGCGCGGCCCAGTGGGCCTGATCGGCCACACCAAGGCAGATGCAATCGAAACCATCGGCAATGTCATTGCCGACAAGTCCTCCTGGTGGCAGCCGGAGCGGCCAAACGAGGATCAAATCTTGGAAACCCTGCGAGCCAGGGGCGTCGACTACATCGACTGGGAGAAGTGGCTGAAGATTGATGCGCAAGAAAAAGCTTTGGGAGAAGCAGCTGGACGCGAGAGAATAAAGCTCTTCGATCGCGAAGAGATCCTCAAAATTTCAAAGGGATAGTTTTTGACTCGTCTGCCTGGCGCCCGACTACGGAAAGCGCAGATAGCAACTCTTGCCACTTTTGTCGCAATGGGTCACGCCGCGCTATCCTCGGTGGCCTGGGTTCCAGAATTCATAGACCGGCTTGATGTGTCGTTTGCAACCTGGGGAACCATCATCGGCCTAGGTGTTATCGGTTCGATCACTCCGTTGTTTTTTGCATCAAGACTGATGATGCGATTTGGTTCTAGGACTGTAATTCGGTTTTCCAATTACGGCGGAATGATTTTTTTGGTTGCCCTGGCCTACACCGATGATCCGTTCATCTGGTTTTTCATAAATGCAACCTTTGGTTTTTTCATGTCGCTTTTGGGAGTGAGTGTTAACTCGCATGCGGTGCTGCTGCAAAAGCAGATAAGCATTAACATCATCGGCCGCATGCACGCTGGCTGGAGCTTGGGTGCAGTGGGAGCGGCGATTACCGGGGGTTTAGCCACGGTGTTCCTAAGCCTCGAGGTTTTTCTGATCATTGTCGCCGTTGTCACGGTTGTGATCTTTGAATTTGTGTTGCGCTGGTTGTTGGCCCCATCCGAGGATGGTCACCTCGAGGAAAAAGAGGCTGCGGTTAAGCGCAAGTTCTATCAAATGCCACCTGAGTTGTGGCTGTTGGCAGCTGGCTTGTTTTGTGGCATTTACCCCGAGGTGGCGATCATTGACTGGGCCGCTGTGTTCGCCCGCGACGTTTTGAACGTTGACGTTGCACTGAGGTCAATACCGTTCGCAGCCTTCATGGTGGGAATGATTATTGGCAGGCTGTCGATGACCAATCTTGCCACCAAGTTCCACCCGCACATGATTGCTTCCAGAGGTGCCTACTTGGCGGCAATTGCATTGGCACTATCGGCTGTTATTTCGCCAGCGGTCGCAGGAGTCAGCGTGCAATTAGGGATGTTTGTGACCGCTGTCTTGTGGGGCCTTGCCGGCCTTGGCTTGGCGCCGGTGTCACCGGCCTTTTACTCAGCCGCCGGTCACATCCCTGGCGTTCCAACCTCTTGGGCTGTTAGCCGACTTAGCCTCGTGAACTCGACCATTTCGATTGGTGCGAAGACCATGATGGGCGCCCTGTCACAGGGAGTGGGCCTGTCGCTTGCGTTCTTCTTCCCGATTGCCCTGGCTGTGGGGTCGGGTCTGATTGCCGCCAGCTATGCCAAGCGCGCTAGGCGCAGCGAGCTTGATGCCGCCGCTCCACCAACTGGACCGATTTCCATCATCATCAATGAGGATGCGGGTCGATAGGCTAACTGCGTGAGCATCTATCGATTAAAAAACGAACCGAAGCTATATGCTTGGGGCTCCCTCGAGCTAATTCCTGGCCTAATGCGCACCGATTCTAGCGGTCAGCCACAGGCAGAGGTGTGGTTCGGATCTCACAAACTGGACCCCTCAGAAATAGACGATCCAATCGGTGGAAATTTGCTGGAGCGCGTTGGCGATCTCCCATATTTAGTGAAGCTCCTGGCTGCCGCAAAGCCGCTGTCCATCCAGGCCCACCCGACCAGGGAACGTGCCAGTGAGCAGTTTGGCTTGGGAAACCCCAGCTATCAGGACGATAACCACAAGCCCGAGCTGATTGTTGCAGTCTCTGACTTTTCGGCACTTTGTGGCTTTAGGCCTCTGAAAGACATCGAGCGTGATCTGGGATTGCTTGCAAGCGCCAGTCCGATATTCCACGACTGGCTGCAGGCATTCAGACAGGGCGGATTAAAGGCTGCCACCAGGTTCGCGCTGGAGTCCAGTTCAGCACTTGTCGGTCAGTTGGTTGAGCAAGCCGCAGTGCTTGATCCTGAGCGGAAACAGTTGACTGAGCAGCTGAACCACGAATATCCGCTGGATTCCGGGATTGCGGTTTCGGTTCTCATGAACCTAGTCACGCTCGAGCCGGGCCAGGCGCTGTATTTGCCAGCTGGCAACATTCACAGTTACCTAGCCGGGCTAGGTGTTGAGGTGATGGCCGCCAGCGACAATGTGCTTCGAGGGGGCTTAACCAGCAAGCCGCTGGACAGGGAAGAACTCATGCAGGTGCTCGAGTTTGAACCACTGGAGCACCCAAAGGTAAGTGCCAAAAACATTGCCAGCGGGCTGGTGGAGTATCCAGTCGGAGTGCCAGATTTCAAGGTTTATCAAGTTAGTCCAAGTAGCGATCGAATGCTGATCGATTTGAAGCTAGTGGACAGCGCGATTCTGGTTTGCATCGCTGGGGAGATAGTGCTTTCTAACTCACTGGGCGAGATGGAGAAACTGGGTCCCGGTGAAGCAGCGTTTATCCGGTCTGCCAACCTGTTTTCGATCACCGGCAGCGGCACCGGCTACCTAGCTATGGGCTAGCGGTAGTTTACGAACTGAAGGTCAACCGGAAGATCGGCACCCTTTAGCAGGGCAATGATTTCCTGAAGGTCATCGCGGCTCTTTGAACTAACGCGAAGTTCGTCACCCTGAATCTGCGCCTTGGCACTCTTCGGGCCCTGGTCGCGAATCAACTTGGTGATCTTTTTGGCATTCTCCTGGTCGATTCCGGCCTTGAGCTTGCTCTCGATGCGAATCTCTTTCCCAGAAGGGAACGGCTCACCGGAATCCAGAGACTTCAGTGAGATTCCGCGCTTGATCAGCTTGGTATGGAACACGTCCAGCACCGCCTTGGCTCGTTCCTCCGAGTTTGCCTTGATCAAAACTGTTTCACCGCTCCAGCTAATGCTCGCGTCGGTGTTTTTGAAGTCGTAGCGCTGCTCAACTTCCTTGGCCGCCTGGTTCAGAGCGTTGTCCGCCTCTTGCTGCTCAACCTTGCTTACTACGTCGAATGATGAATCTGCCATTTGTCTACTCTAGCTAGAGTGTGCGTCTGGCTGTTGAGCTTCTCACAACTAAGTCAATTGGCCAGAATGTTATGGACTCGAAGTTTTCTTGAGCCTTGGGGTCATTTGACTCCAAGATATCCACAAGCGTGTTTGCTGCCTTGGCACCCTGCTGTTGCACTGACTGGTCAACCGTGGATAGGCCATAGAACTCTCCAAGTGGATGTCCATCGATGCCAATCACGCTTACATCTTGGGGAACTCTTAGCCCCAGGTCACGAGCTGCCTGGATTGCTCCAAAGCCCATTTCGTCGGAGGCGCAGAAGATAGCGGTCGGGGCATTTTGGGGGTTACCAAACAGCTGCTTAGCGGCGAAGTAACCGCCGCCGACCGTGAAGTCACCCTGGGCCTCCCACTGCGGATCAAAACTGAGGTTGGCATCAAGTAGGGCTTCCTGGTAGCCGGTCCTTCTTAGGTGCGGCTGATGAAAATCCATTTCTGTTACCGGGGAGCCGGAAATCATGCCGACCTTGGTATGCCCCAGGGAAATCAGGTGGGAGGTCGCGAGCCGGCCGGCCCCCTCGTCATCGATAGCAATCGTTCGGGTTCCAGGAATTGGGCCACCGACACCGATGATTGGCTTTTCTAGCTCAGTCAGCTTCGCCAGCTCAGCCTCGGAGATTTTTACGCCAACGGTTAGAACGCCATCAACTCTTTTGCGGAGCACGAGCTCATCGAAAATCCGCGCTCGGTTGTCTTTTCCACCGGAAAGGCTGTAGAGAGTTACGTCATAACCCCTGTTCACAAGGGCATTGACCGCACCTTCTAGAACCGAGGAGAAAAACCAGCGGTCCACAAACGGCATGACCACGCCGATGTTTTTAGTTTTGCCGGTTGCAAGTGTGTAGGCCGAGGATGAGGCAACATATCCCAGCTCCCGCGCCGATTTCAGAACCTGTTCCCGAGCTCTGGCGGACACGTTTGCCTTGCCATTTAGCGCCCTGGAAACGGTCGCTGTCGAAACTCCAGCGTGCTGAGCGACCTCAATAATGCCTACCATTTCAATTACTGTAAAGGCTTCCAGTCAATAACCGCTACCTGGATTCGGAATATCGGCTATTCTTTCTAGCTGCGTGACTACGCAACGGCTAGTTACCCAAGCGGCCAAAGGGATCTGACTGTAAATCAGCTGTCATCGACTTCGGGGGTTCGAATCCCTCACTAGCCACCAAGGCCCCGGAATCCGGGGCCTTTATGGTTTAAGGCTTTTTTGGCTGGCTGCGATAGTGTTTTTTTGGATAGGGGAAATTATTCATGAACGGTCTTCTGAAATTTATTACCGGCAAGAAAACAGCACCGGTCACCATGTTGATTGGTCTAATCTTTGCCGGTCTTGCCTTTACGGTGTTCAACACTGAGGCCACTGAAACCACTCCGGGCACTGGCCTTCCTGATACTGCTGAGTCGGTTCAGGTGGCCAAGCTCCAGGATGAGCTGCCAAGTTCCGATGCGTCGGCTGCATTCATCGTCTATACCTCCGAATCGAAATTCACCGAGGAGCAACTGACTTGGTTGCAGGGGACATTTGATCCGAACCTAATGATGCCTGCAGGCGGCGCCAACGAAAAGTTTGTGGAGTTTACGAACCTAGAGGTTCAGGGTGAGAAGTTTGTTCCGCCAGCGGCAATTTCTGAAGACGGCACAACCGCTTTGATTTCGGTTCCGCTAGCAATTACCGATTCTTTTGAAGAGACTACCTATCGTGTTGACACCATGCGCGAGATTGCGCCGATTGGGATGCCTGGGGGAATGCAGGTTTACGTCACCGGCCCGGAAGCCTTCATCAAGGACGTCGGATCAATCTTTGAGGGGGCGGACTTCAGTCTCTTGGCCGTGACTGCCTCGGTAGTAGCGCTGCTATTGCTAATTACCTACCGGTCACCAGTGCTCTGGTTGATTCCACTTATCGTGGTTGGTACCGCAGACGGCATGGCCGGCATTCTGGCAAGAAGAGCCGCTGAGGCACTCGGCTTCACTCCGGATGCTTCGGTCACCGGAATTCTTTCGGTGCTGGTCTTTGGTGCTGGAACCAACTACGCGCTGCTGCTGATTGCCAGATATCGCGAGGAGCTGTTAGGTCTTGAAGATCGCAGGGAGGCCATGCGAACCGCATTGCGCGGTGCCGGCCCAGCAATCCTGGCTTCGGGGTCTACCGTTGCGGTTGCCCTGGCCCTGTTGCTGTTGGCTGAGATCGAAGGCCGCCAGGTGCTGGGATTGGTTTCCGCGGTTGGAATCGTGGTCGCGATGATAGCTGGATTGTTGATTCTGCCCGCGGCACTGGTGATTTTCCCGCGCGGAATTTTCTGGCCACTGGTGCCAAAAGTTGGTGGCGTGAACCGCAACGATAAGTCGCTATGGGCAAAACTTGGCAAGTCAGTTTCTAAGCGCCCAGTCATTGTCGCTTCTGCCGGTGTGGCAGTTTTGGCGATTCTTGCCTCGGGTGGAATCGGAGTGAAGACCGGTTTGAGTGCCACCGAAATCTTTATCGAGAAACCTGAGGCAGTTGTTGGCCAGGAAGTTCTTGCCAAGAGCTTCTCTGCCGGAAGTGCGACACCGACTCAGATGATTATTTCGAATGAGTCGGTTGACCAGGCCGTTGAGCTTGCCTCGGCCGTTTCCGGCGTCGATGAGGTTCGCGTTGGTGCCACCAACGGGGAATTCACGCAGGTTGACGCGGTCCTGAATGCAAGCCCTGAGTCTGCCGAGGCATTGTTAATCGTGAAAGAGCTCAGGGTCGCACTTGATGCGCTGCCAGAGACCAGCATTGCCCTGGTTGGCGGTCAAGATGCCACCACTCTAGATTCTGAAGACGCAACCGCCAGAGACCAGGCGCTACTTGTTCCACTGATCCTGATTTCGGTGTTCCTGATTCTGATCCTGCTGCTCCGGTCACTGCTGACTCCTGTGCTGCTGCTGCTTGCGGTGGTGGGGTCGTTCTTCTCCGCAGTTGGCGCAAGCTGGTTCGTGTTCCAGAACATTTTTGGGTTCCCAGCTCTGGATCTTTCGGTTTTCATCCTGGCGTTCTTGTTCCTAGTCGCGCTTGGCGTTGACTACAGCATCTTCCTGGTCACCCGTGCTCAGGAAGAAGCCAAGAAACTTGGAACCAGAGAGGGAATGCGTAAGGCGCTTGGCGCTACCGGCGGCGTCATCACCTCGGCCGGTATTTTGCTCGCGGCTGTGTTTGCCGTTTTGGGTGTGCTGCCTCTGATTGCGCTAGCTCAGGTTGGAACGATCGTGTGCATCGGTGTCTTGTTGGATACCTTGTTGGTTAGAACCATCATCGTCCCAGCCATGGCATTTATCACCGGCAAGCACTTCTGGTGGCCAAGAAAAGAGTTCGCGGACTAAACCCTGAGCCAGGCGGTGACGTTGGCGGGAAGCTTTCCAGACCCTAGCGTCGCCGACGTAATCAGCACTTCACCTTCGGGAAGCGTTGCTGGAGAGTCTCCAAAATTGTGAATCACGAGCACATCTTGGTTCTGATAAGACAGCACTGTGTCTTCTGCTACCCAGGAGAACGAACCCTGGCCAAGCCCCAGTTCGCTTCGAACCTTGAGGGCAGCTTTATACATTCCAAGAGTTGAGTCGGCAGCTGTTTGCTGATCGCGACTTAGCTCTGCGAAGCTCTCCGGCTGTGGCAGCCAGGCAGTTTCGGCAGCTGTGAATCCGTTTGTGGTTCCGCCCTTGCGCCAAGGCAGTGGCACCCTGGCACCATCGCGGCCCACGCGCTTGCCACTGGTTCTAAAAAATGTTGGATCTTGACGGAATTTGGCCTCAAGGGTCGTGTGCTCTGGCAGACCAAGCTCCTCGCCCTGATAAAGGTAACTTGCGCCAGGAAGACCCAGCATGAACAGGGTTGCAGCTCTTGCCTTTACTAAGCCCAGAGCATTGTCCGGTTGCACCGCATCAGGACCAATGCCATCAGAGGCAGTGGTTCTTCCAAAGTCACCACCGAAGCGTGACACGTGGCGGATGACATCGTGGTTGTTCAGGACCCAGGTGCTGGGAGCACCAACGGCGTCGAAAGCTGCAAACGACTCATTAATTGCGCTGACCAGCGCCTGCTTATCCCAGCCGGCATCTAGAAAACGGAAATTAAAGGTTTGGTGAAACTCGTCCGGTCTCACCCAAAGAGCCATCTTCGATAGCGGAAGGACGTAGGCCTCCCCACACATTGCGCGGTCTCCCGGGTAGCTCTCCAGGATGTTTCGCCAAGACCTGAAGATCTCGTGCACTGAGTCCTGGAACCACATCGGTGGATCAGCTTGGCCTTCAACGAAACCAGCGCCTGCGGTCTCGACGTAGGGGTGGTCCGGAAGTCCTTCGGCCTTGGCCATGGCATGAGGCTGATCTACCCGAAAGCCGTCGATGCCTCGGTCCAGCCAAAATCTCAAAATGGCTTCGAACTCCTTGTGCACGGCAGGGTTTTCCCAATTCAAATCAGGTTGTGAGGAGTCAAACAGGTGGAGATACCACTGACCGTCTTCCAGTCTGGTCCAAGCTGGGCCACCAAACATGCTCTGCCAGTTATTTGGAGGCAGCTCGCCGTTTTTGCCTTTGCCTTCTTTGAAGTGGTAGTAGTTCCGGGTAGCACTGCCCACCGGACTCACAAGCGCCTCCTGGAACCATTCGTGTTGGTCCGATGTGTGGTTTGGAACCAGGTCAATCATTACCCGTAGGTTTAGTTCGTGCGCTCTATCAACAAGCGCGTCAAAGTCTGCAAGCGAGCCAAAAAGCGGGTCAACGCCCTTGTAGTCTGAGACATCGTAGCCAGCATCTTTTTGAGGTGACGGATAAAAAGGGCTAAGCCAAACCGCATCCACGCCAAGATCGGCTATGTCTCCAAGGTGTTTTGTGATGCCGACCAGGTCGCCCATGCCATCGCCGTTTGAATCTGCGAATGAACGCGGGTAAATCTGATAAATCACCCCGGAGCGCCACCATTCAGCACCGGCTACGGCATCATGCTTTAGCACTCAGGCCCTGATCCAAGCAACCTGGTCTGCTTCAAGGAGGCCTTCAGCGGCAAGGTCTAGCTGAGTAGTCACAAGCAGCTCTCCCGCGGGAAGGGTAAATGGTTCGTTTGTGAAATTCACAACCACCAGCACCGGACCATTTTGGTAGGCGCATGCGCCCGCTGGAACAAGCTCATTTCGCCACTCAAGCGATCCGTGCCCAAGAGCATGGTGCTTTCGCAACTGCAGCAGGGACTTGTACATCTCGAGCGTTGAGCCGACAACGCCATCCTGGGTCGCCCTGGCGTAGTTCTTAAAGTTTTCTGGCTGAGACAACCAGGACTTGCCCGTTGTGCTGAAGCCAAACGCGTTCTGATCTGACTCCCATGGGATCGGAACTCGGCATCCGTCTCGGCCAACTCTTTCGCCATTAGTCCGGAAGTAGGTCGGGTCCTGTCTGACTGAACCCTCCAGCATGGTGTGCTCAGGAAGCCCGAGTTCTTCACCCTGATACAAGTAAGCGCCGCCTGGCAGCCCAAGCATCATCGCGCTTGCGGCTCGGCCGCGCTTGAGGCCCAGTGCTTCGTCCGGTTGTGGGTAGTCAGGGCCAATTCCATCTCCCTGAGGCGGAACCTTGTCGTAGGACAATCTGGTCGTGTGACGAATCACGTCATGGTTTGATAAAACCCAGGTTGCGGGAGCACCCACATGCGAAAACTCCGCGATTGATTCGTCTACTACTGCCATCATCTTGTCTTTGTTCCACTGGGTTTCCAGAAACGCGAAGTTGAAAGTCTGGTGATATTCGTCCGGCCTAACCCAGGTTGCCATTCTCGAAAGCGGCATCACCCAGGCTTCAGCGCACATGGCGCGATCTTGGTACTCATCCAGAACTTTGCGCCAGCGTCGATTTATTTCGTGAACACCGTCTAGGCCCCAAAAAGGGTGGGGCGGCAAGTCAGCTTGGGGAGCTGACCCGTTGTTGTCAACTCCATCCATCGTCGAATCGTTTGACACCACATCCGGAAGCCCCTGCAGTTTCACTATTCCGTGAGCAACGTCAATTCTGAATCCCGCTGCTCCACGGTCCAGCCAAAAGCGCAGGACGCTGTCGAACTCCTCCATGACCTCGGGGTTTTCCCAGTTGAAGTCCGGTTGTGATTTGTCAAAAATGTGCAGGTACCACTGGCCTAATCTGCCATCAGCTTCTGTGATCCTGGTCCAGGCGGCGCCACCGAACACAGATTCCCAGTTGTTTGGTGGAAGTTCGCCGCTTTCACCCTTTCCATCTCTGAACATGTAGCGGTTTCTGGCCGCTGAGCCCGGCTGGGCAGCTAAGGCCTCTTTGAACCAGACGTGCTCCTCCGAGGAGTGGTTTGGAACCAGGTCCATGATGATTCGAATTCCACGCTCGCCGGCTTTCTCAACCAAATCATCAAAGTCCTGCAAGGTTCCAAACAGGGGTTCAATGTCTCTGTAATCTGACACGTCGTAGCCAGCATCCTTTTGCGGAGACTTGGTTAGGGGTGAACACCAGATCGCATCAATCCCGAGCTCGGCAAGTGAGTCCAACCTAGATATAATTCCCGGGATGTCGCCAATTCCATCGCCATTGCCATCTGCAAAAGAGCGCGGGTAGATCTGGTAAATGACTGCCGAACGCCACCACTCGGCGCCTGGTTTCGATTCAGAGAATGTGGTTTGCATGGGCAAAAGCATAGAGCGAAGTAAGCGCTTGCACCCAGCGATTCACTAAAAAATTACACCCGAAATAGACTGTTAGAAACTGCAAAATCTGCAAACGAAATGCAGCTATTGTTTTTGGTTTAGGAACAGCTAGGGGATCAACTTGAAACAGGCACTCAGCCGGCAGGTAGCCGCGGCGGCTACCGTGCTTTTTCTCGCAACTGGTTGCTCTAGTGCCGAGGTCGTGCCAGAGACATCAACGCCTGCTGTCCAGGTCCAAGCCGACTCTCCAACAGAAATAACTGTCTGGGTGAGCGAAGCACAAGCGCTGGGTCTGGAGGTTGTCGCAGCACAGTTTTTGATGGACACCGGAACCCGAGTCAACCTTGTGGTCAAGGAGAACCTGCAGCCAGATTTTCTAGGTGCCGGTACGGGCACTGGTCCCGACATAATTCTTGGCAGTTATGACTGGCAGCCAGAGTTGGTTACTGCCGGAAAGCTCGAACCCATTGATGTTTCTGGCGTTGCCGAGGCCTTTATACCCGGTGCCATTCAGGCCTTTGCCTACCAGGGGCAGCAGTACGGGCTGCCGGTTTCACAAGAAAATGCAGCTTTGGCCTGTGTCTTGGAAGCTATGCCCACTGCACCCGAGAGTTTCCAGGAGGTGGTTGCCGCCGGACTTGCGATCTCGCTAAACGATGGGACTGGTGACCCATATCACTTTTACGCTCTGCAAACTTCGTACGGGGC
>ERZ767310.1590-NODE-1590-length-12597-cov-5.193749_pt1 | contig 12597 bp, 15 predicted proteins | sample MGYA00374954_ERZ767310 | MGnify/ENA primary metagenome ERZ767310 (study PRJEB28948, sample SAMN06267188) | marine metagenome | isolation source: Columbia River Estuary | place: USA:Columbia River Estuary, USA | collected 2013-07-23 ...
CTCGCCGGTAAGGGGGGTTCTAAGGTTAGTAGCTGGGACCCGCAACCCCTTTTTTCGCTTAATCTGATTTTTTATCGAAAAACCTGATTTTTCTTTGTTTTGGCAGACTTAGGGCAATTATCTGTCGTGGACCTAGGGTCAAATCGGTTTAATATTAGCGAGCACTCACAACACTAACACTACATATCGCTGTGGGACGGCCATGCGCCACAATGGAGAAGATGAATCACCTTTGCGATTCCGCGATTCACTGCCGCTCCAGCCTCATTGGCAACCAACTATCCGCCAATAGCCCCGAAATTAGGGCTGCTCGTCCGATGTAGGCTCACATCAACAACAACAGCAGGATCAACACGCGCGGCGACAGGCGCACCAATAACACGGTGCGGAACCTGACCTTGATATTGTCAGTGGCCATACGGGCCAGCGCGAGGAAGCTCGCGATCGCGCGCATAGTATTATGATAGTGTTTCGTGGGGCAGCGCGGCAAACACTGGTCGGATCACGAAGACAGTGCGGCGTAAGTGTTCGCTCGTCATTGCCTCGCCCGTACGAGAGTAGGGCAGATGAAAAGCCTTAAGTGTCTCGGCCCAGATACCCGCGCCGACTTTGCTCTTTTGAGGCCATCACTGCCTAGGCGTCACTTTTCAGCCAAGCTGCGATCAATGAAGACATCGTGCGGGACATCGACGTCCAGCTCATGGTGCCAATCTGGATCATTCTTCATGTAGCGATCCATCGCAGCAACCCAAACTGTGCGATACGATAGCTTGTTTACGGGATTCGACACTTCCAAACCCTTTTCAGGCAAGGCTGCGAATTGCTCAGAATTTACAAAATCGTCATCGCCGAAGTGCTTTAGGATACCAGCGACATGCTGCTTGGGGCGTGCGCGCATCTCTTCATAGGACAATACATAGGGCTGGGTTCCGTTTTCTGCGTACCATTTAGCCCACTGCGCGTTCGACTTTTCAAAAATGGCAACAAGTCCCGTTATCCTTTCGGGATCCAATGACTTAAGCGTCAAGCTCTGGCCTTTTGCTGTCAATTCAAGCGCAAACTGTGAGATTGCCTGCTCCACCTTGTTATCGCGGGTCAGAAAAACAAAACGGTGTTCAGGATCGATCTGATCGCTTTGGGGAATAAATTTCGTGAACTGAGGGTAGTTGAGTTTCACAACTAAGTTTTTCGTAACCCCCGCATCAATCCGTTGCAAATTGAGCCAGTGGTCTGAAACGCTCTTAGGGTCATCTCGGTCAAATGGACTAAGCCGGTTTCTCGGCCCCATCCATTCGCCACTTGTGTATCCAGGGCCTGCGAGGTCAAGCATGTTGCACAACCAAGTCGACGCGGTTCTGTTGGTCATAGAGATAAATCGCGTGTAAATTCCAATCCGCTGCCCAGCAAACCGACATCATGCGGCGCACCTTGCTTTGCGGAGATTATAAACTCACTCACGGCTAACGTCCAAGTCAGACTTTGCCCAAACCTTTTCACAAAACCAGCGCACTCACCGAAGATCAGACGGCTTTTTTGCGGTGCCAAACGACCCGTGCCCCAAGCAGCGCGACAATCACAGTCATGTAAATGATCGGCTCGATTTGAAACCCTTTAACCAACCACAAAAAGTGGACGCCGCCCAATATCGCAATCGGATAGACCAGCTTATGCAGCTTACGCCAAGCAAGCGGCCCCATCTTGCGGATCGATAGGTTGTTCGATGTCACCGCAAGCGGGATCAGTAGAACAAACGCCGCCATCCCAACCGTTACATATTTCCGCTTTACGATCTCGGTCCAGACGCGGGCGAATGTTTGCACATCCAAGATCGCCCAGACCATAAAATGCGCGAGGATCAGAAAGAATGTCGTGACGCCCAGCGCACGGCGAAACTTGATCAAGTTGATTCCCGTCCATGTACGCAGTGGGGTAACGGCCAATCCCACAATCAACAGCTTAAGACCCATTGCGCCATATTCGCGCTCTAGCGCATTTATCGGCTCTGGCCCCATTTGGTTGGTGGCCGCGAGGTAGAACATCCACCCCGTCCAGGCGCTCGCTGCCACGTAAATCGACCAAGCGGGTACGCGGCGCAAAACGCCATTCATCGTGTTCGCGATAATCATGTATATAGTGTCCGTTTTTGCGGTGACATTTCGGTGCACGTGCGGTGCACAGGTTGTGCACGCAAATCACAAGCTCTTTTTGGGATTTAGAACTCTTTGCGCAGGTCCATGCCGTCGTAAAGGTTTGCTACCTCATCGTACCCGTTGAACTTGAGCGTATCCTGACGCTTTGCAAACAAGCCGCCACCGATCAGCCGCTCGGACCCTTGCGACCAGCGCGGGTGATCCACCTCTGGGTTCACATTACTATAGAAGCCATATTCGCGCGGATTGATCCTATTCCACGTGGCTTCTGGCTGTTCTTCGGTCACCGTAATCCGCACAATCGATTTGATCGATTTGAAGCCGTACTTCCAAGGCACAACCAAACGGATCGGCGCACCTGACTGATTGGCCAAAGGTTCGCCGTAGATACCAGTCGCAAGCATCGTCAGCGGATGCATCGCCTCGTCCATGCGCAGGCCTTCAACGTATGGAAAGTCGAGAACGCCTTGGCGCACGCCGACCATCGCCTCTGGCTGCACGACCGTTTCAAAGGCAACATATTTGCCGTTCGCCTGCACGCCTGCTTTATTGAGGATGTCCGAAAGCTCCACACCGTTCCACGGCACAACCATCGCCCAAGCCTCGACACAGCGGAAACGGTAGATACGCTCTTCGATCTGCATATCGCCGATAAGATACGCCCAAACCTGCAAGCAGCTCTTCGACACTATACTCACCTGGATTATCAACGAGACCGTCAACCTTGACCCGCCAAGGGGACGTAATCATTTCACCTGCGTTCTTGGCGGGGTCATCCTTGCCCGTGCCGAACTCGTAAAAGTTATTGTATGTCGTGATGTCCTCAAGGGAATTGGGAACAAGAGCCTCTTGGGCTGCCGCTTGGCTCGCAGCAAATCCAATCGCGCCGAGACCTGCGGCGCCTTTGAAAAACTGGCGGCGGTTAAAGAACACGGACTTTGGGGTCACGTCAGCGGCGGTCAGATCATTGGTCCAGCGATATGCCATGTGGCACCTCCATCTTGAAAACATTCAAACTTACTTGGGGGTATATACGCACAAAACCTATGAAACGTTTCTCACGATCACGCCAACGGGCTGTAACGAAACGCGGAGCGCGAGCGGGAACACCTGTCATCGCCACATTTGGACACCAAAGCGGAAACAGTCAGCCCCGATTCGAGGTCACTATTTCCACTTATACGTGTAATAACCCATGAAATAAGGCGTAAATCTCATAATCCTTTGTTTTTATGAGAAAATATTCCTAGTATAAAAACACATTCTGACCCCAGTTTCTCTAAGTTACTGACTATAAATAATAGTTAATGGTTAACGGGGCCAATTTCGGATCGAGTCGCAGAAGTGCGGCGATTAATTTTAACGGGGAAAAAATGCCTTTATCTCAAATCGAACAATCAATTATTGATATCATTAATGGTGCAGACTTCGTTTCCGAAGCTCCTACAAATGGGTCTGACATCATCATCGGCACCGATCTGGCGGACGGAGTGTACCTTTTAGATGGCGACGACATCGCATCTGGGGGTCTTGGGAATGAAAAGCTTTATGGCGGCAACGGCGACGACGGCATTCTTGGCGGCGGCGGCAACGACATTCTCTTTGGGAAAAACGGTAACGACTCACTTTTTGGGGGTGACGGCAAAGACCGCATCAGCGGCGGCGACGACAATGATTTCATCGGTGGCGGTGAGGGCGATGATCGTCTTTGGGGCGACGATGGCGATGACGAGCTCGATGGCGGCGTTGGCGATGACATCGTCTCTGGCGGCGACGGCAATGACAAATTGACGGGTGGCGCTGGAAACGACGCACTATTTGGTGGCTCTGGCGCTGACATCATCAACGGCAATAACGGTGATGATGTTATCAATGGCGACGGCGACAACGATGCTATTCGTGGCGGTGGTGGCAATGACGATATCTCTGGCGGCGATGGCAAAGACAACCTCTTTGGCGATAGCGGCGATGATGTCATCAATGGCGACGACGGCAACGACAAACTGACAGGCGGCACTGGAAATGATACCATGACTGGTGGCGCGGGTGCGGATAATTTCTATTTTGTCTCTGGTGACGGCCAAGACGTTATCACCGACTTTGAGATAGGCATTGATACCATTACGATCGATGGTCTCGCGCTTGATGTATGGCTTGACGGCGCAAATTGGAGCGTCGTCTCTGCATCGGAAACGACCTTCAGCGTCACGTCGCTCAGCGGCGACGCACTCACTTTGGAAAATGTTGACGGCCTCGCGCTTTTTAATAACTTCTTGTTTTAATACCTTTTTGTATCTTTGATAGCGCGATCTGAGTGACGTCATAAATCAGCCCCGCGGCCTTCGCGAGGCTGATTTCTTTTTGACTTACGAGTTTGTGCTTAATGAACAATCGTCTTTTCTGGCTCGGGCCTCTGGGTTTTCGACACGCGATCCCCCACGATCAACCCGTCAGGCCCAGCGCTGATACTCACCGTTGCCCCGTACAAAACATCACCGCCCAAGATCATCTCGGCCAAGGGGTCTTGCACGGCACGTTGAATCACGCGCTTGAGCGGACGCGCACCAAACACAGGGTCATAGCCTTCGTCAGCGAGCCACTTATGTGCACCGTCAGTCAGGTCCAACTTGATCTCACGCGAAGCCAGACGCTTCATCAACAGACCCAGCTGAATATCCACGATACCAGCCATATCCTCGCGGGCCAGACGGTCAAAGATGATCGTCTCGTCCAAACGGTTGAGGAACTCTGGACGGAAGTGTCCACGCACGGCCTCCATCACATCGCGCTTCGCCTCAGAGGCATCCGCCCCATCTGGCAAATTGCTTAGAGCCTGAGCGCCTAGGTTCGACGTCAAAATGATCAGCGTTTGCTTGAACGAGACCATCCGCCCCTGACCATCGGTCAAAATGCCGTCGTCCAGAACCTGCAAAAGCACGTTGAACACATCAGGGTGCGCCTTCTCGACCTCGTCGAACAAGACAACCTGATATGGGCGCCTACGCACGGCTTCGGTCAGAACACCGCCTTCGTCATAACCGACGTAACCTGGAGGGGCACCAATCAAACGGGACACCGAATGCTTCTCCATGAACTCTGACATATCAATACGAACCATCGCACTGTCATCGTCGAACAGATATTCGGCGACAGCTTTGGTCAACTCGGTTTTACCAACACCTGTTGGCCCAAGGAACAGGAACGACCCAAGCGGGCGGTTCTCGTCATTAAGACCTGCTCGCGCACGGCGCACGGCATTGGCTACGGCTTTCACCGCAGATTTCTGACCGATCACACGCTTGCCCAACTCGTCTTCCATGCGCAGCAGTTTGTCGCGCTCGCCTTCCAACATCTTGGACGTCGGCACGCCTGTCCAGCGCTCGACCACTTGCGCGATCTGCTCTGGACGCACCGCCTCTTCGACCATCAGGTCATCTGACCCTTCCGCCTCTGACAGTTTACGCTCCAACTCTGGGATAACGCCGTAGGACAGCTCTCCAGCTTTCGCCAGATTGCCCTCCCGCTTTGCGATATCCAGTTCAGCACGCGCACGGTCGAGATGCTCTTTCATCTCGCGCGAACCTTCCAGCTTGTCACGCTCGGCCTGCCATTTCGCTGTCATCTCGGCGGCACGCTCTTGCAGGTTGGCCAACTCTTCTTCCAATTTCCCCAAACGGGTCTTGGAAGCAGCGTCATCCTCTTTCTTGAGCGCCTCGGCCTCGATCTGCAGCTGCAAGATCGACCGATCAAGCGCGTCCAGTTCTTCTGGCTTGCTGTCGACTTCCATACGCAGACGCGACGCGGCCTCATCCACGAGGTCAATCGCCTTATCAGGCAAGAACCGATCCGTGATGTAACGATGCGACAATGTCGCCGCCGCCACCAAGGCGCTATCGGAAATCCGCACACCGTGGTGCATCTCGTATTTGTCCTTGATCCCACGCAGAATGCTGATCGTGTCCGAAACCGTTGGCTCCTCAACAACAATCGGTTGGAAACGACGGGCAAGGGCCGCGTCCTTTTCCACATACTTGCGGTATTCGTCCAAGGTCGTCGCACCGATACAGTGCAACTCGCCACGGGCCAGCGCAGGTTTGATCAGGTTGGCGGCATCCATCGCGCCGTCAGCCTTACCCGCGCCCACAAGCGTATGCATTTCGTCGATGAACAAGATGATCTCGCCAGCGGCAGATTCGATTTCCTTGAGGATCGCTTTCAAGCGCTCTTCAAACTCGCCACGGTATTTTGCACCCGCAATCAAAGCCCCCATATCCAGCGCCATCAGCTTTTTGTTGCGCAGGCTTTCAGGCACGTCGCCATTGACGATGCGCAGGGCAAGTCCCTCGGCAATCGCGGTTTTACCAACACCGGGTTCACCAATCAGAACAGGGTTATTCTTTGTGCGGCGGGACAGAACCTGCATCGCACGGCGAATTTCCTCGTCGCGGCCAATGATAGGGTCGATTTTGCCTTGCTCGGCAGCCTCGGTCAGGTCGCGGGCATATTTCGCCAACGCATCATAACCATCTTCCGCAGAAGCACTATCGGCAGTGCGCCCCTTGCGGATGTCATTGATCGCAGCGTTCAGCCCTTGAGCCGTGACCTTACCTGCGTCAAGCGCATCTTTCGCCTTCGATTTGACCATCGCGAGCGCCATAAGCAGACGCTCGACAGGCACAAAACTATCGCCCACTTTCTTGGCCAGCTCTTCGGCTTCGGCCACAACCTTGCCAGTTGTGCCGTCGAGATACACTTGGGACGCATCGCCAGACACTTTGGCGATTTTCGACACGGCAAGGTCAACCGCCATGCGTACAGCAGCAGCATCGCCACCCCCACGTGTGATCAGATTGGCGGCCAAACCTTGGTCGTCATCCATCAACGCTTTGAGCAAGTGTTCAGGCGCAAGCCGCTGGTGGCTTTCGCGTGTTGCGATCGTCTGTGCAGCCTGCATAAAGCCGCGCGACCGCTCGGTGAATTTATCTAAATTCATGGGTCTCTCCTTTTAAAGCACCCGTGCGTGACGCGCCCGATTGTTCGGCACACGCCCTCTTTGGGCCTGTTCTATAAATGGGGTGGCGGATCGCCGCTTGCAAGGTGCCTCAATGCTGGAAAGGGGGAACACAAGCCATAAGTTCCCCAAGTCATTTCCTTCAGACCTGCGCATACAGAGTAACACGGAAGGGGATGTTTATGATTATGACAGATAACGAGAAAACGACTAAGACGCCTGCAAAGAATGGGGCCGATCTGCGCGATTCCATCGTGCAACGCCTTAAGGCGCATGATGCCGCGATCAAGTCGACGCTAACATCAGAGACGCCCAAGACGACGCCCTCGAAAAACCAGTAACAAGTGTTCCCAAGTATCCTTGGCGTTTTTCTTCCCCAGTTTTTCGCCAAGGAGTTCTGGTGCTGTCGTCACCGTGAACCTTAAGACGCGGCTGCTCCCAATGCAGTCGCGTTTTTTGCTTGTGTTGCGCTGGGTCGCGGCAAGCGTTAGACCGCCTCAAATCAAAATGGAGTGCGCCCAATGTCCGATGACCGCCTGATTGTTGCCCTTGATGTCCCCAATGTTCTGGCTGGTATGGATCTTGCCACGCGCCTTGGTGATGCGGTGTCATTTTATAAGATCGGGTTGGGTATGTTGACGGGCGGTGGCTTGGCCCTCGCCAATGAATTGAAGGTCGAGCACGGCAAAAATATTTTCCTCGACATGAAGTTCTTTGACATTGGCGCGACCGTTGAGGCCGCCGTGCGCGGTGTGGCGCAATTCGATCTCGATCTGCTGACCGTGCATGGTGACCCGCATGTTGTCCGCGCCGCCCGCGAGGGTGCTGCAGGGTCTCACATGAAGATTCTCGCGGTGACGATCCTGACGTCGCTTGACCGTGACGATCTTGATGCATCCCTGATCAAAGCGGGCAATATCACCGATCTGGTACAAGAACGCGCAGGTCGTGCGCTAGAGGCTGGTGCGGATGGCGTGATCGCCTCCCCGCAAGAGGCCGCCTTGATCCGCGCCCTGCCCGAAGCCAAAGGCAAGCTGATCGTGACACCCGGTGTACGCCCTGTTGGTACTGCGCTTGGAGATCAAAAGCGGGTTGCGACACCTGCACAAGCCATCGCAGACGGCGTAGACCATATCGTCGTGGGTCGCCCGATCTGGCAAGCCGCCGATCCACGTGCTGCCGCATTGGCAATCACAGCGGAAATGGCCTCCTCACAGAAATCCTGAGTTTTCTCACATCACCGTGAAGAAACGTTTGAGAAACTTTTCCTCCCTAACTTCGTGACTACATCACTGAGTGAAGAGGAAAGGATTCGGTCATGCGTATCAACAACCTGCGATACAACGCCAGTTCTGGCGCGTTTGAGGCATCCGTTGACATTCAACGCGATGGTCGGATGTTCCGCTACCCTTGTGAATTATTTGCGCCGCAAACCATGGAGCCCGCATCTATCGCGGCTGGCTTGGCTGCGCGCGCGCTTCGGATGTCGGATACGGCGCGCGGATAACCGCATCGCCGCAGCTGCGCCGCCTTGGCATTTCCCCCCGTGTCAGGGCGGCGATCAGCAAAACGTAAACTGCCGATCAAGATCGTTTCGCCTGCCTCTGTCCCCATACAGAACGAAACAGTCCCAATCTTGATCAAACTGGCCCGCCGCTCCTTGCCGCGGGCCTTTTCTTTTAGTCGTTGATATCGCGGTCCCAGATTTTGACTGAACCGGCTTTCAGACCAAAGACGCGGCGCATCCCAAGATAGGCCGCAAGCGAGAGCAGCGCGAAAACCAGCAACATCGTTGCCAAACCGCCAAGCGGAATGTTGATGAGGATGAGCAAGCCGAGCACAAAGGCACCAATCGCAAAGCCCAAGAATATGTAACCGGGGGCTAAGACCTCAAGCGTTGCAAGCAACACCGCGCCCGACATCCAAACCCACCATTGCTCCCAAAGGATCATATCACTTTCCTTTCAACATCTTGAAGGCATCGCCAAAAGCATCAAGTGCATTGGCAGGCAAAACAATCGTCTGCGACCCAGCGGAAGAGCCTAGCTTATTCAGTGCTTCGACCTGCTTCAACGCGACCTGATATTGCGCAGCTTCAAGCCCATTCTCCGCAATTGCAGAAGCCACGGCACGTGTCGCGTAAGCTTCTGCGTCCGCAGAAACACGACGCGCCTTGGCCGCTTGCTCGGCGGCGTATAGCTCCGCATCGGCGTTCAATTCGACCGCACGCTTTGTGCCTTCGGCCTCGGTCACCTGCGCACGACGCGCACGTTCGGCGTTCAACTGCTGCAACATCGCGTTGCGGGTTGCCTGATCCAAGTTCACGTCCAAAATCTCGGCTCGCGTCACCTCGATACCCCAGTCATCCACCTGCTGGGCCACCTGATCGCGCACAGCCTCGATCAGTCGCGAACGGTTCGCTTGCACTTGGTCAAGCTCCATGCGGCCAATCTCGGATCGCACGATACCAGCAACAGTCGTGGAAATCGCAGCATCCACATCACGGATACGGTAAACCGTCTTTTCAGGCTCGATAATGCGGTAAAACACGGATGTTTCGACCTGCACCAGCACGTTGTCCGATGTAATCGCATCCTGTGACATCGCAGGCAATTGGCGCTCCAGCACCGACACCTTGTGACGGACGCGGTCAAGAAAAGGCACGATAAAATTGATGCCTGGGCCAAGCACCGCGTGCAGACGACCAAGCCTCTCAACGACATACTTTTGGCTTTGCGGCACGATCCGCACGCCAGCCATGATGCAGATGATGATAAAAACCGCGAGCACGAGAAAGAGAATATTCGCGCCGAGAAATTCCGAAAAAACTTGTTCCATAGTGAAATACCTCCCTAAAACTTGCCAGATAGATATGGAGTCAAACGGTCCGCTGCAACGGCTTATGCGGTGAAATCAACGGAAGCCCCTGTTGCAAGCCAATCACGCAGACGCGATGCAAATGCAGGAACAACCCGATCGAGCGCGAGAAAGGCTTCCAAATCCATCAATCGCCATTCCTGCCCTTCGTCACCAAAAACGATATCCTTCTCGGTGCCTGCGGGCATATGGGCAATATAGAAATACCCATGTCGGTGTGGATCGTTTGCCGACGGATACCGCCGGCTCCAAACAATCGCCTCGGCTGGAATCGTCAACCCGACCTCCTCCATTACCTCTCGATTCAGTGTCTGTAATGGGGTTTCAATGCCTTCACGCCCACCACCGGGTAAATCCCAGACGTTTGGAAACGGGATATGGGCAAAGTCATCACGCAGCGTGACGAGCAGTTTCCCACCGATAAAAAGTGCGACCTTGGCGCCGTGAAAGTCATTTTCCATGTCGCCACCTTAATCGTTGTAGCCCCCCTTCGCGCCCCTTATCTTGACCCCATGCCGATACTTTGCCGAGACTGCTTAACCACCTATGAGGTTGGAACCCGCTGCACTGCGTGTCGCAGCCCACGCAAGATATCGCATCCCGAATTGTTCGACCTGACCATCGCCCATATGGATTGTGACGCGTTTTATGCCAGCGTTGAGAAACGCGATAATCCAGAGTTGGCCGACAAACCCGTCATCATCGGCGGCGGACATCGGGGCGTTGTTTCTACCGCTTGCTATGTCGCGCGGATCAAAGGTGTAAAGTCCGCGATGCCGATGTTTCAGGCGCTAAAGCTTTGCCCAGAGGCCATCGTCGTCAGGCCGCGCATGGACGCCTACGTTGAGGCATCTCGCGCGATCCGCGCCTTGATGGATGAATTGACACCCATCGTGGAACCACTCTCGCTCGACGAAGCATTCATGGACCTGACAGGTACGGCGCGCTTACACGGTGCGCCGCCTGCCGTTATGTTGGCGCGGCTGATTAAGCGGATGAAAACCGAGGTTGGGCTGACGGGATCTATAGGTCTGTCGCACAATAAGTTTCTGGCAAAGGTCGCCTCAGACCTCGACAAACCCCGCGGATTTTCGGTGATTGGAAAAGCAGAGACCACAGAATTCTTGCGCCCCAAATCGGTCCGTTTGATTTGGGGGATTGGCCCTGCCGCTCAAGACAGTCTGTCTGCGGCAGGGATACGCACCTTTGATGATCTGCTACGCTGGGACAGGCGGGAATTACATGACCGTTTTGGGGCGACGGGTGAGCGGCTGTATGCATTGGCACGTGGCGAAGACGGGCGACGCATTTCGACGAATACCCCAGTAAAGGGTATATCCAAAGAGACAACGTTCCACGAAGATACAAGCGACCCTGATATACTTGACGGTCACATCTGGCGGTTGGCCGAACAGGTATCGGACCGCGCCAAAGCCAAGGACATGGCAGGGCGTGTCGTGAACCTGAAGCTCAAAACGGGCGATTTCAAACAGATTTCAAAGCGGCAGTCTTTGCATCATCCAACGCAATTGGCCGACACAATATACCGCACTGCACGGAGCCTGTTTGACCAAGCGGGCAGTAAGGGGCCATTTCGCTTGATTGGTGTCGGCATTAGTGAGCTTGGGTCAGCAGCAGATGCGGACAGGATCGGCGACTTATTAGACCCTAACGCAGGGAAAAGAGCGAAAGCAGAGGCTGCTGCAGATAAGATCCGCGGGAAGTTCGGTAAAGATGCGATCATTAAAGGACGGGCTTTACGTTAGGCGGACCTAAGTAGGAAGGGTCTTGACCCATAGCCCCCTCCAACTCTAGCGTCATTTCATGAGCTTATTGAACATTCAAAACCTAAGCGTAACGCTAGGTGATCCTCTCTTTTCTGACCTAACTGTGACCCTAACAAAGGGAGATCGGCTTGGTTTGGTCGCGGCAAACGGGCGCGGCAAGACAACGTTGCTGGGCTGCATTGCTGGTACTTTTGAGCCGACCAGCGGTGACATCACCCGGGCACGCGGGCTTCGAGTTGGGCATGTGGCGCAATATGTGCCTGATGCTGATCTGGATATGACGCTTTACAACAAGGTTTTATCTGCCCTGCCCGCCGATCAGGCCGACTTCGAGGGCTGGCGGGTTGATGTGGCGCTGGACGAACTTTCGGTGCCATGCGAGCTGCAGCAGACACTGCTTCGCGAGCTTTCGGGCGGCTAGCAGCGTACCGCGCTCTTGGCCGCCGCGTGGATCACACAACCTGATATCCTGCTGCTTGATGAGCCGACGAACCACCTTGATCTGGGCCGGATCGCCTTATTAGAGACTTGGTTGACCAACCTTCTCCGTGAAGTGGGCGTTGTCATCACCAGCCATGACCGCGCCTTTCTCGATGCCACCACGAACCGGACGCTTTTCCTGCGCGAAACTAGCAGCCGCGATTTCGCGACCCCGTTTAGCCATGCGCGACTGGCGCTGGATGAAGCAGACGCGGCAGATGAACGCCGCTTTGCAAACGATCTCAACAAGGCCAGCCAATTGCGCAAACAAGCGGCAAAACTCAAAAACATC
>ERZ767310.1612-NODE-1612-length-12519-cov-3.834644_pt1 | contig 12519 bp, 11 predicted proteins | sample MGYA00374954_ERZ767310 | MGnify/ENA primary metagenome ERZ767310 (study PRJEB28948, sample SAMN06267188) | marine metagenome | isolation source: Columbia River Estuary | place: USA:Columbia River Estuary, USA | collected 2013-07-23 ...
TTGTTTTAAGCAAGAGAGCTTATGATTCTTTAGCTCAGACTCAAATTGATACGATTAAAAAATACGCAAAGGTTATAACGCCTGAGCTAACAACAATTGAAAATATAGGAGGAGGAAGTGCGCGTTGTATGATGGCGGAAATCTTTTTACCCTACCGAAGAAAATAATAAAATATGCAGTTTTTAGAGAGTTTATTAGCTCCACATATTGAAAAAGGGTTTGAGTTTTTATTTGGACAGAAACCCAATAGTTTAGATTTTCAGCAGACAAGAAAAGACTTTGAAGGAGATATCACTTTTGTGACGTTTTCGCATTTACGTGTTTCAAGAAAATCTCCAGAACAAACGGGAGAGGCTTTAGGTAATTATTTGGTAGAGCATGTCTCTGAGGTTGTGGGATTTAACGTGGTAAAAGGCTTCTTAAATATTGTAATCTCAATTGATTTTTGGAAGAACAAGTTCTCTGAAATGGAATTAGATTCCAATTGGGGTTTGAAGGCTGAGGGCACAATAGATGGCGAATCTATGGTGGAGTATTCTTCTCCAAATACTAACAAGCCTTTGCATCTTGGTCATGTTAGAAATAACCTTTTGGGATATTCTGTGGCTGAGTTAATTAAGGCATCCGGCAAGAAGACCTATCGCGTACAAATCATCAATGACAGAGGAATTCATATCTGTAAAAGTATGATTGCTTGGCAGAAATTTGGTAACGGAGAAACGCCAGAATCTACGGGTACAAAAGGGGATAAGCTGGTAGGTAATTATTACGTGGCTTTTGATAAGGCTTATAAAGAAGAAATTGCGACTTTGATTGCATCAGGTCATTCTGAAGATGATGCTAAAAAACAGGCGCCTATTTTTAAAGAGGCGCAAGCAATGCTCCTAAAGTGGGAAGAAGGAGATGCAGATGTCATCTCTTTATGGAAAGAAATGAACGGATGGGTTTATGAAGGTTTTGAAGAAACCTATACCAAAATGGGCGTGAGCTTCGATAAAAACTATTACGAAAGCGATACCTACATTCTTGGAAAGAATGACATTTTAGCTGGTCTTGAGAAGGGTGTTTTTTATCAAAAAGAAGACAGCTCGGTTTGGATAGATCTCACTGAAGATGGATTAGATCATAAGATTGTTTTGCGTTCTGATGGCACGTCTGTGTATATGACGCAAGATATTGGAACAGCAATCAAGCGTTTTCAAGATTTCAATATTGACGAACTCACCTATGTGGTAGGGAACGAGCAAGACTATCATTTTAAAGTATTGTTCTTAATTCTCGATAAGCTAGGCTATACTTGGGCCAAGAATTTGCATCATTTGTCTTACGGGATGGTAGACTTACCAAGTGGGAAAATGAAATCCCGCGAAGGAACTGTTGTTGATGCCGATGATTTGATGGCACAAATGGTCAATACAGCCAAAGAAAAGTCTGAAGAGTTAGGCAAGCTTGAAGGTTATTCGGATGAGGAAAAAGCAAGCCTATACAAATCAATTGGTTTAGGTGCCTTGAAATATTATATCTTAAGAGTAGACCCCAAGAAGAGAATTTTATTCAATCCTGAAGAATCTATTGACTTTAATGGAAATACGGGGCCTTTTATTCAATATACCCACGCGCGTATTCAATCATTAAAACGTTCAGGTACAAGGCAAGATACTTTTGAGATTTCTGATGTAAACATGACAGCCGAAGAAAAGGAGATTGTAAAAGCCATGAGTTTATTTCCAGAGGTGATTACTCAGGCTGCACACGAGCAAAGCCCAGCTATTATTTCCAATTACACATACGATTTGGTAAAACTGTTTAACAGTTTTTATCAAAACCATAGTATCCTAAATGCGGATTCTATGAATACTTCAACGTATAGATTAGCGCTTGCATCTAAAGTGGCAGATGTTATAAAAGATGGCCTGAATCTTTTGGGTATTGATAGTCCAGACAGGATGTAGTCACGGTTATTAAGATAAAAAAAGGCTCTCTAAATATTTAGAGAGCCTTTTTCGATTAACCCAATTGCACTGCTATTTATTTCTGTCCTTTTTGTCTTTCCACACTAAGCCGATATTCAATCCTGCCGTGAATGCAAGAGGAAAATCGCTTCCGCCTAAAAATCCTCCGTTGTACCCGCCAAATTCAGAAAAGCCAAATCCAATTCCAGTATAGTAATCCACTAAAAATTGATCATTAAAAACACTTTGTTTACCAAAATTGATCATAAAAGCTCCATTTATAGACATGTCACTGCGGTTTGATTCGTCATAGCCGCCCGTTGCGTGATTGTAAGAATAGTCTGCTTGACTATAAGATGTCAAAATGATTTCAGGCTTAACATATCCTCCTTTTAAGATATGCGCGTAACGCATTTTTGATAAGTAAAAATCAGGAGATCGTTTTAATTTATATCCAAACCGTAATCCAAGACCTCTGCTGCTCATGTCATCCATGTCAAAACCGCCCCCGATAATGGTTAAGCCACCTTCAATACTTGTTGATGGAGAAAGAGACCTTTCATAAAAAAATGTTGCTTGATTAAAGAAGAATCCTGTGAAACTTACTTTAAGTGCATTCTTAGATTGCCCAGTGTAATAATCAGGATCATTAAATGAGTCTTTAATTTTAAATTCCATGATGTCTCCGCCTTCAAGCTCGACCTTAGCTATTTTTGCTTTTTCTATTGAGAATAAGGGATGGTTTGGGTTGTCAAAATCTTTAAACTTTACTTCGTCTGACGTAATTTCAATGATTTTCACTTTTAGTATTTCTCTGTTCTTTTTATGAATGTAATCTTGAGCAGTGCTCGCAAATGCAACAAACAACAAAAATAGAGTTAGGGTGTTTTTTAAAGTTTTCATTGGTAAAAATCATTTGTTTAATTCTGATATAAATGTAGATTGTCGTTAAACTTCAATTGAATTGAAAAATCCAACAGGAAAAGTTATTCTGGGATTTTATGCAAAACAAAATTCGAGAAGCAAGAGTTTATTCTCGCAGAAAAATATGGATGTTGGAATGTTCTAATCCCAGCGCTTCCAATCATTGTTTTGACCAATACGCAGGATTTCTGGTTTCTTTACGATTAAGTATAAAAAGATAAGTGTAGGGGTGAGAATAACCATTCCGATTTCCCAGTTTTGAATAAAGAGATCTGGTTTGATTGCAATCATGGTAAACAAACCTGTGATTGCACCTCCCAAATGTGCTTCGTGACCAATGTTACCTTTATTACTGCGCATTCCGTAGATAGAAATAATAATAAATAGGATCCCGAAAATCCACGCAGGAATACCAATTGGAATAAAGAATAAGTAGATTCTATCCCATGGGAATGGGAGAATGAAAGCATATAAAACACCACTAACAGCTCCGCTTGCGCCTAATGCCTTGTAATGAGCATCGTCTCTTTTAAGGTAAAGCGCCAGTAGGTTACCACCCAATAAACTTATAAGGTAAAGTAAAACGAACAAGAATGGTCCAAGAACAGAAACGAGGGTACCACCAAAAAAGAATAAGGTCATCATGTTAAATAAAAGATGACCCCAGTTAGCATGCAAGAAGCCAGAAGTTAAGAGCCTTATGTATTCTTTACCCCATCTTATTTTCCCAACATATAAAATGTATTTTTCAATAAACTGAGGGTTGTTGAAACCTTGAATTGAAAAAATTACATTGATAGCAATTATTAAAAATACTACGTTATTCATTTTATTACTTTTCTGCCTGCAAGGAATACAAATTTTGAGCTTCTTTTAAAGTTTGTAAAATAGACTCTCTTTCAGTCTTTAAGTGCTCAACATAATCTGGATCTTTTCTCTGAATTTTTAAAAACGTTTTGAGCTTTTTAAAGCGAATGAAAAAAGTGCGGTAGAGCCAAACAAAAGCACCGCAAATGGGCAGAGATATTCCAAAGATGATTGTATTGAGCGTGTTTTCAAATACTTTATCGAACCAATAAATTTCTAAAAAATAGAAGAGCGGAATTAAAAAAGTAGCTACTCCCATTAATAAAGGGGCACGGTATTCAATATCTTTTGGAACTTTAGAAATATATTGAGAAATAGCAACAGGTAGAACGTGGGTAATATAGCCTAACAAGAAAAAAGGAAAACCTAAAATCAAGGCTAGAAAATATTGTATGAGGACAGAAGTAGCATTGCTGCCTACATATGCCCCGCTAATAAGGTTTTGCGTAACACGTACTGATTCTGCTTTGTCAAAATATGCATCTACTTTTTGTTCAATTTCACTGTATTCGTTAGGAAGGTAATCAGCGAAATAGGCTATTGCTTTAGATAGTGCGATCCTAATTTCCATTTCGGCTTTGTCCTTTGCCTTAAATCTTTTGTCTTCTAACCAGTAATCGGCATATATTTTTTGAATTCTTCTTAGAAGAGCTTCCTTTTCTGGAGTATCAGCAATTACCAGTTGTTCAGAGAGTTCTTCTTCAATTTTACGTGTTACTGCTCTTACCGCTTTTTCAGAATCTTCTTCATAAAGATCTTTGTATTCATCTATTTCAATCGGTTCGTTAAATGTTATCATGACTTTGCTTCTAAATTTTATAGCATCAGAATAGTTCAATGCTACAGTCATAATCTTCAATCCTTTATTGAACTCATTTTCTTCTTGAAACTGAAATGCAATTCTCGCAGTTCCTGTTTTAATTTCCCTCAGTTTAAACTCATAAAAGCTACTTCCTTCTGGGAATATCATAAACGTCCCTTTTCCATTTAGGTACTTAACCGTTTTGTTGAAGTACTTTTGATTGTTAGCCACTTCACCTGGATTGATATCTTTTTTTCTGAAAATGGGGATGACGTGCAAGTAATTGAGAAAGGCTGCTAACATCTTATTTTTGAATATTCCTCCATTGGCTAAAAAACCAACGCGCTGTCTAACGAAAGCTGCAATAAGCAAAGGATCCATAAAAGTATTGGGGTGGTTCGCGGCAATAATCAGCGGACCATTTTTAGGGATATTTTCTTTTCCTTCTACGACAATAGAGCGGTAAAACACAACCAATGAAGCCGTTATGATTTTTTTTAAAAAAGTATATACCACGGAAAACAGATTTGGTTAGCAGTTTTGAAAGTTAAAAAGTTTTAACACATATTAAGCATCAATCTTATCAACTTTAGATTCAATCAAAAGAACTTAATACCAATTAATTTGGTTTAACAATTTTAATAGGGCATCCTAAGAATTGAATTTTTCAAATATTGAAACCACAATTGCATAAATCAGTTTCAAAGAACACCTATTATCAATAGATTTAATATAAATTAATAGGGGCATGAATAATATTCTGAATTACTGTTTTAAAGTTCAATTATGTAGACCAATTGCAATTAGTATTTGTTTTAATTGCCAAAGTGCCCCATTCATTGAAGTAGGAAAGGTATTTAGAGCCAATTAATGTCTAAGAGGATTTCACTAAATATTAGAATCATTCTTTTTTCGATACTGCTTACTTCAAGTTTTAATGTATTGGCCCAAACAAGTGCTAATCAAAATGGAAAAGACGTTAAAGCACCACAAAGAATTAATGTCTCTGCTTTTTTGGGTTCGCAATCAAGCATAAATCCAAACATAAGAAATGCGCCATATGGATTAAATTCTTCAATGAATACAAATTCAAAAGGAACAAAAAGACATTCTAAAAGTCGAATTGTAAGTAACATTGAAGTGACATACTGGTTAAGCAGAAGGCACGGTTTTGCTTTAAATTACTCAAAATTTAATAGTGTAAAAGTATCTGGTTGTATATCGAGTAATTCTGGAAATGAAATAACCGTAGAAATGAGTGCCAGAGCCAAAGCATACACCCTATTTTATGTGTATAGAACACCAAAAGCTAGGCTTAATTTATATGCAGGCCCATCATTTAGCAGAGTTAAATTCCAAAATCAACTGATCGGTTTTGCAGGCTCTACTAATACTTCAGTAAAACCTGGATTTGCGGTAGGCATATCTTATAAGATAGTAAATAGAAAACATTTTTTTATAGATATTAGATCAACATATTTTTGGGAAGCTAACTTTGATAAAAGAATTGTTTTACAAGAAAGCAAGTCTTTAGGTCCGGGAAATTCTCAGATTGAATTTTCTAACCTTCAAGATCTGCCGATACATCCTTCAGGTCTAAATTGGGGGTTTTCTTTTGGTTTCAAGATGTGATTTTCAATTATTCATCAGGACGATTTTAGATTATTCTGAAATGCTTAGCAATGGGTAAACTTTCCAAGTTTCACTCTTTTGCAGCTTAACTCTAAAACATATCTTTGGCCACCTAAAAAAATTTAGTTTTTCATGTTCGAGAATTTAAATGATCGCTTAGATAAAGCATTTCACATATTAAAAGGCCGCAATAAGATTACTGAAATTAACATTGCAGAGTCTTTAAAAGAAATTAGGCGTGCCCTTGTTGAGGCCGATGTTAGTTTCAAGATTGCCAAGCAATTCACAAATACGGTGAAAGAAAAGGCGTTAGGATCTGATGTACTTGTATCGTTGCAGCCAGGTCAGTTAATGACCAAGATTGTAAGAGACGAGATTGCCAATTTAATGGGCGGTCAAGCTGAAGAGATTAATCTAGAAGGTAAACCTTCGGTTGTTCTTATCGCTGGACTTCAAGGTTCTGGTAAAACAACTTTCTCTTCTAAGTTGGCCAACTATTTAAAAAGTAAAAAAACCAAAAAAGTGCTTTTAGTTGCAGGAGATGTATATCGCCCAGCGGCAATAGATCAGTTAAAAGTTCTTGGAGAGCAAATACAAGTAGATGTATTTACACTTGAAGGAAATACCGATCCTGTAAAGATTGCAAGAGATGGTGTAGAATTTGCGAAAGAGAATGGTCATAATGTTGTTATTGTAGATACTGCTGGCCGCCTTGCTGTTGATAAGCAGATGATGGATGAAATATCCAACGTTAAAAGGGCAATCAATCCAAGCGAAATTTTATTTGTTGTAGATTCTATGACAGGTCAGGATGCGGTTAATACAGCGAAAGCATTTAATGATGTCTTGAATTTTGACGGTGTCGTTTTAACCAAGTTAGATGGTGACACACGTGGTGGTGCCGCTTTATCTATAAAGTCAATAGTAAACAAGCCCATTAAATTTATTGGTACAGGTGAAAAGATGGATGCGTTGGACGTATTCTATCCAGATCGAATGGCTGATAGAATATTGGGTATGGGAGATGTTGTATCTCTCGTTGAACGTGCTCAAGAACAATTTGACGAAGTTGAGGCGCGTAAAATGCAAAAGAAAATTGCGAAGAACCAGTTTGGTTTTGACGATTTTCTAGAACAAATTGCTCAGATTAAGAAGATGGGTAATATGAAAGATTTGATGGGCATGATTCCTGGTATGGGGAAAATGATGAAAAACGTTGATATTGATGATGATGCCTTTAAAGGTATTGAAGCAATAATTCATTCTATGACCGTTGAGGAGCGAAGAGACCCCAAGCTTATAAACGGAAGTCGAAGAAAGAGAATCTGCGCTGGAAGTGGAACGACAGTTCAAGATGTAAACCGCTTAATGAAGCAGTTTGACGACATGAACAAAATGATGAAGATGATGCAAGGTGGCGGTGGAAAAGGTCGTATGATGAATATGATGAAAAACATGAAGTAATAAATTAAAAACCAATTCACATGCAATTATTAGACGGCAAGGCAACATCAGCCCAGATTAAAGAAGAACTGGCAGAATCGGTTTTAAAGCTTAAAGCTGAAGGAAAGAAAGTTCCTCACTTGGCAGCGGTTTTAGTTGGAGATGATGGAGCGAGTCGTACTTATGTAAATGCAAAAGTGGCAGCATGCGAAAAAATTGGTTTTAAATCTTCTCTTGTAAGAAGAGAAGTCGACATCACTGAAGAAGAGTTGATGCAGGTCATAGCCGATTTAAACAATGATGATGACATTGACGGTTTTATTGTTCAGTTACCATTACCAAAACACATAGATGAGACAAAAGTGACATTGGCTATTTCTCCTGCAAAGGATGTGGATGGTTTTCACCCTGAAAGTTTAGGAAATATGGTGTTGGGTATTCCGGGTTATTTACCAGCGACACCAAACGGTATCATGGAAATACTAAAACGCTACGACATAGAAACATCTGGTAAGAATTGTGTGGTAATTGGGCGAAGTAATATTGTAGGTACACCAATGTCAATACTATTAAGTCGTAATACAAACCCAGGAAACTGCACAGTTACATTAGCCCACAGTCGTACTAAGAACTTAACAGAATTAACGCGAAAAGCGGATATTTTAGTTGTTGCCATTGGCAGGCCTGAGTTTGTAACAGCCGACATGGTTAAAGAAGAGGCTGTTGTCGTTGATGTGGGAATCCATAGAATTGATGATGAAAGTGCAAAACGAGGTTTTAGATTGAAAGGCGATGTCAAGTTTGACGAAGTTGCTGAAAAATGCTCTTTTATTACTCCAGTCCCTGGAGGTGTAGGGCCAATGACTATCGCATCATTATTACAAAATACTTTAAAAGCTGTTCAGCTTAAGTCTTAAAATCAAAATACGTAAATGAGTAATCCACTCGTAGATTCTGGTCAAGTCGTTCCTTTAATGGAAGAGTTTTACACCATACAAGGGGAAGGCTACCATTCTGGAAAGGCAGCATATTTTGCACGTATTGGCGGTTGCGATGTGGGTTGCCATTGGTGTGATGTGAAAGAAAGCTGGAACGCAGATCTACATCCTCCAACTGAAGTTGAGAAAATTGCTGAGAGTGCTTCTGAGTATGCTGAAACGATTGTGGTTACAGGCGGTGAGCCTTTAATGTGGAATATGGAGCCATTGACTTCTGCTCTAAAAGCAAAAGGCATGAGTATCCATATAGAGACGTCTGGGGCTTATCCTTTATCTGGCCATTGGGATTGGATTTGTTTGTCTCCCAAAAAAACCATGCCGCCTAAAAAGGAATTGTATCCTGTGGCAGATGAGCTTAAGGTCATCGTATTTAATGCGAATGATTTGAAATGGGCAGAAACACATGCTGCTGAAGTCAAAGACTCCTGTAAACTTTACTTACAGCCAGAATGGAGTAGAAGAGAAAAAGTACTACCTATGATTGCCGAATACGTGATGAAAAATCCAAAATGGCAAATTTCTTTGCAATCACATAAGTATATCGGAATTCCATAGTGAACTAATACGCGTTTTTAAACTGATTATTTGTCACCAAATAAGGATTTGAAAAAAAAACCTCAGTAATTTTTTAATTACCGAGGTTTTTTTATTTGATACGCTCTATTTTCTAGAGTGATATATCTGTAACTATTTAGGCATTACTACTGCATCAATAACATGAATAACACCATTACTTCCCATTACGTCAGTCGCTGTGATTTCACTGTAGTTATCGTTTGCATCTCTCAACCAAATCTTACCATCTTTTTGTAGTACAGTTAAGACTTGGCCGTTTAAAGCTTTTAATTCTACTTTCCCTTTACCTTTCTTTAAAGCAGCCACTACATCCGTTGCAGCTAACTTTCCTGAAACAACGTGGTAGGTTAAAATATTCGAAAGCGCTTTTTTATTTTCTTCTTTCAATAAATTAGCTAGAGCCTTCGAATCAATTTTTGAGAACGCCTCATTCGTTGGAGCAAATACTGTAAACGGACCATCAGCTTGCAATGCACTTACTAAATCTGCAGCAGTTAATGCTGTCACTAAGGTTGAAAAATCTTCATTTCCTACGGCAACATCTACTATTGTTCCCTGTGCTGATGCATTTTTCGATAGGTTTAAAGCCAAAAACATGGTTAACATAATCGCTACTTTTTTCATAATTGATATAATTTTAATAGTTAATTCTATTTTACAAGACGCAGTTATGTTTAATCAATTACATAAAAAGGTAAACAAAAAAAAAGAGCGTGGTGTTTTTTTGTAACCACAATTAATGAATCCCATATTCTAAAGCTAATTATGGTTAAGCTAAAATTCAAGATCCTCAAAAATCACACTTGTACTGTCTTGAGTTGATTTTAGTCTTGCGCTTTTAAATCGACATCACTATGGTTTATTTTATCTACTATAAAAAGGAGGGGCTTCATTCTAAATCAGTTGCTATCTTTCGGCCACAAGAATTAAAGTGATTATATGACATTTAAAGAGTTAGGACTTCATGACGAAGTAATCAACGCCATAGAATACATGGGGTTTGAAAAAGCTACTCCAATTCAAGAACAAGCTATTCCAGAAATTATTGCAGGTAAAGATTTAATTGCCTGTGCCCAGACTGGAACAGGAAAGACGGCTGCTTTTATGCTGCCAATATTGCACAAGTTAGCTTCTAAGCCACATACAGGTACAAATACACTTATCATCGTTCCAACACGAGAACTAGCTGTTCAAATAGATCAGCAAATACAAGGTTTTGCCTATTTTTTAGGCGTACACTCTTGCACCGTTTATGGCGGTGGTGACGGTGGCGGCTATGAAGCTGAAAGGAAAGCCTTGAAGGAAGGGGTCGACATTGTTGTGGCTACACCCGGAAAATTGAAGAGTCACATCAAAATGGGCTTAACCAATTTTGATAATTTGGAACACCTGATTCTAGATGAGGCCGATCGTATGATGGACATGGGATTCGTGGATGATATTTTGTGGATCATTTCAAAACTTCCGCCTAAGCGTCAAAATTTAATGTTTAGTGCTACAATGGCACCAAAGATTAGAGACATTATGAAAAAGGTTTTAGTCAATCCTTTTGAAATTAGCATTGACATCTCTAAACCGGCTGAAGGTGTAACCCAAGAAGTATATCTCACATATCCTGAGCAGAAAGTGAGATTAATTAGCCGTATTTTAAAGAAACATCCAGATTTTTCAAGCATCATTATCTTCTCGTCTACCAAAAAAGATGTATTTCAAATTGCAAGAGGCCTTGATAAACGTGGTTTTAAAGCGGATGGTATTTCTAGTGATTTAGAACAAAAAGAACGTGAGTTGGCTTTGTCTAAATTTAGAAGCCGTGAAACGCGTATCGTTGTCGCTACAGATGTTTTAAGCCGTGGAATCGATATTAAAGAAATTAACCTCGTTATCAATTACAGTATTCCGTCTAACGCGGAAGATTACGTGCACCGCGTGGGGAGAACTGCCAGATCTGACTCTAAAGGGATGGCTATTACCTTGGTTGAGCCTCGTGACATGAAAAACATGAATGACATTGAAGAGCTTATTGGCTATCAGATTAAGCGCATGCCACTTCCTGATGAATTAGGAGAGGCTCCTGTATGGAGTTTGCCTTCTAGAGGGAAGAAAGGAAACTTCAAAAACAAAAATAATAAGCGGAGCAGCAATAATAATGGCAATAAGAATAGAAGTCAAGAAAAACGAGAACCTAGAAAAAAGTTAACTCGACCAGCGCATGTTTTAGAGCGTGACAAATTAAAGGCAGAGGAACGCAGAAAAGAAAGAGAAGAAAATCGTAAAAAAGATTAAACCTTTTTGTAACGCTTTAGTCTTATGGTTCGTCTATTCGGAAAATAAATCTAAAAAATGAAAAATCTAATACTTCTGTTTGCGCTTACATTATCAGTAACTGCACTAAAAGCACAATCGTTTTCAGGTGAGGCTACCTATCAATCCGCTACAACGGTAGATTTTAAAATGGACAGTACGCGCATGTCTGTTGAGCAATACGAGAAGATTAAAAAACGAATGGCAAGCGCGCTTCAAAAAGAGTTCACGCTCGCGTTTAATAAAACAGAGTCTCTTTTTAAAGAAGTTGAACAGCTAGAAGAAGAAGGCGGTGGACGATGGGCCGGAATGGCAAGCATGTTTGCCGGCACAGGCGGAATCGTTTATAAAAACATCCAAAAAGAAGAGTTGAACGAACAGACTGAATTTTTCGGTAAAGTATTCTTGATTAAAGATAAGACCGAACAGTTTGACTGGAAGCTAGGGAAGGAAACGAAAATGGTGGGGAGTTATACTTGCTACAAAGCCACGGCAAAACGCACGGTCATCAATAGGACGTGGAAATCTAAAGAAGATGGCGGTAGCGGCATAGATACAGCGATGGTTGAAGTTACCGCTTGGTATACTCCACAGATTCCTATAAGCCAAGGGCCAGATATTTACTGGGGTTTACCCGGTTTTATGATGGAAGTGAATTTTAAAAATACCACGATACTTTGTACAAAAATTGCATTAAGTAAAGACAAAGAAGTGACTATAAAAGCACCCGATAAAGGTGATGTGGTAACGCGAGACGAATACACCAAAACCATTTTGAAGAAAATGGAAGAAATGGAAGCAGCTTATGGCGGTCAAGGTCGTGGTGGCCGAGGCGGTAGTAGAAGAAGCATGTCAATTCAGATCTCTCGTTAAAAGCTCATGAAAAAACTCTTATTCCTTCTTTTTGTGGGTTTCGCTTTAAACGGAATGTCACAGAGCTTATCGGTTCGCGGTACTGTAAAATCTAACGAAGGCAACGCCCTCGAAATGGCCAACCTCATTGCCATGCTTGCCAGCGATA
>ERZ767310.1619-NODE-1619-length-12495-cov-6.666881_pt1 | contig 12495 bp, 6 predicted proteins | sample MGYA00374954_ERZ767310 | MGnify/ENA primary metagenome ERZ767310 (study PRJEB28948, sample SAMN06267188) | marine metagenome | isolation source: Columbia River Estuary | place: USA:Columbia River Estuary, USA | collected 2013-07-23 ...
GATTGGTTTATTGAGAAATCACTAGCAGAAGGCTGTGAGACTTGTTTCTTTTTGGGAGACTGGAATCATCATCGTGCCTCAATCAACATGCATACTTTACAATACGGCTTGAATGCATTAGAAAAACTTAATAATGCATTTAAGAAAGTCTATTTTATTACAGGCAACCATGATCTCTATTACAGAGACAAACGAGACATTCACTCAGTTGAGTGGGCAAAGCATCTTAAGAACGTAGTTGTAGTCGATCACTTTGTTGAAGAAGGTGATTGTGTTATTGCTCCATGGTTATGTGGTGATGATTATAAACTGCTCAAACAAAAGAAAGGCAAATATCTTTTTGCTCACTTAGAACTCCCTCACTTCTACATGAATGCTATGATAGAAATGCCTGATCATGGTGAGGCAAACACTGATCACCTAGGACACTTTGACAAAGTATTCACTGGACATTTTCACAAACGTCAAGCAAGAAAGAATGTTTGGTATATGGGCAATGCATTCCCTCACAACTATGCAGATGCTGGTGATGATGCTAGAGGCATGATGGTATTAGAATGGGACGAAGAACCTGTCTTTCATTCTTGGCCTGATCAACCTGTATACAGAGTTTACAAACTAAGTGAAGTATTAGAAAACCCAAAAGGTTTATTAATTAAAAATGCTCATGTTCGGGTACACTTAGATATTGATATCTCGTATGAAGAATCTAATTACATTAGAGAACAGTTAATACCAGAGTATGGTCTAAGAGAAATGTCATTGCTTCCAGTTAAGAACGAGGAACATTCACAAGACTTAGCACCAGGCGAGATATCGTTTGAGAGTGTGGATAACATTATCATTGATCAAATTAAAAACATAGAATCAGAATTTTATGACAAAAGTATACTGCTAGGAATCTATCAGTCTATATGATCCATTACCGACATCTGGGTTATCCGAAATCTGGCACCAATTGGCTTTGGTCGCAATTCATGGAACATCCAGAGGTAGATGGTAAGTTAAGTACGCATTACAAAGAGTTTGATGGTACATCGTTAGAACATTATCAGAATACATATAACAAGTTCAAAGTATCTGTCAACTTACACACTCACATATTCAATGGCGACTATGTTGAAGGACATTATGCTACGCCTAAAGAAATACACAATCATGCTACACATCTTGGTCTAAGTTTCCGAAATCCATATGAAGTTTTAAATTCATTATACAATATGGAAAAGAATCGAAACCCTAACTTTAAAGACACACCCGATCAGTATACCAAATTAGTTGCTAACACAAAGATATACATGTATACTGATACAAAGAAGGTTTTTAATTACTGGGAAGACTGCAAGTTGCCTATAAATTATACATTTTATGATGATTTGTGTGCTGACCCAAAACAATACATGTATAATTTATGTGATTATATTGGAATTGGTAAATTTTATAATGGTAATATGAACAGAAAGTTTCAAACTACAATGAACAATCCACTCGTGTTTGAAGATACGAGTGCAATACAATTTATTAACGAAGGTATATCTATTATCGAAGATCACACCAAACGTGATCTATCTTCATGGAAAAGGGCAACTTAATAACAATGATTACTCTTAAAAATATAACACTAAGAAATTTCTTAAGTGTTGGTTCTGTAACTCAAGCAGTTAACTTAGATAACCAAGAACTTACTCTTATCTTAGGTGACAACTTAGACTTAGGTGGTGATGGTGCTAGAAATGGTACTGGTAAGACTACTCTTATTCAAGCAGTTAGTTATGCATTATATGGTACTGCTCTTAATAACATTAAAGCAAACAATCTAATCAATAGAACAAACGGCAAAGGCTGTTTAGTTACATTAGAGTTTGAAGCCAATGGTGTTGAGTATCGTATTGAACGTGGTCGTAAGCCAAATCTATTACGATTCTTTATCAATGGCACAGAAGAAGAAGATAACGAAGCACAAGGCGAAAACAAACAAACACAAATAACTATAGAACAAGTTATTGGTATGTCTCCTACGATGTTTAGAAACATTGTAGCACTTAATACATACAATTTGCCTTTCTTGGCTATGCCTGTAGGGCAACAACGTGATATCATTGAGCAATTATTGGGTATTACTTTGTTATCAGAAAAAGCAGAAAAGATAAAAGTAATAATCAAAAAGAACAAAGAGGATTTACAAGCAGAAGACTTTAAGATCAAGGCTATAGAAGAAGCAAACAAACGTGTACTAGAACAAATTGAGTCTCTTAAGAAGAGAGCAAGACTGTGGGACGCAAAGACAGCAGAAGACATCAATACATTAAAGAGCAGAGTCAAAACCCTACAAGAACTAGATATCGAAGCAGAATTAACCAATCACACAGAACTTGCTCTTTATAAACAACGTAAGTCTGCTCATGCTGATGTAGACTCACAGATACAACGTGCCTTTAGTGATGTTGAAAGAGAGTCTAAGATAATTACTAAGTTAGAAAAAGAACTTAAGGTGTTACAAACTAACAAGTGTCACACATGTGGACAAGACTTCCATGATGATTTGCATACTCAAGTATTAACAGATAAAGAAACATCAGTCAAAGACTCGACCGAACGTGTAGAAGAATTGGCTGAGTTATGTGTAGAGTTTGAGAAAGCAAAAGAACTGTTAGGGGTAGTCGGTGATAAGCCTATTGTCTTTTATAACAGTGAACAAGAAGCAATTGAGCATAGAAGCAAGGTAGAAGGCTTAATCTCTCAAATAGACAGCAAAGAATTAGATGAAAATCCATACACTGAACAAATTAGTGAAATGGAAAGTCAAGCAATACAAGAACAAGACTTTGACAGAGTTAACGAATTATCACGTCTAGGAGATCATCAGAAGTTCTTGTTAGACTTGTTAACAAGTAAAGATTCCTTTGTTCGTAAAAAGATTATTGATCAGAACTTATCTTACTTAAACTCTAGGCTAACAAATTACTTAGACAAGATGGGTCTACCTCATCAAGTTGTGTTCCAAAACGATTTAACTGTAGAGATTACAGAATTGGGTAGAGAACTAGACTTTGATAACTTATCTAGGGGAGAACGTAACAGATTAATCTTAGGATTATCATTTGCATTCAGAGATGTATGGGAGAACTTATATGCTCCTATCAACACAATCTTTATCGATGAGTTGATTGACTCAGGCTTAGATACTATAGGTGTAGAGAATGCTATGGGTATTCTTAAATCAAAATCTAGGCAGAATGGCAAATCAATTTGGTTAGTGTCACACAGAGAAGAACTAGCAGGACGTGTCCCAAGTGTATTACAAGTAGTTAAAGAGAACGGATTTACTACATACAACACATCAAGGGAAATGGAAAATCTGTGAGTCTCGCTCTTTGGCATTGGCATATAGAAGTTAGCAGTAAATGCACCCTCAAGTGCCCTAGATGCCCTCGACAAGAGGTTCCTGACACACTAGTCAACACTGAACTTGAGTTGGCATTCTTTACTCGTAATTTTCCACCTGATTTTATTACAGAACATGTAGAAAAACTAACATTCTGTGGTGATGATGGTGATCCTATATATGCACGTGACTTTCTACATATTATTAAGTATTTCAAGTCAGTTAAAAGTGACATTGCCATTGTCATTGTGACAAATGGCTCTTATAAAAATGAAGGCTGGTGGAAAGAACTAGCAAGTTTACTTGGACCAATGGATCAAATACACTTTAGTATTGATGGTTGGGACCATGATAGCAATAATGTATACAGAATCAATTCTAATTGGTCTAGCATCGTTACAGGTGCTTCTATCATCAACGATGAGTCAACATGTTACACTGTATGGGACGCAATAGGCTTCAAGTTTAATGAAGATAAGATAGAAGACATGAAAAACTATGCAAAAGAGTTAGGCTTTGATGCATTTCAGTTAACCAAGAGTACTAAGTTTGGAAAGATATACGAAGATTCTTATGGGAAAGATGATGCTTTACAACCAAGTGATAATCTGTTATCATCTAGCCATAGATTTGAAAGAGATGTAACTAAACTAACAGACAAGTTCTTATTAGAACCCTGGATGAAGACAAACATCAGATTATTTGAGCAAGTTCATATAGTAGGCAATGAAAAGCCATTATGTCATATAGGCAACAAAGGAACTTATATCAATGCTAAGGGAGAGTTTTATCCCTGCTGTTGGGTCGCAACAAGATACGGACACAATAACAAATGGAATGATTTAGGTCAGAAATACAACTTACATGAAAGTAATTTAACCGAAATCATCAAAGACAATTTTTGGAAAACCGAGTTTATACATGGCTCTTACGAATGTCAAACAAAATGTAATGCAAAAATTGTCAATAAAAATTATGCCACCGAGTGGTAAAGAGATAACTATATATTATGCCATCACCGTCAAAGAATAAAGGATCAGGATACGAACGAGAAATCGCAAAGTATCTAAGTGATCTGTATAAAGAGAGTTTTATACGGGCACCTGGATCAGGTGCATACGTAGGTGGTAAAAATCAATCTCGTACAGAAATTTTGCATGAAGGACAGATCAGAAGTTTTAAAGGGGACATTGTTCCTGGACAAAGTTTTGTTAAACTAAATGTAGAATGTAAGTTTTACGCAGACTTTCCCTTTCATCAAGTACTTGCAGGTTCATGTAAGCAACTTGATACATGGTTAGATCAATTAATGGACGTAGCCGATGAAGGCGACTTAAACGTTCTGTTTATGAAGTTTAATCGTAAAGGAAAGTTCGTTTGCTTACCGAGCAAATACACTTGGGTAAGTGATCAATTTATGTACTATACTTCAGCAGATCATGCTGATTGGATTATCATAGAACATGATCATTTCTTCAAGTTCAACCATGAAATATTCAAAGCATACTCAGGCAACACAGAGACCAACTCAAAACTAACAGACACCACGTCAATACAAACTAAAATTACCCCTGTCAACTACTGATAGGGAAATAGAACGTACATAAGCATAGCCGTAATACAATGCTCGGCTCTCCTCGAGGATGCAGAAACCCTGCTGACAGATTTGGAGTAGTGTGTTATACACAACAATACCGAGAGGGCAATCGTCATGGATAGCGAACCCTCAATGAGTCTATATCTATTTTGATTTGATGATATAGAACATGCGTTGCCGAGATATTACGTTTATTAATGTAATAGGCTCAACTACAACCCAGCAAACTTTACAGGGCAACCGGTAGCGATCAACTATAGTAACGTAGTAGGTCGGGGATAATCAACGTGGATTGACGGGAGTAATGAGATTACATAACTGAAATTTCTGTGGTAGTGCTTGAGTAGCACTACCATGGCTTTCAAAAAGTAATAAGACTTCTAAAGATTACCATTAAGAACTTTTAATTAATCCTTTAGAAATAAAAACAATTACGATTGAACGGAGTGAAAGAGTAATTAAGTTCTCGTAAGAGAACTTCTGAAAAGAACCAATAGAATGAAGTTTAGAAAAATGGTAATTGAGTTTTCTTGGTTGTCTCCATGTGATCTTCTACAATTGACCACATGTCTTTACGTTCCCATTGGGACATATTGAGTATATCTTCATAAGATACACCACCTCTCATATACCAAGATAGTTCCAAGGCGTTTCGCTTGATTCCCCGAGCATATGCTTCCATGTCATCAATCGACTTCCTTACCTCATCGGGCTGAGATTGTAGAAGCCTTATACGAAAAAATCAGATGCGTTTAATGAGAATGGTTGTTGGAATGTGTGTCCACATTCTTCTTCGGAACATTGAATATTCAAAGGTTTAATAGTACTATCTGCCTTCAGTTTAGTATTATAGTCTCTGATTTCTTCATATGTTTTGCTTTCACATTGCTTTAAGAAATCTAAAATATACTTAGTATCTTCAACTTTACTTGTAGGCGTTTGAATGTATTCGATTGCTTCACTAAGAATATCTTGTGTTAATACAGTGATTTCTTGTAGTGCCAATGATGTTTGCTTGTTACGTTCAGTATCATCTGCAATATCTGTTAATCCTTTATACTTGATCTGAATATCAAACTGTCCTAAAGCGGCATCATTCATTTCTTTGTATGTTAATGGGTTAAACTTGATAGATAAATCAGCAATTTGCAGTACTGTATCATAGTCACCAGGTTTTAGTGATGTCAACATACTTAATAAGTCAACACCATATGTGCCTAATGCTTGACATTTAGGACATTCTGTTTCTACATCAACTGAATCTGTTCCACCTGCGGCTTTGATTGCAACTAAAACAGCATCTAAGTCATTACTTAATAGTCTCCATGGGTCTTTGATATCAGGTATACAACTTTTAATAATCTCAACCATTGCTGATCCATTGAATAAAGCATCTGGTGTCTTTGTGGTTATCTCATCAATCGCTGTCATCGGATAGACCGGCAATTCTTTGTTATCTGGAAATTCAATAACGTCTGCTGTGTATGATTCTCCGCCTGTAGGTAAATTTAAGAATACCGCAGGCCTTCTAAAGTATTGTCTTAAGGGATTGTTATCCAATTCGTTCATTTTTGTTCCTCATATTAATACACCCTATTTTATAAAAACTAAATAGATATGTAAGTATATTTAGTAACGGCAAAACAGCCTATATAAAATCTTGGTTAAAGGGTAATTAAAGAAAAATGTCAGACGATTTTGATCCAGAAGTATTACGGGAATTAGAAGAAAATTTCCGGATGATCAGCGCCACAGCAGGCGCCTTGTCTGGTACCTTGGACAAATTAAACGTTGGTGCTGGTGGACAATCACAATCACAACGAGAAGAAACAGATGCTAGGAAAGAAAACACTAGTAGTATAAATGCTCAGATGAGAGTACAAGAGGCAGCCGCTAAAGCGACTGCTGAAATGGCTGAACGTCAGAAAAACTTCTCAGAAGCATCAGCCAAATCTACAGATGCCTTAGTTGGATTGACTACTGCCATGATCGATGGCAAAGGCAAATTTGCAGACTTCAACAAAGGACTAGGCGATGCAGGCGATGCCGCTTTTGCTCTAGGTAAAAACTTTGGCCCAGTAGGTATGATTATAGGTGGACTCGTCAAGGGTGCCACAATGGCCGCACAAGAGATGACTCGACTGAGTGATGCTCAAGTCACTCTAACTAAAGACTTACGAGCAATGGGTGGTGTCACAGGTGTATCATCTGATGAGTTATTTAGATTAGGAAATGAAGCAGGGATAACAGCAGAGAACTTTGTTAATATTTCCAGAATGGCACAAGATGCTAGTTCAGCATTAACTTCATTAGGCGGAACTTCTGGTGAAGGTCAAAGACAAATGCTTGAAATGTTCAAGGTCGATAAAAAGACCAGAATGGCATTTGCTAGAACTGGTATCGATTTAGAAGATTTACAAGAAGGTATGAAAGACTACTTGAAACTACAAGAAGCAAGTGGTTTCCAGTTAGGTAAGTCTGACAAAACATCAGCACAGATACAAAGATCCTCAATGGAATATGTAACGAATCTACAAGTCTTATCTGACTTGACAGGTAAACGTATTGCTGAAATCAAAGAAGAACAACAAAGAGTTGCATCTCAATTACGAGAGCAAATGGAAGTTCGTAGAGTTGAGATAGAAATTTCCAAACTACGAAAAGAGGCCGCGGCAGCCGGCGACCCTGTTGAAAAAGCAAGATTAGAAGGCTTAGCAGAGAACATGCAGGCCGAGCAAGACATGCGTCAGAAGTTCATGTCAGATGCAACTGCTCAGTTAGGTGCTGAAACTGCTACACAATTAAGTAAAGTAATGCGTACAGGCGCATTTGACCAAGACTCTGTTGGTTTATCACAATTAGGCATCAATCCAAACGAATTAAAAGAACGATTTGCAGGCATGGACGAAGGCTCTGATGAATACAGAGAAGAATTTGCTAAATTCATGGGCGAATTTAAAGAAGGTCAAAATGCCCAAATAGAAAGAATAGGCACTGCCGCCCAGTTTGCTAACGAAGATCAGATAAAACGTCTACTTGGTGGAACTGATGAGCAATCATTTAAACTAGCATCTAAGATAGCAGATACTCCTGAAGAGGAAATAGCAAGACAAGCAACAGTCAGAGATGCACAAGCAGAGAAAATGTCAGGCGATGGTGCAGGCGAAGGCGTTATAAATGCTCAAGTAGCATTGCAAGAAACTCAGAGAGACTTGGCAACAGCGGCCGAACGTGTTATACAAGGACTTAATCCTCTTACTGGTGAACTGGGTGTGGCTAAAGTTGCTATGACAGCACTAACTGTTTCGGCAGGAGCGGCCGCAGTTGGTCTTGGTGCAATGTCTTTGACTGGTCCATTAGGTAAAGCCGCAACAGGCTTGACAGGCATGTTCAAAGGCTTTGGTGGAGGTCTTAAGACAGCAACCTCATCATTAGTATCAGGTACTAAAACTTTTGGAAAGGATCTTAGTTCAAGTCTGAAGAGTGCTACAGGGCATTTATCAAAAATAGGACCTGCTCTTAAAGATATTCCAGGCTCATTAAAAAATCTAGGCCCTCAAATTACTAAAGGGACGCTAGAAGCAACTAAAGCAGGAACACTAGCAACACAGAAAGGACTACAATCAGCATTAGGTGTAGCATCTAAAAACATGGGTAAAATGTTAGGTGGTGCAGGCCTAGGTGCATTGACAGCAGGTATATTTGAAGTATTTGAATATCAAAAAGATGCCGCAAAGATTGATGAGGATCTAAAGAAAGGTCTACTTACTAATGCAGAAGCAGAAGACAAGAAGCAAAATGAAATGGGCGAAGGCATCGGTACTACAGCAGGTGCGGCAATCGGAACTGCTATTGGTGCATTGGGCGGTCCATTGGGTATGGCTATCGGTGGATTTATCGGATCACAAATTGGCGGCTTGATTGGTGATAAAATTACAGAAGAAGACAAGCCTGAAGCAAACAAAAAAGACTTAAAAGCGGCAAGAAAACTAGACGTTTACGATAAAGATGCATACGGAAATAGTGAGATTGACTTTGACAGATTAGAAGAAACTATGTTGTCAGGGCAACTCAAGCCTGAAATGCTAGAAGCAATGTTATTAGATGATGACTTAGGCGAAGAAGATCAAGCCAAACTTGTAAGCATCATGGACGAGTTTAGAGAAGCAGGTCAAGTCTTTGAAATGGACAAAACTGCTAAAGAACGAGAAGAAACGTTAGCAAAAGAAAAACTAGCACGAGATGAAAAAGAATTAGCAGATAAAAAGAAAAGAAGTGACGCAATGGCCGCACTTGTCGATAAAGAGTTAGATGATTCTAAAAAGACTGCGGGTAATAAAGCAGAAGCAGATGCCGCAGAACTTGCACGAAAAGAACTTGCTATAAAAGGACAAGAAGATGTCAATGCTCGTATACGAGAGTTCGGCACAGCCTTTACTAATAGTGGAGATGTTGCGACTAAAGCAGTAGATGAAACTGGAAAAGTTCTTGCTAAAGATGTTACTGTAGCAGGGGAAGAAGTAACTAAGTCTGGCCCTAGCTTCATGGGCAAACTGTTTGATGGTCTTCTTTCAGCAATAAATCCAGTCGGCGGTTTATTTAAGAAAGGACTTGATTTCTTTGGTGGCGAAGATGAAGAAGAAGAGACACTAGCCAAGAAAGAAGGAGCAATGTCTCCAAATGATCCAAAAGCCCAAACTCTACTTGCTGACACAGAAGGACTCAAAACAACTACAACCAAAGAATCATCTACAACATTAATAGGTGGAGATTCTGAAGCGGCAAAACTGTTAGCATCTAAACCAGGTAGTACAACAGATAACAAAGTTGCAAAGAGATCATCAAGCGACAGAGTGGCAAGAAGACGAGAAGAACTGTTAGCAATGCGAGATCAAATGGACATGTCCTCTGGTTCTGCTAGTGGTACGTTTGTTGGCGGAAAACTTGTACAAGACACAGATGATGATTTTGATTCAGTAGATCCATTCAAAGACACACTTGCAAAGACAGGCGTTGATGCATTTGGTAAAAAGACTGGAAGAAGTACTGAAGAGTTTAAAGCAGACAAACCAGCATTTGTAGGCCCTACTGGATTTGAAGATTCACTTGATGATATCGAAACTATGGACTTCGCTGGTCCCGACCAAGATTATGTAGATCCATATGATGCTACTGGCAAGTTAGCAAAAGCAGAGGCACCTGTTGAAGAACAAGGCCCTGGCATGTTTGCATCAATGATAGACAATGTTAAATCAATGATAGGTGGCTTGTTCGGTGGCTCAGATGAACCAGAGTTTGATATAGCATCAATGTTAGCAGAAATAGACGCAACTGCTGGCGATGAAGATGACGGATCAGCAAGTGCTATGGCCTTTATTGACAACATGAAGGCTGAAAGAGAAGAAATGGCACAAAATTTAGGACTCATTGATCTTGCAAGAGAAGCAACGCCTGAAATTACTGCTGGACCAGATGCTAGATCATTGTTAGCACAAGATACACCTGAAGATAAAGCAGAAAAGGGTAAATCAGAGTCAGAAGCAACTGCCGTTAAAAACGATCAGAACTCAGAGATGTTAGATACTCTAAGAATGATAGCACAGAACGGTTCAGAACAGAATGCAAAACTTTCTGCAATTGCAGAAGCATCAGAAGCTGGTGTAAATGTGAACAAGAAAATATACGCAAGTACGAATGTTTAACTAAATATATAGTACAATAGAGAAACTAATTAAATGTCCTACACAAAGAAATTTTTAAACAAAAGCGGAGTATCAAGCCCAATATCAGGTGGCAATTCTAACTCCGGTGCTTGGAATGGCGCAGAAGACGCCAAAGCAGGATACTCTAATACGGACTTTGGTTACAAGAACTATATGAGTAGACTTCCAGAAGTTTACACAGGACACCCAAATAGAATCGAACGATACAATCAATATGAGATGATGGATGTCGATGCTGAGATTAACGCATGTTTAGATATTATAGCAGAGTTCAGCACACAACGCAACGATCACAATAAAACACCTTTCTCATTTGAATATAAAGAAGACCCTACACCACATGAAGTAGACTTGCTGACTAAACAGTTACAGCAATGGTGTAAACTTAACGAGTTTGATACTCGTATGTTTAAAATGTTTAGAAACGTAGTGAAATACGGAGATCAAATCTTTGTAAGAGATCCAGAGAACTTTAAACTCTACTGGGTTGACATGGTTAAAGTCATTAAAGTTATTGTTAATGAGAGTGAAGGTAAACTTCCTGAACAGTATGTTATTAAAGACTTAAACATTAACTTACAGAACTTAACAGTTGCACAGAAAACAAACACAGATTTTGCCGCTAACCCAACAACAGGATTAGGTGGTACTGGTGGCGGTGGTGGAGCAGGTGGAGGCGGATATACTGTCCCATCTATGCCATACAACACATCAGGTAGTAGATTTACATTAGGACAAGCAGAATCAGCAATCGATTCTAATCATATTGTTCACTTGTCATTAACAGAAGGCTTAGATCGTTTCTGGCCTTTCGGACAGTCTATCTTAGAGAATGTTTTTAAAGTATACAAGCAGAAAGAACTATTAGAAGATGCTATCTTAATCTATCGTGTACAACGTGCGCCAGAACGTAGAATGTTTAAGATTGATGTAGGTAATATGCCTAGTCACTTAGCAATGGCATTCGTAGACAGAATTAAAAACGAAATACATCAAAGACGTATTCCAAGTATTCATGGTGGAGAATCGCATGTAGATGCTACATACAATCCATTATCAATGAATGAAGATTACTTCTTCCCAGTTACAGCAGAAGGTAGAGGATCATCTATCGAAGTTCTCCCAGGTGGACAGAACTTAGGTGAGATTGATGACTTGAAATACTTTAATAACAAACTATCTCGTGGTTTGCGTGTACCTAGTTCATACTTACCCACAGGCCCTGATGACAACACAACGCCTCTCAATGACGGACGTGTTGGTACTGCTATGATACAAGAATTTAGATTCAATCAGTACTGTGAAAGACTACAGAACTATATCTGTCAGAAACTTGACGAAGAGTTCAAGTTATTTTTACGTTGGAGAGGCTTTAATATTGATACAAGTCTGTTCCAATTACAATTCAATCCCCCACAAAACTTTGCCGCTTATAGACAAAGTGAATTAGATACTGCAAGAGTATCTACATTTGCATCAATGGAAGCATTTTCATATATGTCAAAACGATTCGCATTAGAAAGATTCTTGGGATTAACTGAAGAAGAAATCAACAGAAACGAAAAACTATGGCAAGAAGAGAACATTGAAAATTCTGGTGATGAGCCGACTGGATCTGATCTTAGAAACGTAGGAGTCTCAACAGGTGACTTTGATTCTGACACTGATACTAACGATGAAATTGAAGACCAAGAAAACTTAGATGACTTCGGTGACTTAGATGTTGCTGGTCCAGTTGGTGGACAAGCATCAACAGCCGCAGGATCAGTCGAAGGCGCAGGAGAAGTTGG